>Ga0315546_1000488_pt1 | contig 28401 bp, 31 predicted proteins | sample SalMarSW160170MG_FD_203833 | JGI IMG/M metagenome (GOLD analysis project Ga0315546, IMG submission 203833) | Salt marsh sediment microbial communities from the Plum Island Ecosystem LTER, Massachusetts, United States - Salt Marsh Sediment SW1601-170 ...
GGTAAATAATATTGTCGCTGGTAATGTATTTCGAGAAACGATAACCGTCTCCAGGTATTTACCTAAGGGGAAAACAAGACCAACTATCGCTCCATAGACATACAAACGCTTCATATCCAGGAAATAAGCTGCAGCACTAAATACAATGATTGGTATCAGGATGGGTGGTATTAGACCAACGAAGATATGCCTCAGGGGGGCATTTTCCGAGAAGATGTAGCCCACTATTGCCCCTGCTATTAGAGTTAAGATTGGCACGATGATGAGCTTACTTAACTTGCGCCGTCTTTCGGGTAAAAACTTCACCTTTCCAAGACGGGGAGTAACAACAAACCTCCTTACGAGAAAAACTGCAATGAGCAGTATCAGCGCTATCGGTAGTGTAAGGAGAGCACTTTCCCAGTCACCAAAGCCGGACCGGCTAAAAAGTGCTGGAAGTCCCAGTTGCAGAAGGAAGATACCGGTAAAAGCTTCGATAAAACCGGCCTGAAAGAAAGAGGTGAAAACTCTGCGTTCTAAATTTTTCTGATCCGAAGTATCCATAAGTATATCCTCCACTTTGATTATTAAAGTACTTTAATAATATATCAATAGTTATTTTTTGTCAATAGGCAAATTACTTTCATCACAGAATAATAACGGAATAATAATTGAATTCCAGGGACACCATACCAATCAGGCTTTCTCAAGATTAGAAGTCAGGCAGAAGGTTTAATGCCCTTTCTCGGGCCTCTCAGGTGCATTCTAGCGTGAATTACAAGGACACCATACTCTGGTTAGGGACACCATACTCTGGTTAGGCCTACTACAAATCAGGTTGGCCCCATCTAGGAGCAACCTCATTAGGCAACAAGCCGGGCAACTATTAGCTATTGGCACAGATGTATCCTAGTCGAGGCTTCTTGTGAGTATAATTGAATTATTGGAAAGCCAATGATAAGATTCTGGAAAAGCTAAACTGTTACAAAATTAGTGTACGCTTAGGGAGAACGATTATGAAAGCTATGAGATTAGTAGAGATAGGAAAATTGAAGCTGACAGAGGTTGAAGTTCCAAAAGTTAAAAACTGCGAAGTTCTGGTGAAGACACAAGCAGCTGGAGTATGTCATAGCGACGTGCATATAAGGAGTGGATATGTCGGTAAGATAGGATTAAAGGATCTTGGAATTATGCTTCCTGTGACGTTAGGCCATGAAATAGCCGGGGTAATCGAGGAAGTTGGAGATGAAGTTCAAGGGTTCAGCAAAGGCGACACAGTTGCTATAAACTCCTGGATAGGTGACGGCACATGCTATTATTGCAAAACAGGGGAAGAGAATATGTGTGATAACCCGAAGCAACTCGGAGTTCACACAGATGGCGGTTTCGCAGAATATGTCAAAGTACCTCATTATAAGTACCTATTCAGACTAAGAAACTTGTCTCCGGTGGAAGCTGCTCCCTTAGCTTGTGCTGGAACAACCACATATAAGGCAGTGAAAAAGGCTAACCTGGATTCTTCGAAGGTGCTCACTGTAATAGGTGCTGGTGGGGGACTTGGAACTATGGCTATTTCAATAGCTAAGGCTACTTCGGGGGCCACGATAATAGGAGTTGATGTCAGAGAGGAAGCTTTGGAAGCTGCTAAAAGAGCCGGGGCTGATCATGTTATTGACGGGAGAGGTGACAAAGTAATTGAGGAAATAAAAAGGTTGACTGATGGTAAGGGCACTGAGGCCGTTATTGATTTCAACAATTCCGAGAAAACACTATCAGTCTACCCATTTGCTTTAACTAAACATGGTAAGTATATTATGGTTGGGTTACACGGAGGTGAACTAAAGTATCCCAGTCCCCTCGTAGTTTTCAATGATATCCAATTTGTTGGTAGCTGGCTTGGCAATCAGGCTGATTTCATCGGTGTAATGGACATGGCTGAGAAGAGCAAGGTTAAACTTATGGTTACAAAGACCATGCGACTTGAAGAGGCTAATGACGCTATAGACAATCTGGAACATGCTAGAGCTGTAGGTAGACAAGTCCTCGTTCCCTAAGCTTTTCTTTGACCATGGCAACTATAATCATGACGAAAATCCACTGAACTGAGCCAGGCGCGAGATGGAGTAAAGTCCGGGGATAGTCCCTGGCAGAGAAAGTTCCGGAGAAATGTCAGCTCTCGGAAATGCTACTAAAAGTTGCTCCATCCTCTGATAAAGCCTCAAGATACACTCAAACTTCACCAAAATAAGCAGATTTTTATACCAAGTCTAGTTAGATATTATCGTTGTTATCAACGTCGCCATTTTTATTGCTATAGGTGGTTTGTCCTAAAATAGTCATGCTACAATACAACTATCTCTACATGCATGTGGATGTAAAGACCATGAAAAAAGTGACAATAGTAGGGTCAGGTATTGCAGGGCTGGCTGCCGGCTGTTATCTGCAGATGAATGGCTATGACACTCAGATATTTGAAACGCACAACCTCCCTGGTGGGGCGTGCACTTCATGGAAGAGGAAAGGGTACACGATTGACAACTGCATTCACTGGCTGGTCGGCTCAAGTATCAGCGACAACTTCTACCATCTCTGGAATGAACTGGTAGACATGAAGGTCAAGAAGTTCGTCGATACCGAGGAATGGATGAGGGTTGAAACGCCAGATGGCCGGTGCATGAGGGTATTTACTGACATAGACAGGCTGGAGCAGGAGATGCTGGAAAAGTCTCCAGCAGACGAGGGATTGATACGGTCGTTTACCGGTGCCGCAAGGCAATTCGTAGGGTTTCATCTCCCTGTTCAAAAGGCTCGGGAAATATTTGGGCCGGTGGACGGGCTGAAGATGATATTTGGGCTATTACCTTTCATGCTACAGTTGAAGAAGTGGTTGAGCATATCCATGCAGCAGTATGCGGACAGGTGTAGTAACCCCTTACTTAAGCGAACCTTCGAATCCATGTTTACACCGGAAACCAACGTACTTTTCGTCATCATGACTATCGTTTAGATGCACAAGAAGAGTGCTGGCTTTCCTATCGGTGGTTCTCTGGAATTCGCGCGGCAGGTAGAAAAGAGATACCTAGAGCTTGGAGGAAAGATAAACTACAAATCAAGGGTGGCCAAGATTTCAGTGAAAAACGATGCCGTCAACGGGATAGTGCTGGATAGCGGTGAAGAACATGCCTCAGACATCGTAGTTTCGGCAGCTGATGGCCACTCTACCATTTTCGACATGCTTGACGGCAGGTACATGAATGCGAAGATAAAGGGCTACTATGACAGCTACGAGACTTTCCCTTCGTACCTGCTTGTCTCTTTTGGCGTCGCCAGGAAGTTCGATGATTATCCGAGAACCGTAGTCCTGTTCCCTGAACAGCCGTTGATCACTGACAGGGTATCCAAGTACGAAGGAGTTATGGTCAGGATATTTGGCTTTGACCCCACGCTGGCTCCCGAAGGAAAGACGGTGATAACAGCCTGGATACTAACCAGGGAGCACGAATACTGGGACAATTTGGAAAGAACCGCCCCGGAACAGTATAAGGCAGAAAAGAACAGGATTGCAGAGGAGGTGCTCGAATTACTGGAGAAGAGATTTGGGGACGTACGGTCAAAGGTGGAGATGACCGACGTTTCCACACCGGCAACTTTCATGAGGTACACGAGCAACTGGAAGGGGAGCTTCGAGGGCTGGCTGTGGACACCCAAGGTAGGACTCGGAGGCATGCGTAAGACGCTGCCTGGGCTTGATAATTTCTATATGGCTGGACACTGGGTTCAACCTGGAGGCGGTCTGCCAACAGCAATGAAGTCAGGCAGGGACGTAGCCCAGATAATATGTAAAAAGGACAAGAGGAAATTTACTACTTCAGGATTCTGAAATGGATAGAAAACTGATAGCAAGGTGTGGTGCCTACTGCGGCGACTGTGAATGGAAAGAGAAGATGAACTGCTTGGGATGCCAAATGACAAAAGGCAATGTGTTTTGGGGTGAATGCCTGGTTGCCAAGTGTTCCATCGGGAAGGGCATAGAGCATTGTGGATTATGTTCGAATCTTCCCTGTGACATACTTCAGGAAGCTTTCGACCAACCTGAGCATGGTGATAACGGTGAAAGGCTGGCCAACTTGAAAGCCTGGGCAACAGGTGAAGATTCCTACATTAAATTAGGGACATTTCCTTCAAGGGATAGTGGCTGAACTCGTTCTGTAGTTAATCCTGTGTACCCTCAAAACTCCTTCTTATAACTTACTCAAGTCTCCGATAAAGCCTCAAGATATCCTCAAACTTCGCTGAGCTAAGCAAGTGGTATAATTAGCTGTAAGATTTATGTTTTGGCTGGTTGATGGTTCAGTCAGCGGATTTGGAAAATCAATTAAGGAAGATGCCTTATAAAGAGCAATGCATTGGAAGGAGCAGATGAGTAAGTTAATCTGCCATATTCCCATGAGACCGATTGCGCCTATCATAATTGGCATCGTACTTGTGTCGGGCATTCTTGTGTCAGGCATTTGTGCTACCTCCGAAGGTGAAGGGAAAGTTGAAGATGAAGTTGAAGTTGAAAGTGGAGGGTTTGCCATCTACTTGACCAAACAAGATATTCCTCCCGCCCAGATGGAGGATTTAAACCACGTCGCCATAGCAGAAAGGCCAATCATAACGATTAGCGATATCATCACGTATGACGCTCAGGAACACCAGTTGAGACTTACTACAAGTGCCTTTGAACGCGTCTCTCAGCTAGATGTACCAACCGGAGGCAAGTCGTTCATCGTCTGCGTCGATAACGAACCTATCTATTGGGGGGCTTTCTGGGTCCTCTGGTCTTCCCTATCATTTGATGGGGTCACCATTTGGAAGCCACTCAGCCTGGAGGAGCCATACGTCATCAGGCTCAAACTGGGTTATCCCTCTTCAGCACTCTACACAGGTGAGGACCCCAGAAGTAATCCTGTAGTGATTGAATCGCTTGAGCAGGCTGGCAAGCTGACCAATGTGCCATTAGCGGCAGTAGACGAGTTACCACATTGTATGAAAGGATATGAGCTATACTCATGGGAGGAAGAAGGCCAATGGCACTTCACTTTGATTACAGGTACCAATCGTATTAAGACGATAGAAGAAATAACTTCTAAAGGGGACTTTATCTCTGAAACCGGGTGGGTGAAAATCCAAGTGGTGGGTGCAGATGCGATTAAAGATGTTCTCAGCCGCTTGCTTGAGGGTGAGTCAGTCTTCTGGTGTGATGAGTTGCATATAGGGCAATCAACAGAGACGGATTTGCAGTTACCACCTGAGCAGATTGCATCTGCAATCGAGGAATATGCTAAGCAGTGCGGTTTAGATTTTGTGGTTACAGTACGAAGCTATTGAAAATAAAGGTCACGAAGAAGTACATTGTCGAGTAGCCACTAAGCAAATTAGCGGAATGTTACTCCTGAATTCCGGGGGCACCATACCAATTGGGCCTACACAGGAAAGAGCTTAATCCTTGAAAGGGGATTGCACTTTCCTGACCTTTGTGCAATCGGACAGGTAGGTTCGTTTTACCAGACCCGCCTGTTACTATCAGGCATGGCTACTGGCAAATTTGATAAAGGCATTTTCCGGGGAATTGTAAAGGCTTGCTAATTATCCCTAGCGAGTGCTATTATTAAACAAAACAAGCATTTTGTTTAATAAGGGGAAAATTTACTAAACTAGCGTTTAATATGGATATTGCTCAATTTCAAAATAGCCCTTCGGGCAGGTTGGTACGTGCTGTGGATGGGTACTGGGGTTTTATGCCCAATCCCTTGCCCCCGCAGCTTACCTGGGATAGTCCGCTAGCATCCCTAGCATCTAGGGCTGACCTAGCTCTGGGGACTCTCTCCGGTCTTGGTGAAACTTTACTTAACCCCCATCTGCTTATATACCCCTTTGTCAGAAAAGAAGCTGTTTTGTCCTCCCGCATCGAGGGCACACAGTCATCACTCTCTGACCTACTATTGTTTGAGGCCACCAAGGCTGAGAAACAGGGAGATGTAAGGGAAGTGCAAAACTACGTGCGAGCGATGGAACACGGGCTTAAACGCCTGGAGGAACTACCTTTAAGCCTGAGGCTCATCCGTGAATTGCATGCTATTCTTATGGAGGGAGTGCGTGGGGAACGGGCTACTCCGGGGGAATTCAGGCAATCCCAGAACTGGATTGGTCTCCCTGGGTGTACCTTAAATGACGCTACCTTTGTGCCTCCGCCCGTAGCAGAAATGAAGGAAGCTCTTGACCAATTGGAAAAATTCCTGCATGCTGCTACACAGTTACCACCCCTGGTCGAACTAGCGCTAATCCATTACCAGTTTGAGACTATCCATCCCTTCCTCGATGGTAACAGGCGTATCGGGCGGCTTCTCATTACTCTGTTTCTCTGCCAACGCGGCATTCTCAATAAGCCCCTACTCTATCTCAGCGCCTTCTTTGAGCACCATCGCCAGGAATATTATCAGTACCTCTTGGATGTGAGTCAGAGTGGAGCCTGGCGACAGTGGATAGAGTTCGTCTTGCAGGCAGTAATTGAGCAATCGGACGATGCTGTTAAGCGCGCTCGCCGGTTATTAGACTTACACCGGAGCTACTATCAAACCAGCTTAGAAAAGCGCCTGCCGCCGACGGCACGGCAACTTGTCGAACTTATCTTTATGAAACCAGTATTAAACACTAAGGTTGCTCAGGAATATCTCAAGGTGACATACCCAGGTGCCCAGAAGGCGATAAATGCTCTGGTAGAGCAGGGAATGTTAGCTGAAATTACTGGTGGCAAACGGAATAAGGCCTATGCCGCAAATGAAATTCTCGGTATTCTGGAGGAGGATATCACCCTCACCTAAATCCCCTCCCGTCTAGGGAGAGGAGATTGCTTCGGCCCGATAAATCGGGCCTCGCAATGACAGAAAAGGAAAGGACGCGCAATGACATGAGGGTTGAGCAAGAGGATTCTTATGTCAACCAGTTTAGGACTTTCCTCATTACCTCAGTGCGATTGTCTCTGGTTACCAGGAGCTTTTCGACGCTTGCCGGTCTTAAGAAAGCGGCTCAAAAATTCAGTCTGTGCTAGAATATCGCGATGGAGGAGATCAACATGGAAAAGCGCAACCAAAAAGCTCCCGGGCATGGCAGTGTTGCCAACAAGATAGCGGAACTGCAGGCAAAAGCGGAAACCGAGCCGATTGCCGCCTTTCTCGGCATGAGGTTGATTGACCTATCTGAAGGTTATGCCAGGGTGGCAATGAAGCTGCGACCTGAATACGCTAATTTTATCGGACTTGTCTTTGGTGGGATTATTATGTCGGTAGCCGACGAAGCTTTTGCCTATGGCACTAATTCAGTAATCACTCCCAACGTGGCCTCTCAATTCAACATCCATTTTGTTGCCGGGGCTGATGCGAATGATGAGCTCATTGCTGAGTGCCGGGTGGTGAAAACAGGCAAGCGTGTTTGCATCTCAGAGATGAAAGTTACCAACCAGGATGGCAAACTCATAGCTAGTGCCACAGGCACGACCATTCCCATAGTCAGCGGTTGAGCGGAATTCACCCTGCTGTTGAGGTCTGGGAACCTGTCAGCTCCCTTCGAAAGCTATTGCTCGGGGAAAATACTCCCGGGGTTTGTCCCACATGGTAGATATTTTATTAACTTCAAGATATCCGCAGACGTGGTGTAGAAACATAACTTAACGCTACTTTGTGCAACACTAAAATGTGGATTGCACTGTCGCAATAACGCGGGACTTCTACCATTCAGGGTGCGTGTTTAATGTAGCAAGGTCACAACACGCCGCTCCTAGTATATAAGCCAGAGCTTTTCCAATACAACATTATCTCTTTGTCTTTATGGGCTTTCCCTTCTTCCCACTCTGACTTGTGGCTTGAGGAGTGGAGGGCAGAGCATCGTGAAACAGTCGTTCCACCATCTTGAGATGGTTCTTGTCATCATCTCCCACCATTGCCTTTATATCTTCTCCAGGATTGAGATAGTTCAATGTCTCGTATCTTACTGCCTCAAGAAGCCTCGCAAAGATATGCCTGTCCGCCTGTGACAGCGGCAACATGATTTTCTGGATAAACTCCCAGCTTGCCGGAATTGCCAGTTTGAGAGCGTTCTCCCCCTTGCTAGTGGCAGCCAGATGTACTACCCTGCGGTCAATCCTGTCTCTTGTCCTTTTGATCAGACCGGCCTTGACCATGCGGTCGATTATCATACTGACACTGTTCGGGGTACGTCCTATCCACTTGGATACGTCAATTGGTCTTACGGGATGACGGATGTATTTCATAGCCGCAAGCACTGAGAACTGCTCCATGGTAAGCCCCTTTTCACCATATATTTGGTTCTCACAGCGCACAAGCAGGCGATAGTCTCGGTGCATCAGGAACCACAATCTCAGAACTAGGTTTTGGGATTTTACATCTACCGTCATATTTAGCTCCTCCTTAAGTTATTCTAAGTTTTACCCTACTATCATCGTGATTCGTCATCGTTTTTTGGGGCATCACTCAAAGGTTTCTCCCTCTGTAGGTTTCCTCTTCCACTCAGGAGCTTCCCCAGCCACGATAACTTCATATTTGCCTTCTGGATGGATCAGTATTGTAACATAACCCTGGCATCTCATTTTCAGTCGATATTGTATCACCTCGTCCTCGTTGTAGAAGGTTATCTTTTTCAATATATTTGCCTTCTCTTGATTTATTATTGTTCCAGTCTGCTAATTTATCAATTGTGGCTTGTGGTGTCGCAATAACGCGGGACTTCTACCATTTAGGGTGCGTGTTTAATGTAGCATGTTCACAATACAACATTCTCAGCTTGTGTAATGACGTAACAAAACAAGTTTTTGTTACGTCGGGTGCATCTTTTGGACAAATGTGCAATTGGGTCTGTGCTCAGCGGTCTTGGATAATCACACGTCGAACTGTCCCATCGGCATGTTTTTTGCACTTTGGATCCCCCCTAGTCAGCATTGACATGGATTTTGACAGCCAAGCAGGTGTATACACCTTTTCTGTAGGTGGTGAACATGGCGCTTAAAGCCCCTCCCTTGACGGGATGAAACCGACGAGTTATATTTTGGCCGCTCGCCGCTGCTGGTTTCAAGTGCCCCATGACAAGAGATGAAAAAACTATTAAGTCTTTTTAGAAAGACTGGCTTTGTTTTAAGTTGGATTTTGGCAGTTGCCACAATATTTTTGTTTTTTAGAATTCCCAGGAGGCGTGGGATAATAAAAGATGTCTGCTTGGAGAAGAATTTCTCCTGGAGTAAAGGCAGACGAATTTTTGTCTCCAACCATCCATCCTGGCTAGACCAATTACTTAGCATTGCCCTTCGTCTTCCTTATTGGAGCGTTGACCTTTTGCCCTACATTGCCGTTGCCAATGATAGTATTAAGAGGATTCGCTTTTTAAGGTTTCTTAATGCCTTTAGCTTTGTGACCCCGATTGAGCGGATGGGACACAGTTCAATGGCAAGCGGGCATATTAGAAAAATGCAAGCGCTTTTGAATAATGGTTTTAATTTAATGATGGCTGGGGCTCCCGGAAGAGATTTCCGAGGCACAGAAGGGGAGACAATCTACAGCCCCCTAAAAAAGAAACCCATTCGGAAATTTACTGAGCTTTGTGGTTTGTTAGCCATTCTTCCAGGAATAGAAACCGTGCCCTTCTGTATTAATGGGACCCATGAGTTTTATCGACAAGTGGAAATTAATGGGCGGCAGGAGATGAAATTCTCTCCTTGGAAGTTCTTTGTGATGTTTTGGCTACTTGGCAAGATTAAAATTAAGATTATCTATGGGCAACTGTTAGTCTTAGAGGGGAAATCTCGAGCTGAAGCTACCAGCATTATCCAGGAGAGTGTACTTAATCTCCTGGATATTTATTGAATAGGAATAGTGATAATGATTGTTTCAGCTTTGCTCTTTGTGTTTGTTGGCACAAAAGAATTGGGGGGCTCAATCACTGTGTTATTGATAATTGGAATGTTGTTAGCAGCTGCTTCTAAATTCCGAATATTGAGAGCGTAATTTCCTTCAGTCAGCGTTTTTCCATTTCCTGGGCACACTCCACATACTTGTTACCGCCGTGCAACCAAGAGAAGCTCTCGTTATCAATACCCCAGTCGGAGCTTCTCCCTTATGCTATTTAAGATATCACAAGATGAGTATTTGTGTGATTTGCCGAATTGCACAGAAGTCAGGAATGTTGGTTAACAATCCGATGGGATGTTCAATGAGTATCACCGGCTACGATTTGCCAATCTCTTGCTTTCTGTGCCATGCCGTCGTGGCTGTCGCGAAAAGCCTGATTCTCCATACGGCGCGGGCCTGGCGTAATCAAAGCCTCGAAGTGTCAAACGCTCAAGCGGCGCGTGGAGAAGCCGCTCAAGGGCGATTATCTTGTCGGCATCGGCACTGGTCACAAGGGTAAGCGCATCTCCGTTTTTGTTAACCCTTCCGGTACGGCCGATTCGGTGGATATAGTCATCCGTACTTGCCGGCATATCGTAATTGATGACGTGGGAAATACTCAAGACATCGATACCGCGGGCGGCAATATCGGTCGCCACCAGAATTCTGATCGAGCCGTTACGGAAAGCTTCGAGCGCGGCTTGACGTCGGTCCTGGGAAAGGTCGCCCTGCAGAGAAGCCACCCGATAGCCGGATCTTAGCAGCTGCTGTGCCACGCGTTCGGTTCTGTGTTTGGTACGGGTAAAGACAAGCACCGACTCCATCCTGGTTCTATTTAGAATTTCCTTCAGCAAATTCGTCTTGAGGTGCTGTTGTACCGGGTATAGAGCATGTGACACTGTTTTTGCTGGTAGCTGACGGTCGATTTGCACTGTGACCGGGTCGTGCAGTATTTCACTCGCCAGGCGCCGGATAGGGGTGGGCATGGTAGCCGAGAAAAGCAACGTCTGGTGTTTGTGCAGGATGCACCTTAGAATATTACGTACATCGGGCAAGAAGCCCATATCGAACATACGGTCAGCCTCGTCGATGACGAGGACTTCCAGCTCTGATAGACTAATAGTCCCTTTCCAGAGGTGGTCAAGTAAACGGCCCGGGCAGGCCGTGACAATCTCAGCGCCACTGCGCAGTCCACGGGTCTGCCGTTCCATACTCACCCCGCCGTAGATAGCAATACTGTGCAATCCTGCTCTGCTCCCCAGGTCGTTGATAACCTCGCAGGTCTGCTCGGCTAGCTCTCGTGTTGGTGAGATTATCAGAGCCCGAACGCATCCTTGAGGATTCGATCGCAGACGTTCTAAAATTGGCAGCACAAAAGCGGCTGTCTTGCCTGTGCCGGTCTGTGCAAGCCCAATGACATCACGCCCCTGCATTATCAGCGGGATAACCTGTAATTGAATTGGCGTGGGTACGGAATAACCGAGTGCACGTACACCGGCCATGACGCTCGGATGAAAATTAAAGGTTTCGAAATTCATTAAACTCCTTGGTGAAATGCGAGTCAAAAGCCTGGATGATTGGTCAGATGGCTCAAATCATTTGATATCTTCTTTTATTATTCGACCGATTATTATTTCCAGTACGGGAAATTGCCGCCCCGTCTTTATTTGAAAGGGGCAAGACCGCGACCACATTGACAACCAGGTTCTTCAGTTTTTTTCGTGATGTCAGCGATTGCAGCGTGACTTCTGGACTGTGGTGGCATTTGAACAAATCCATATCCTTGGATGGACCACTACCAATATGCTTATTGGTATTCTCTACTCAGCATTGCCCTGCCAGCGTAGCTGGTCCAGCTACCGGCCGAGCCACGATGCTGTTGTTTCCTGGATTTTCGGCACCGAAGACAACGCCTGGGCTCGTTGGTCAAACCTTTAGACGCAAAATACTTTTGTTCCCCGGCAGTGAAGGTGAAGGTAGTTCCACAATCGGAACACTGAATCGACTTGTCCTGAAAACTCACTGGATGACCTCCTTTTTTTAAATCTTAGCTAGAGTCTTGGCCATCCAATACTTGGTATGAATCTAAGGAGATTATAAGAAGCTTGTAACAACCTAAACTGAAACTACTACGGATAGTATATAGCATAACAAAACATTTTGCAAATAGGTGTTCTCATCATGTGATTGGTGACACATTGTCTGCTTGCGTTGTCATTGCCATAAGACCCTGTATTTGTCGTTGTGGGGCTCCTCTTTTTTGTCATTGCGAGGCGAAGCCGAAGCAATCTCGGCTGGGGCTGGCGGAAACAGGCCTGGGATTCCGGCTTGTCGCCCAGGCTCAGGACTCTCTAAAGGTGATTATCGAGCCACAGAAGTAGATAGTGGCTGCTTTCCAAGTAGCGGGTCGTGGGTTCGAATCCCTCCACGGACGCCACAAAGCTAAGCAGAGCAATTGTTTTTTTAGGCAAGTGAGAACATCAGGTAACAATCTGACGAACTGTGTGATTTATCGAATTATCATTGAACAATTCTAATATCTGTGCAATCGTACAGACAGGTTGGATTTAATCTTCTAGCGTAGCGTTCAGCGGCGGAGAGCAGGGGCCTCAGTTCACCCCTTCCGTTAACCAGTTTAAAACTTTCCTCATTACCTCAGTGCGGTTATCTCTGGTTACCAAGAGCGTTTCGACTTGGGGATGGCGTTTGATTTCGTCGGCAAAGGGATGGGGGTTGAGCATAATAGTACCCAGAACTTTCTTGCCACTGCTTATTGCTTGCGTCACGGCTTCCCTGAACTGGGGCAACAGAAGCTCCATCTTCCCAATCTCGTCAATGACTATCAAGTCGCTTTCCTTCAGCGCCTGGCGTAGAACAGAAACTCCAACTCTGTTCAGGCTGTCTGTGTCCACCCCGTATTTGCTTACCCGGTGGGGGCTGGAGATGTTGATATGGGCCAATATTGCCCCCTGGCCATCAAGAGTAAAAATCTTGAACCCTTGCCTTATCCCCCCCGTCCGTATCTCCTCAGTATAGAAGCCGCCCCCCTTGACCTTTGTCCTGGCTAGCGCTTCTTTGATGAGAGCGGTTTTTCCTGTACCAGGCTTACCCGTTAACAGGAGGGCCCTTTTCATTGTTCCTTCGCTGGAGCCTGCTCTGGAGCCTAGGCCTTTCCCTTTTCCTTGAGCTTCTTCTCTGGAGCCTGCTCTGGAGCCTAGGCCTTTCCCTTTTCCTTGAGCTTCTTCTCTGGAGCCTTCTCTGGAGCCTGGGCTTTGCTCTTTTCCTTTAGCTCCTTCTCTGCAGCTTGCTCTGGAGCCTGGGCCTTCCTCTTTTCCTTGAGCTTCTTCTGGTGCCGGCGATGCTTCAAGGCCGCTACTTTCTTCTTCTTATTCATTTCTCCCCTGCTAAATCTAAGTTGTTGGAATTATTCTAGCATATTGCAAGGGAGGTGCAGGGGAGCCCAGGAGGAGAAAAATCCTAAACCAAATTCAAAAATCAAAGCGAAAAAATGTAGTGCGAGGCTTTAGCCTCGTGCTAGGGCGGGATTGCACGACCTTAAAAGGTCGCACTACAATTGTGTTTGTAATTTAACTGATGGGATTGCCACGCCCCGATAAGTCGGGGCTCGCAATGACGTCCCTTCTGTCTTTGCGAGGCTGACGAAGTTAGCCGAAGCAATCTCTAGGGGGGCATTAGATTGACACACACCTTTCAGGTGCTCGCAATGACAAAAAAGGAAAGGCTCGCAATGGCTCTGAAGGAAAGGATTCCTTCACGCCTCAATGATTCATAACTCCCCTGGCCCCTCTTACCTTAAGAGGGGAAATTCTGAGCCTATGGCCTTTTTATGGATTGTCATATTGCAAGTGAGGTGTAGTTTCATATTTGAGTGGGGAATATCTAAGTGTTACAATTTGTCGAGGTTTATGAAGATGTGGCAATTTTGTAGTGGGCTGGGGCATTAGAGGGTTAGATGCGAAGGATATATCTCGACTATGCCGCCACCACGCCAACTCATCCTGAGGTGGTGAAGGCCATGCTGCCTTATTTTACCGACGCCTTTGGCAATGCTTCGAGCATCTATTCTTACGGACGGGAGGCAAGGGGGGCTGTCGAGGAGGCCAGGACCAAGGTGGCGGAACTTATCGGTGCCCGGAGTGAGGAGATTATTTTTACCGGCGGAGGAACTGAGGCGGATAACTATGCCCTGAAGGGCGTTGCCTATGCTAATGAGCGTAAAGGGAATCACATCATCACTACCTCCATTGAGCATCGTGCGGTACTGGAGGTGTGCAAGTTTCTGGAGAGCAGAGGATTTAAAGTAACTTACCTCCCGGTAGATGAATACGGACTGGTTACCCCTGACGATGTCAAAAGGGCTATTACCGATAAAACCATCCTTATCTCAGTCATGCATGCCAACAATGAAGTAGGGACGATAGAGCCTGTGGAAGAAATCTGTAAAATTGCCAGAGAGGCAGGGGTCTATTTTCACACCGATGCCGTGCAAACAGTGGGCCATATCCCGGTGAATGTGGATGAGCTTAAGGTGGACTTGCTCGCCATTTCAGGGCATAAGTTCTACGGACCTAATGGAGTGGGAGTACTGTATGTCAGGAAAGGCACCAAATTAGTTTCCTTTATGCATGGTGGAGGGCAAGAAAGGAAATGCAGGGCTGGTACAGAAAATGTTCCTGCTATCGTGGGGTTGGGAAAGGCGGTTGAACTTGTCGGGCAGGAGATGGGTAAAGAAGCAGGACGGCAGGCTTATCTTCGGGACAAGCTAATTAAAGGTCTCCTGGAGAAGATTGACCACATCCGTGTAAATGGTCATCCTACGAAAAGGCTGCCCAACAATGTCAATGTCATTGTTGATTTTGTTGAAGGCGAATCCTTGCTTTTAAGTCTTGATTCAGAGGGAATCTGTGCTTCTACCGGCTCAGCCTGTGGTATGGCAAGCCCTGAACCGTCCCATGTCCTTCTAGCTCTAGGGATCCCCCCCGAGCAAGCACATGGCTCGCTCAGGTTCACTTTAGGGCGAGCGAACACAGAAACAGACGTGGAGCGGGTGCTGGAGGTCTTGCCTACAATTGTCGCCAGGTTGAGAGCTATGTCCCCGCTTTCGAAAAGTCAAAAATAGGAGTAGAGCAAATGACTGATCCCTGGTCATTGTACAACGATAAGGTAATGGAGCACTTCAGGAACCCCCGGAATGTCGGGGAGATGGAGAACCCCGATGGTGTGGGGCGTGTCGGGGATCCTATCTGCGGCGATGTCATGGAGCTTTACATTAAGGTAAAGGACGGTATCATAGTTGACGCTAAATTCAAGACTTTTGGCTGTGCAGCGGCTATCGCCACCAGCTCCATGGTCACTGATATGGTGAAGGGGAAGAGTGTAGAGGAGGCGCTGAAAATATCCAACAAAGCAGTGGTCGAAGCTTTAAACGGACTGCCGCCAGCTAAGGTACACTGCTCAGTCCTGGCCGAGGATGCGCTTAAAGCAGCTATTGAGGATTACTTAGGACAACAGAAACTGAAGAAACAGACCTAGCACCAGAATTTCACGATAATCCCCAAATATGCCCCCTTCGTTTTCCTGTCATTTTATACATTCTGCTAGACATGTCGCACTATCCCATTTTGGGCTTTTGACTTCAATTTATATATGAACTATAATTCATATAAACGGAGATTCATATGACGATAGAAGAAGACCAGGCAAGATTTTTGAGGTGCATCGGAGAACCGACAAGACTCGGGATACTTAGTCTACTGGCCGAGGGCGAGAGATGCGTTGGGGAACTCACCAGCGTTCTGAATAAGGAGCAATCACTGATTTCACACCACCTTAGAGCCCTTAGGGAATGCAGCATTGTGAAAGAGAGGCAAGAAGCTCAAAAAGTTTACTATAAGCTTACGGATGCTAGATTAGCCAGGTTAATCATTGATAGCGAAGCTCTAATGAAGGAGCTATCGCTGTGCGAATGTCAGGAGGTGAACTATGGAAGGGAAGAAAATCAAAGAAGTGGTGAAGGGCAGATATGCCCAATTAGCTAAGCAAGACCAAGAAAGGTGCTGTCCAAGTTGTGCTCGCGGGGCCAGCTCCTTACTACAAGCTAAGGTTAACGAATACTTGAGAGAGGATTTAGAGCATATCCCGGAAGAGGCGATGATGGGGTTAGGGTGTGGCAATCCCACCGCTATAGCAGACCTCAAAGCGGGTGAAGTAGTCCTGGACCTGGGATCGGGAGCTGGAGTAGATGTGTTCCTGGCAGCAAATAAAGTTGGCCTGACTGGCAAAGCTATCGGGGTTGATATGACCAAAGAGATGGTGGACAAGGCAAAAGGAATCGCGAGAAGTCATAGCTACCATAATGTGGAATTTCGCCTGGGAGAGATGGAGAGGCTTCCAGTTGGGGATGATTCTGTGGATATCGTTATCAGTAACTGTGTCATCAATCTTTCCCCGGATAAATCTAAGGTCTTCCAGGAGGCTTATCGAGTCTTGAAGCCACAGGGCAGGCTCATAGTCTCCGATATAGTTTCCGAGGGAGTAATCCCCGATGAAATAAAGGATGACCCTGACGCCTGGGCGGGATGTATCGCTGGGGCTCTGGAGCAACAGGAATACCTGGAAAAGATAAAGAAAGCTGGCTTTGAGGATGTAAAGGTAGTATCAAGCCGGGGATTTTATATAGAGAACAAAGCGAATCAGACAAAAGAGAAGCTTCTGAGCATTACAGTAAAAGCGTATAAGTGCGAAACTAAGCCGCAATATAGTCGACCACGGCTTCAATATGCCGGAGGTAAATAGTTGGTAGTCCGATTACCAGGTGGGGCACTGTCCTGGTCTTGAGAAAGGAACACAACATGCCAATTGTGTATAATAAAAGGTATTTGATTACGGGTGAGGTTAACGGGACCCCGATTTGTTGAAACGAAAGGAGGTAAAACATGAAAGTCGTAAGTTTATGTAGCAGTTGTTCACAATGCCCGGTAGTCAGGGTCACAGATGCGCAGGTGGAAATAGGAGAAAAGGGCAACACCTGTGTCCTCACCAAGGAACAGTGGGAGACTCTTAAAGATAAGATACTTAAGAAAGAACTATAAATTGAGAATCTCAAAGTCAAGCTGATAGCCACACCCGCTAGATAAAAATGCCAAAGTTAAAAGATAAAGGCAGGCACATGTTAACGAAGAACGATTTGGCCAGATACGAACGCCAGATTTTGTATACAGATTTTGGTGAGGACGGTCAAAAAAAACTTAAACGGTCCCATGTAGTAGTAGCCGGACTTGGTGGGCTGGGATGCTCTGCCTCTCTATATCTAACGTGTGCCGGCATAGGCCATGTCACCCTAATAGACTGTGACCGTGTAGAACTCTCTAATTTAAACCGGCAGATTCTTCATTACGAGGAAGATATTGGAGAGGGAAAGCCCTTTTCCGCAGCACAGAAGCTGGCTAAATTAAATTCTTCAATAGAGGTTACTCCTGTTTTCAATGAGATTACGGAACGTAATGCCCGAGAGATTATCAAGGGAGCTAATCTGGTAATAGACGGGATGGATAATATTAAGACCAGATTTATTATTAATAAGGCGTGTGTTGCCGAAGGAATACCCTTCGTGCATGGGGGTGTCCATGGGCTCTTTGGCGAGGTTACTACTATAATCCCGGGGAGAACCCCCTGCCTTGCCTGTATTTTCCCTGAAGTCCCACAGAAGAAGGGAGTATTTCCTGTTTTCGGGGTAACGCCGGCATTAATTGCCATCTTACAGGCGACAGAAGCAATCAAACTCCTTGCCGGGTTCGGGTCTTTGTTAATAGGGAAGATGTTATATTTCAATGGTGACACGATGGATTTCACATTCACTAACCTGGTAAAAAACCAAAATTGCGAGATCTGCGGGACAAAAGATGTCTAAAAATGAGTATCAAGGTAAAGCTTCATCCGATTCTGCAAAAACTTACTGGAGGGCAAGAAGTGGTTGAAGTAACCGGTCATACCACTGGTGAATGCCTTGAGAACCTGGAAAGTCGTTTTCCTGTTATTAAACAACTAATCCGTGATAAGCGAGGACAGCTACGTCGTTATTGTGAAATTCTTGTTAACTCCGCGTCCACATATCCTAATGAACTAATTACCCCGGTGAAAGATGGAGATCAGATTGACATTGAAGTTTTTTTTGGTGGAGGATAGCTAGTGATGGAAAATAGGGATGCTGAACTAGCAGAGAAAATCTCGGCCCTTAAAAAGAGAAGGAATGCTGTTATCCTTGCCCACAACTATCAACTGGGCGAGGTTCAGGATATAGCCGACTTTGTCGGCGATTCCCTGGACTTGAGTCAGAGAGCTGCTAAAATCGATGCCGGGGTAATCGTTTTTTGCGGAGTCCGGTTCATGGCAGAAACAGCATCTATCCTCTGTCCAGAAAAAGTGGTCTTGCTTCCTGACGTGAGCGCGGGCTGCCTCCTGGCAGACACGATTACCGCTGAACAATTACGGGCGAAGAAAAAAGAGCATCCTCAGGCAGCGGTGGTCTGCTACGTTAATTCTCCAGCCGAAGTCAAGGCGGAATCAGATGTCTGCTGTACCTCCGCCAATGCAGTCAGGGTCGTAGAAAGCCTGGATGCTCGAGAGATATTATTTGTCCCTGACAAGTATCTCGGGCATTACATCTCGACCAGGACGGGTAAAAAGATGGTTCTCTGGCCAGGCTTCTGCCCCACCCACGTCAGGATAAAGCCTGAAAGGATAAAGGAGTTGAAGCGGGAATATCCTCAAGCTAAAGTTGTAGTACATCCAGAGTGCAGGCCAGAGGTAATTGCCCTGGCCAACGCAGTGCTCGGTACCGGCGGGATGTGTAGATATGCTCAGCGAGATGATGTCAGAGAGATGATTGTGGGTACGGAGTTGGGAATACTACACCGACTTAGAAAAGAGAATCCTGACAAGAGGTTTATTCCTGTTTCCGAGCAAGCAATCTGTCCGGACATGAAGCTGATTACCCTGGAGAAAGTTTTGCGGTCTCTGGAGAAGATGAGTCCTGAGGTGAAGGTTCCCGAGGAAATTCGGCTCAAGGCAAAAGCTGCCGTGGACAGGATGCTCAAGATAGGCCAGGAATCGTAAAGCCCAGTTTATTGGGCGACCTTCTTTATCATTGCTTTGGCTGACTTCGCCAACCTCGCAATGACAAGTACCTCAAGTGTCTGGACATTGTTTGCCGATAGGGGTATACTAGCTCGCACGTCTTCAAAGCTGCCGCCCCATTAGCCGAAGTGAGGTTGACTAAGAATGGATGAAGTTATTATTTCCCGTGCTATTGTTGAAAGCTACATGAAAGACCTGCTTGAGGCAATGGAGCTTGATGTAGCTATAGTTGGCGCCGGTCCATCAGGGCTAGCTGCCGCTTACTACCTGGCAAAAGAAGGGGCAAGAACAGCCATCTTCGAAAAGAAGTTAAGCGTGGGGGGAGGAATATGGGGAGGTGGCATGATGTTCAACAAGATTATAGTTCAGGCTGAAGGCAAGAAAATCTTAGACGAGTTTGGTATTGCCACTACCGAGTATGAGGAAGGCTACTATGTTGCCAACGCTGTGGAACTAGCCTCAACTCTTTGCTCTCTAGCAACAAAAGGAGGAGCCAGGATATTTAATTTGCTCAGCGTCGAAGATGTAGTCATCAGAGAAGCTGATAGAGTTAGCGGTTTGGTATTAAACTGGGCCTCTGTTTCCCTAGCGAATTTGCATATCGACCCCTTAGCCCTAAGGTCAAAGCTAGTGATAGACGCCACGGGACATGATTGCGAAATTTGCCACTTAGTTATTGAAAAAGTAGGAGGAAAACTGAGGACAGCGACAGGAAAGATAATCGGCGAAAAATCGATGTGGGCTGAGATAGGTGAGAGGGAGATTCTCGAAAATACCAAAGAGGTTTATCCTGGATTGATAGTCACTGGTATGGCAGCTAGCGCAGTTTTTGGTTCTCCAAGAATGGGACCAATATTTGGTGGCATGCTTTTATCCGGTAAAAAGGCTGCCCAAGTAGCTATGGAGTTGCTTAAATAAGGCTAGGATTACTATGTCAAAGGGATTTTAATTGTCACCCTGAACGATAGTGAAGGATCTCTAGATTCTTCGCTTCGCTCAGAATGACAAGAGTGATTGCTAAGTTTGCTATGGCAAAGACAATAGCTGAAATCAACGAGAAAATCAGAAAAGGTAAGGCTGTCGTGGTGACTGCCGAGGAAGTGATCGACATCGCTAAGGAAAAAGGTGTAAGCAAGGCGGCTCAGGAAATTGACGTAGTTACCACCGGTACCTTCGGCCCCATGTGCGGGTCTGGTGCCTTTTTGAATGTTGGACATTCCAGGCCAAGGATGAAATTTGGCGGCGGCAAGGTTTATCTTAATGATATTCCGACCTATACCGGGATGGCTGCTGTTGATATTTTCCTCGGAGCAACTGCCCTTCCCGATGATGATCCCAGGAATAAGTTCTACCCCGGGGAGTTCAATTATGGTGGTGGGCATGTAATCGAGGAGCTCGTAGCGGGGAAAGATATAAGACTTACCGCCACCGCTTTTGGAACGGACTGCTACCCCCGCAAAAAACTGGAGACCCTGATTAACATTAAGGACATAAATGAGGCAATTCTATTTAATATCAGAAATGCCTACCAGAACTATAATGTAGCGGTGAACCTCTCCGATAAGGTTATCTATACCTATATGGGTGTGCTTAAGCAGAATTTGGGCAACGCTCACTACTCTACGGCAGGGCAACTCTCGCCGCTGTTTAATGACCCTTACTATAAGACTATAGGTGTCGGGACGAAGATTTTTCTGGGTGGTGGAATAGGTTATGTCGCCTGGCATGGTACGCAGCATAACCCTACTGCTCTCAGGGGGGACAATGGCGTGCCACGGGAGGGAGCAGGGACACTAGCCGTGATTGGAGATTTGAAGCAGATGAAGCCGGAGTGGCTAGTCGGGACAAGCATGCTCGGTTATGGCTGCACATTAACTGTGGGCATAGGTGTCCCGATACCCATACTTTCCGAGGAAATTCTCCGCTACACTGCAGTAAGCGATGCTGGCATCCTGGCACCCATCGTGGACTATTCCGAGGCTTATTCCCAGTTGAACCCAGATATCCTAGGAGAAGTTAGCTACGCTGAACTCAAAAGCGGTAGTATAAGGGTTCAAGGCAAGGATGTCCCGACTGGTTCTTTGTCCAGCTATCCTAAGGCGGTGGAAATTGCCGGTATCTTGAAAAAGTGGATAGAAAAGGGTGAGTTTTTGCTTACCGAGCCTGTGGCTCCGTTGCCCGGAGTGGAGTCAGGCATAACCTTTAAGCCACTCAAGGAAAGACCGATAGGGGAGTAATTAAGAAAAATGGATGTCTCTAGAAGAATAGTGCTTCATTTCCCGCCCAACATAACCGGGCAGCCGGTCGTTTACCGCCTGGTTAAGGATTTTGGTCTCACCTTTAATCTCCTTAAAGCTTCAGTATCGCCGGGAGAGGAAGGATTGCTGGTCATGGAGCTAAGCGGTGAGCAGAAGAACTACGATAAGGGCATCAAATACCTCACCGAGACCGGGGTAGAAATCCAGTCCTTAAGCCAGGATGTTGTCCGCGATGAATCCCGGTGCACTCATTGTGGAGCCTGTATCACTATTTGCCCAACCGAGGCTTTTTCTCTGGAGCCGAAAACAAGGAAAGTGCTCTTTGACCACAATAAGTGTGTTGTCTGCGGATTATGTGTCAAGGCTTGTCCTCCCCGGGCGATGATATTGCATTTCTGATCACAAGATTGCTTCGTCCCGATAAATCGACTCGCAATGACAGAAGGGACAGGTTCCGTGAAGGGGAAGAATCCATGCATGAGCCACGCTTCTACCGCCACTGGATTAAGGATAGCGGGTTAATTTCCTTTAATGTAGTGGTAGCGCAGACAGACCTATACATCCGCTCTCGGCGTAACCTGAAGGATAAAGCCCTTAATTCCGTGCTAAAGCATCGTGGCTCTCTAGAGGCATATATTGGGCGTCATCCTCTTTTCCTGACCACATTGGACAGTTATGAAGCTGAAGCCGAAGCACCGGTCATCGTCAGAGAAATGGCCAGGGTATCTAAACTAACGGGTGTTGGTCCTATGGCAGCGGTAGCTGGCGCCATTGCTGAAGCAGTAGGCAGTGATTTACTCGCTTTCTCGCCAGAGGTCATTGTGGAAAATGGTGGCGACATTTTTCTGAAAATATCTAAGAAGAGGCTGGTAGGTATCTACGCCGGGCAATCATCTTTTACCAAAAAAATTGCCCTGGAAATTACGCCCAGAGAAACACCACTGGGCATAGGTACGTCTTCAGGAACCGTGGGACATTCTTTAAGCCTGGGCAGTGCTGACGCTGTTATTGCCCTTTCATCCTCGGCAGCTTTAGCCGATGCCGCAGCCACAGCGCTAGGCAATATAGTCAAGGCTGCAGATGATATTTCGAAGGCAATTAAAAAAGCCCGGAGTATCGAGGGGCTATGTGGTGTGGTTATCATTGTGGGCGACAAAATGGGTGTCTGGGGCAGGGTGAAAATTGTGCCCCTTGATTAGTCCTTTCCTTTTTGCCCCGAGCAGTGATAAAGTTTTAAGCAATGAAAAACTCGCCCAACCTCCGTGTGCAATTAGCCCCCCGGCATCCTAAGGGACTAATCCTGTCCAATCCTGTGATGATAGCTTCTGGCATAGCTGGCTATGGCATAGAGTATGCTGAAATTGCCGATATACAAAAGTTGGGCGCCATTGTCTGTAAAGGGACGACACTTATGCCCAAGGCGGGTAATGCTCAACCACGACTGGTGGAAACCGCCGGTGGTTTGCTTAATTCAGTGGGCCTGGAAAATATCGGCGTTGACGCCCTGATTGGAGAAAAGGCGCCTGTATGGGCAGCATGGCGGGTTCCGGTTATCGTTAACGTTGCCGGAGAAACAATAGACGAATATGTGGCTGTGACCAGCAAGTTAGAAGGCGTGTCCGGGATCGGCGGCATTGAGCTAAATATTAGCTGTCCCAATATTTCCGCAGGAGGTATAGAATTTGGTGTCGACTCTGAGCTTGCCGCTCGGGTAACTTCAGCGGTTAAAGCTGCCACCACCTTACCGGTTATCGTTAAGTTGAGCCCCAATGTGACCGATATTAAGGAAATCGCTTTAGCCGTGGAAGAAGCTGGAGCTAATGCTATATCCCTGATTAACACACTGAGAGGCATTGCAATTGATATAGACCGGAGAAAGCCTTGTCTGGGGAATATTGTAGGCGGACTTTCTGGTCCTGCTATCAAGCCTGTGGCTCTTTATATGGTATTCGAGACAGCCAGGGTGGTCCGTATTCCAGTGATAGGATGTGGCGGTATTGCTTGTGCCGAGGATGCCCTGGAGTTTATTATGGCTGGAGCTACCGCTGTGCAGATTGGCACAGCCGGTTTGACTAACCCTCAACTTGGTCTCAGTGTATTAGAGGGAATAGAAAGTTTCATGAGGCAGCATGGGGTTCAAAATCTAACCGAACTCATTGGTATCGCTCTTGCTTAGTTTTATACTGGCCATAGCTGCCACCGAGTTAAGCAAAATTGCCCCGTGGAGTCCCATGGACTCCCAGAATGACATTACTAAACGCTCTCGCTATGTGCTATTGACACGGATTATGCCATACTATTGACTTTTCTCTGACCCGCTAATCTTGCCCAAAAGGGGAGCCAGTAAATCCATGGGCAAAGGAAACAGAATGACGTTGCTTCTCTCTGTGGCAATGCCTGCCAATGTCTGCAAATAGCGAAGCTGTAGAGCTGAAGGCTGACTGGAAATAATTTTGGCAGCCTCGGCCAATTTCTCTGCCGCCTGGGCTTCACCCTCGGCATGAACTACCTTGGCTCTTCTCTCTCGCTCAGCCTCAGCTTGGGCTGCCATAGCCCGCTGCATTGTTTGCGGCAGTTGCACATCCTTAACCTCCACCATGCTCACTTTTATACCCCAGGGATTAGTGCCTTCATCAACCACCCCCTGTATCTTTTCGTTGAGCCTGTCCCGCTGGCCTAATAACTCATCCAGCGTAGATTGTCCGACAACATTTCTTAGGGTGGTAGCGGCAAGCAGCGAGGTTGCCTTGATATAGTCCAGCACCTTGAGAATAGCATCTCCGGCATCGACTACCCGGAAGTAAATTACGGCATCAACCCTGACGGTAACATTGTCCAGGGTGATGCACTCTTGCTGGGGAACGTCCATGGTGATTACTCGAAGGTCAATTTTCCGCATAATTTCAATGAAAGGTATAATCACGACCAGGCCCGGTCCTCTGAGGCCCACGAATCTACCCAGTCGGAAAACGCCTCCTCTTTCATATTCCCGAACGACTTTGAGAGCTGCCGACAGAAGTATTATTACTACTACTGCGATAATAACATAAATAAATACGTTCATGGCTCCTCCTTTTCTTTAGATTTTTTGGTCACCCATAATTTCAATCCTTCTACTTTGGTTATTGTCACCTCCTCTCCGGGTTCTATTGTACTACCTTCGGCTATAGCTGTCCATAATTCTCCTTCAGCCAGAACCGTGCCCTTGGGGTTGAGGGTCGTTTGCACCACAGCTTCCTTCCCTATCATATCCTCTACACCAGCCGTAAGTTTTAGCTTCTGGCCTTTTACGATGGCGTAAATGACAAAAATAATAAAGGCGACGGCAAAAACTATGGCTATGATAATTGGACCAGTCATTTCGATATCCATAAATGCTACCCTCCTATTCCTTTGATTTCTTTGTCACCCATAATTTCAACTCTTCCACTTTGGTTATTATTACTTCTTCACCTGGTGCTACTTTGCCGCCTTCCGATGCCGCCGTCCATAGTTCTCCCTGGGCGAGAACTGTGCCCGTAGGGTCAAGGGGTGTTTTGGCTATTGCTTTTTCCCCGATCATTCCCTCAGCCCCGGTGGTCTTACGTCGCCTTTGCCCGCGGATAATGGCGCCGACGACAAAGACAGCGAAAGCGGTAAATCCTGCCGTAACCCCGGCAATTAGTCCTTTGTCTACCTCTATCCCGGGGCTATAGCTGAATAATATCAATGAGCCCGTAACCAGCGAAGCTATACCTCCGGCTGTAAATAACCCGAAACTAGTGGTGAAGTACTCGGCGATAAAAAGTCCCACGGCAAGCAAAAGAAGTGCTATGCCTCCCCAGTAGGCATTAAGCACACCCAGGGAGTAAAACGCCAGTAATAAGCTGATGCCGCCAGCGACACCAGGGAAAACCATTCCTGGGTTGGAAATCTCGGTGATTAACCCTATGGTAGCCAGGGTAAACAGGATGTAGGCAATGTTGGGGTCGCTGATGGTCTGCAGGAATTTTTCAATGGCATTCATTTCGTTTCTAGTTTGAACGTAGTCCGCAGTGTCAATGATAACTTCCTCGCCACTGGCCAAAGTGACTTCCCAGCCATCGATGTGGGCAATAAGGCTTTCCAAATTGTCAGCTCGCAGGTCGATAAGGTTATATCCCAGGGCATCAACATCGGTGAACGATTTGCTTTGCGTAACTGCTAGCTCGGCTTCTTCCATATTCCGGCCACGCTCCTCAGCTATAGTCCTCATCCACTTAGCCGAGAACTCGACTATTTTTTGCATCTGGTCTTCTGGTATTTCCTCTCCACCAGCAGATACGGGATGGGCAGCGCCGATAGTCGTGCCCGGCGTCATCGCTGCTATATGGGCAGATAGAGTAATGAAGGTTCCCGCTGAGGCAGCCCAGGCACCTTTGGGTGATACATAAACAACGATTGGCACATCGGCATTCATAATCTTTTTAACTATCTTATCGGTTGAGTCAAGAAGCCCGCCAGGTGTATCTAGCTCAATTATACAGACGGTAGCGCCATCTTCCTCCGCCTGGTTGATACCCCGATCGATATAGTCAGCTATCACGGGCACAATGGTGCCATCTACGGTAAGAACTTCCACGGTAGTAGGGTTGGCGGCAGCAATCAGGCTGCCTCCTAAACCCGCAGCTACGGGCATCACAAGCACAGCAAGGAAAAAAATCTTAAGCCCGGTTCTCAGCATCTAGAGAATGAACCTCAAGTTAATTATAAACTAAGCAATCAAAAGCAACAAATATTCTTCAATTTCATCATTGAAGCTAGACACAGCTTAGTGTAGAATAGGCTAAGGATGAAGAACCAAAAATGTAAGGGGATGCAGGACTTGCTCCCCGAGGACATGTTACGTTTTCGCCGTATTGAAGATGTCTTCCAGACTTGTTGTCGTAACTGGGGCTACCAGGAGGTGAGAACGCCAACCTTAGAATACCTCTATTTGTTTACAGCTACGGGAACACTTACTCCGAGCATGTTAAGCAAGGTATATTCCTTTCTTGATTGGGATGGCTGGAGTGGTGAGCGGGTCGTCTTGAGGCCAGATGGCACTATTCCTGTAGCCAGACTCTACATCGACAATCTAAGTGGACAAGAATTGACCAGGCTTTTCTATGTGACTAATATCTTCGCTTTCGAGGGAACAGGGAAAGAGAACAGGGAGCGATGGCAATGTGGTGCTGAGTTTTTCGGTGGTGCCAAATCTGCTCCGGATGTGGAGATAATTCTGCTGGCTGAAGAGGTTATCCGCAGACTTGGCATCAGCAATGTCGAGCTGCAACTGTCCCATGCTGGCTTGGTGAGGGCCTTGCTCAAAGAGTTGAAGCTCAGCCCCGGTGAGGAAGCTAAGATGACGAACCGCATTTTAGAAGGAAATTGGCAAGCATTGACCAAGGCGAAATCCACTAACCCCGAAATCGACAGGCTTATAGCTGCGCTATTGGGCCTCAAGGGAAAATCGAGCAGCTTTCTACACAATGTAAGAGCTTCATTCCCCAAAGCTTCGCAGGACTTCAAGTCTAGCTTGGAGGACTTCATAAACGTTACCACATTACTGGATGACCTGGGTTGCAGCTATAAAATTGATATCGCCGCGATACATGGTTTTGAATACTATACTGGAGTCTGTTTTCAGTTCCTGGCTGCTGGTGAAAAGATAGGTGGCGGGGGAAGATATGATAACCTTGTGCCCCTTATGAATGGAGAAGACATCCCCGCCTGCGGATTTGCCTTATATGTGGACCCCATAATGAAATTGCTTACGCTGGGGAAAAAGAAAAAGGGCGAACCTGGAATCCTGGTTAAAGGTAAGGAATTGACTACGGGAATAACAAAGACATGTTTTACTATAGCGGAATCGCTTCGTGACGCCGGATACCCAGCAGAGCTTGACTTCACGGGTCGAAAAGAATCTAATTACAGGTGGGTCGTCCTGGTTTCGGGAAAGGAGCCCTGTCCGTTTATGATCACGGATTGTGTACAAGGGCGACGGCGAGATGCCGCTTCTATGGCAGAGATTCTTAAAGTGGTAAGCGAGGGATGAAGGATTACCAAGACGGCTACATAAAACTCGCCCTCCCTAAAGGCAGGTTTCTATCGCCTACAGCTAGCTTGCTTGCCGAGATAGCCCTGGGATTTAATGATTATAGCGGTAAAACCAAGCAATATCGACTTCGCTCGGTAAGGTTTCCCGGTCTTTCCGCTAAAATACTTCAGGAAAAGGATATTCCCATACAGGTGGCTGTCGGGAATTACGACCTGGGTATTTGTGGTTTGGACTGGATTGAAGAATTCCTGGTGAAATATCCAGCAGGAGCTCTGGTAAAAATATCGAGTCTAAATTATGGGGAAGGCGATATACACGTGGTTGCCAGTACTCAAGCGGGGATAGCTGATCTCAATGAGTTATCAGACGGGAGAAACGATTATCGCATAGTAAGTGAGTATCCTAATCTGGCTGAGGCTTTTGCCTTAAATCTCAGAATGAGGAGATTCAGGATTTTCCCGGTGTGGGGAGCTGCTGAAGCTTATCCCCCGGAAAATGCTGACCTGGCGGTGCTCTGGGGAAAGAGTGGAGCAGATATCTCAGCTCAAGGCTTAATTCCCCTCAAAAAATTACTCCCTGTTACTGCCTTTCTAATAGCCAATCGAGAAAGCCTGGAGAACAAGGATTTGAGCCCGATATTAGCGTGCTTTAGCTCCAATCTTACCACTGACCTGCCCGCCAAGGCTTGGCAGGCGGGGCCTCAGGCATCAATAGAAAATGGGCTTGACATCTCTGAGGAACTGAAGGGGACTCGTCCCTTGTGGCAGGCAAAGGAAATCAACCTGGCTTTGCCTGATGGACACCAGCAGGCACCTACTTCGCAGTTTTTGAAGCAAGCTGGGCTGGCACTTCAGGGGTATTCTGAAGAGGTAGTGAGCCGCCGACCCTCCGCTGATTTAGACTGGCTTGGCATTAAAGTAATCAGGCCTCAGGATATGCCTCTGCAAGTGGCTAATAGCAATTTCGACTTAGCCATAACCGGCGAGGATTGGCTGCTGGAACACCTCTATCG
>Ga0315546_1000498_pt1 | contig 28029 bp, 19 predicted proteins | sample SalMarSW160170MG_FD_203833 | JGI IMG/M metagenome (GOLD analysis project Ga0315546, IMG submission 203833) | Salt marsh sediment microbial communities from the Plum Island Ecosystem LTER, Massachusetts, United States - Salt Marsh Sediment SW1601-170 ...
GGTAATAACAAACTTACCTTGTTTGAAACGTTCAGTAAGTTTCATTTCTCCAAAGCCTCCATTGGATGGTAATTGGTGACTGGTAATTGGTAATCATTTAACCAATCACCATTTAACCAGTTACCAATTCACGAAATTACACCGCTTCTATATCATAAAAAGATTTCTTACGCAGCTCACTCGATGGCAGCATCTTGCCGTGGTCCCGTGCTGAGCGGACCTTCTTGAGATTTTCTAAACGCCCAATCTTCTGCAGCCGGTCGTAAATTAACTGCCAGCCGCAATCTTTCTCACTATCGACTTCACATTTTCCGTCTTTGGCTCCACCGCAAGGCCCATTAAGCAGACTCTTTGCGCAGAACGTAACGGGACAGATGCCACCGGTATAATCCAAAGCACAGTCACCACATGCCTGACATCGCTCATCCGAAGGCCAAAGCCCCTGCAGACCACCCAGAGACAGCGTATTCGCCGCAGGATGGACAACCTTACCAACAATCTTTGAGGTCGCCTGAACTCCAATACCACACGTAAGCACCAAAATAGAATCTGACTGCTGGAGCATGTCCATGTGCCTGGATAGCCGCGTTGCTACCAACATTTTGTTGCACAAAAAGTCCACCAGGCATACGCCGGCAACTTTCTTGCCGGCTTTTTCCAGCTCTGCCTTCATCGCCGAGAGAGCCTCCTCCCCGCCGGTCTGACAGGCTTCGGCACAGCCGTTACAGCCCAACAAAAAGATATTCTTTTCCTTGCCAAGCGACTGCAAGATTTCATCTATCGGCTTATTTTCCGTGTATAACATCTCAAATTTCCTCTAAGACCTGTTCGATAACTTCCGGGACACTTCGCGCGATTCTCTCCGTTAGCTCCAAACCCAAATCCACCTCTCCAGGCTCAACGCCAATGATTACTATTTCTTCCGGCAGACAGTCCATCTTTTCTGCTGCCGCGAGAGCGTCAAGCAGACTAATTTGATGCAGGCTTATTTGTGACTGTCCAGTTAGGGTGGCAGCGTCAAAACCGAAGGTTTTGGCGATGGCTGTTCTCAAACCATCCCCAAGCTGCGCTTGAGGCTGCCACACATTCAATCGAGTTTTATAAATGGTGCCAGGCTCGTTACCAGCCTTGACCGCATCAATGACCACTAACTTATACAAACCTTCTTGTGAAAGAAGAATGTCTAATCCTGCTGTACCGGCGTCGATAACTTCAACATTGTCAGGCAGGTCGTATTTATTCAATTGTTGTGCTATGTGAACACCAATACCTTCGTCCCTCAGCAGGATATTGCCGACACCGAGAATCAATACTCGATGTTGAAGTGCTGTTAAGTTGTCACCTGTTTTTATCTGCACATCAAACAACCTTAAAGATTCCCAAGCGGTTTCCTCTGAAATCGATTAAGTGCACAGAGCAGGCCAAACACGGATCAAAAGCCCGCACAATTCGCACTAATTCAAAAGGATTTTCCTTATCTTTGACTTTAGTCCCTATTATCGCCTGCTCGACCGCACCGGGCTGGCCTTTATCATCTTTCGGTGAAGCGTTCCAGGCCGTCGGCGTAATAACCTGATAGCGGTCAACTTTTTTATTCTTTACCGTCATCCAGTGCCCTACCGCACCTCTGGGAGCTTCGGTCAAACCGGCACCTTCACCTTCTTCTGGTATTTCGCTATCAACGATGGCTGGCTCAGCAGGCTTTAAATTTGTTAGCCAATCGACCATAGCATCGGCAACTAATTTGGCTTCCAGAGCTCTTGCGGCGTGTCGGCCAAGCACGGAGAACAACGCATCGACGCCGGCCCCAACCTGGCCGAGCAGCGAATCCACTAATTCCTTTGCCTTGGCGTCGCCCTGCACATAATTACTTACCATTCGCGCTAAAGGCCCAAGCTCACAAACCCGGCCTTTATACCGCGGAGATTTAATAAACGAATAGGCCTGCTTTTTCTTAATGTCTGGTTTTGTTTGGCCTTGAGCAGGATTTTTCCCGGAACCTGAGTCCGCATACCAGGAATGTTTTACGTCTTCAGTTATATTCTCCTTGGCGAACGGCTCAGGCTTCAAATTAGTGGAAACCACTGCGGATTTAAATAGTTTGCCGGTCGGCAAATTAAAGCCGCCGTATGCAAGAAGTCTTTTGCAACCTCCGCCGATCTCGAAATAGTCACTATAGGCCTTTGCCACAGCTACCACGTCAGGAATGTAAACGTTATCTACGAAGTCACGTATTTCATTTAATCGCCACAGGAAATTGGTTATTTTGTCTTCGGTTGGCTTTTCGGTAACTCCACCGGGGACAATGCCGACACTATGCGGCATCTTTCCGCCGAAAATCGAAAGCATCTCCTGGCACTTGCGTCTTATATCCAAAGCCTTTAAGTAGTGATTTACTAATTCAGCATTCACCTTGCCTGATACTCGGTAATCACCTTCATATCGCGGCACAAAAGGCGCCAAATCGCCGACCGCACCGACGGCATCAACATAATCCAGCGCCGCAAGATGATAAAAATGCAGGATATGGGATTGCAAAAAATTGGAACCTAATATCAAAGCGCGGAGCAGCTTGGCATTATCAGGCAATTTGTTCGTTAATCCGAAGGCATCGTCGAGACACAATGCCGACGCCGTTGCATGAGCTGTCGGACAGACGCCGCATATCCGTTGTGTCAGGCGGTTCGCGTCACGAGGGTCTCTGCCCTGAAGGATTATCTCAAAGCCGCGAAAAAGTGTGCCGGCACTTTTGGCATCTTTAACCACACCGTCATCAACCACAGCCTCGATAGCCATGTGCCCCTCTATCCTGGTTATCGGGTCAATCTTTATTTTTGTGACCATGTCAATTCCTCAAATGTGACCTTTTCATACATTGGCGAGGTACCGTCAGGAAACGTCGGCTCCACACAGCCGATACAGGGCGAGCCAGCTTTGACGCACCAGCTCACGCCGTTATTCCACTGCCGCAACGGACAATCAGCATAAGTGTAATGTCCCTTACAACCTAATTCATAAAGGCAGCCTTCTTCACCTAATTTTTGAGCGAATTTTCCCTTGTCGAAATCCGCTCGTCGAGGACAGTTCTCGTGAATCAACTTGCCGTAGAAAAGCTTTGGCCGAGCCAGGTCGTCCAAATCCAGCGTATCGGCTCCCGAGAACAGGATTATTGATACCGTCCCCGTAAACCACTCCGGGTGCAAGGGACAGCCGGGCAGGTTGACCACCGGCGTACTGATGCCGTTCTCAGCGAACACCTCTTTTACTCCTTTACAGCCGGTCGGATTAGGCTTGGCTGCCGGAATCCCGCCGAATGTAGCACATGTGCCTACGGCAATAGTCAATAGCGCATTTCGGCCCAAGTCTTGAACACTTTCCAAGACGGTCAAATGCTTTCCATTTTTTTCACCAATGCTGCCGTAAACACCACCCTCAGCGGTAGGAATTGCACCTTCCACGACCAATATGTAGCCGCCCTTTCTGTTCTTTTCGGTGTCTTTCAGAACCTCAATTACCGGCTCTCCCTGGCCGGCCATTATCGTCGCATGGAACAGCAGGTTAAGCTGATGGCCCGGCACTAATTCATCCAGCAGGAGATTCTGTATCCTGGGACTGACCGCATTTAAAACAGAAACGGAGCAACCTGTACAACCTGCTCCCTGCAACCAAATTACGGGATATTTCTTAGTTGCCACTTGTGTTCCTTTCGATAACGAACTTATGGCGTCGCCGTGCCGGCGACGGCTAAACGTTTTGCTGACTCGACGGTGTTGTAAAGCAGCATAGTTATTGTCATTGGACCCACTCCGCCGGGTACGGGGGTGATAAGCGAAGCCTTTTCTTTCACCGCCTCAAAGTCCACATCGCCAACGAGTCGATACCCCTTCTTTTTAGTAGGGTCTTCGACGCGATTAACACCAACATCAATAACAACCACACCTTCTTTTACGATATCAGCTGTAATCGTGTTCGGCCGACCAGCAGCAGCGATGAGAATGTCAGCCCGTTTGGTGTGCGAGGCAAGGTTTTTGGTGCGGGTATGACAGACAGTTACAGTAGCATTTGCATTGGGTTTTTTCTGGATGAGCATATTTGCAAGGGGCTTACCAACGATATTGCTTCGGCCAACTATAACCACTTCCGCTCCTTCAATAGTCACGCCGCTGCGAACAAGCAATTGAATAACACCATGCGGCGTGCAGGGCAAAAACGCCTTAACACCAGCCACCATTTTGCCGACATTCATAGGATGAAATCCATCGACATCTTTGGCAGGATCAATTGCCAAAAGAACCTCAGCTTCATTAAGGTGCTTCGGCAAAGGTAATTGTACCAAAATACCGTGGATTTTCGGGTCTTTGTTCATCTTCGCAACTAAAGCCATCAGCTCCTGCTGCGAAGTCTCAGCAGGCAAACGATTATCGTCGGAATAAATTCCTATCTCTTCGCAGGTCCGCTCCTTAGCCGTGACATAGGATTTTGAAGCAGGGTCCTCACCGACAAGAATTACACCTAAGCCGGGGACAATGCCCTGCTTTTTCAGCCTTGTTACTTCTTCTTTTAGTTCCGCCCGCATTTCTGCGGCCACTTGTTTGCCATCAATAATTTTTGCTGCCATCGGTTTACCCTTTTAATACCCCGGCCGCAGGTGCCGGGGCCAACCATTGGTTAAAACAATCCTTGAACCTTTCCAGTATTGACGTCAACATCAACCTTTCTGAAGGCGGGGTTAGATGAAGTTCCCGGCATAAGGCTGATGGTCCCGGCGCAGGGACAGAGGAATTTGGCGCCTGAATATATCAATATATCACGGATAGGCAGTGTCCATCCCCTGGGCACACCCTTTAGAGACGGATCATGGGTGAGACTGAGATGGGTCTTCACCATCATAGTAGCATAATCATCATATTTAGGATCGGACTCAAGACTTTTAGCCTTGGCTTCGGCATCGGGCGTCCAGCTAACGCCGTCAGCTCCATAAACTACTTTCGCGATTTTTTCAACTCTCTCTCTGAGCTTCATTTTCAGGGGATAAAGAAAGTCAAATTCATTTTCCTGTTCACAGGCTTCCTTGACGGCATCAGCCAGCTCCAGAGCACCGTCACCACCGTCAGCCCAGTGACTGGAAACGGCACAGCGTGCTCCTGCAGCCTCGGCAGCCTTGCGAACCAAGGCAATCTCTTCTTTGGTATCAGTATGGAAGCTATTAATGCACACCACCGGGTTAACACCTGAGGTTCGAACGGTATGGATGTGATGCAGCAGGTTGGGCAGACCTTTCTCGACAAGTCCCACATTCTCTTGTTTATATTCATCAGGCAGGTCTATACCAGCGACCACCTTTGGCCCGCCACCGTGCATCTTTAATGCCCGGATAGTCGTGGTGAGCACTGATACGTTTGGCTTGAGCCCACTATAGCGGCACTTTACATTCCAGAACTTCTCGAAGCCGATGTCGGCCCCAAATCCACTCTCAGTAACGTGATAGTCAAATAGCTTCAGCCCGACCCGGTCACCAATTATGGAGGACTGGCCCACAGCAATGTTGGCAAATGGCCCGGCGTGCACCATGCAGGGCTGATACTCTACCGTACAGCACAGTGTGGGGTTGATAGTGTTGCGCATCCAAGCGGTCATGGCGCCACCCACCTCTAAGTCACCGGTAGTAATTGCCTTACCCTTTTTATCGAACGCAAGTGTAATTTCGTCCATTCTTTTACGCATGTCTTTCAGGTCAGTGACAATAGATAGCATAGCCATTAGCTCCGAGCTAACAGCGATACCGAATTTGGACTGCATCATAAATCCATCCCTACGCCCGCCAAGGCCGATGATAATATTCCTGAGGCTCTGGGCGCAGAAGTCCATGATCCAGCCCATCTCCACGCGAGTGGGGTCTATATTTAAGCGTCGCATTTTGGTTAGCCTTTTCAGTTGTTCATCATCGTAGTTGCGCTCGTGCTGCATTCGAGCAGTAAGGGCAACCATAGCGAGGTTATGGGCATTCATGATGTCGTTAATGTCTCCGGTAAGCCCCATGGAGAACTCTGTCATCGGGATTAGTAATGCGATGCCGCCGCCGGCAGCAGTACCCTTGATATTCATAGTAGGCCCACCTGAGGGCTGGCGGATACAACCGCCCACATTCAGTCCTCGCTTACCCATGCCTTCGAGGATACCCATAGTTGTTGTGGTCTTGCCTTCACCCAGTGGCGTAGGAGTTATAGCAGTCACTTCTATGTACTTACCATCAGGCTTATCCTTGAGACGGTCAATGATTTTCAAGAAATCCAGCTTAGCCATTCTCCCATAGGCAAGCATTTCATCCTTTTCTAAGCCCATTTTCTCTCGCCATTCTTCCGGGGTTGGCATGTTTTCTTCAGCTACCTCTGCAATTTGCCAATCTTTCATCTTTGTCGGGTCAAGCTTCATAGTGTATCCTCACTCTAATTAACAATTTTTGAGATTCAATTTTTGAGATGTGCCGTAAAAATAAGATTAAATAGATGTAATGTCCATGAAATTATTTGAGTAAATATAATTTTTGAGCTTCTTTTTCGCACAATTTTTATGTCTGTTTGATCTTTATTTTGGCCGGGCAATCTTACTATAACCAAGAGAAATGCACAAATGAAAATTTTAAGATTTATTCGTTTGTTGCTTTCGGGCCAACTGGGATATATAATCCGTCGGTTCTGTAAGCTAATGTACCTTCAGCGATGCACTTGTAACAGACAAGCTTGCAGATGAGAGGTACTAATAACTATGAAACAATTTAAAATGCAAACCTATCAAAATCTAATCAAACGTTCCGGTGTCGTCACGAGGGAAAACCTGTTTAACCTGTTGGGTAAGGTTCAAGATGAATTCGGTTATGTACCGAGAGAAGTTGTTCGCGACCTTGCGTTAAAAACCGGTTTGGCAGAAGCTCGAATTTACGGCGCTCTGACATCCTATAGTGATTTCAAGATGATACCGCAGTTAGATGACCAAGATGAAAGAGAATAAAATCTTAACTCGGCGGGTGGGAAAGTATCAGCCACTGGACATTGAAGCTTATAAGGCCCTGGGAGGCCTACAGGGTCTTAAGCGTGCATTGGATATTGGACCCGAATCGATAATTGAGGAGATTAAAAAATCCGGTCTTATCGGCCGAGGAGGTGCAGGTTTCCCGACCGGACTTAAGTGGGCTTCAGCCGCAAAGGTACAACAACAGCCGAAATACTTCATCTGTAACGCCGACGAGGGTGAGCTGGGGACATTCAAAGATAAAGTCCTTCTCGACGGTGACCCCTGGTCGGTGCTCGAAGGAATCATTATCGCAGCTTATGCTATCGGAGCCGAACAAACCTATATCTACATCAAAGGCGAATATGAAAAGACGGCCGAGCTCTGGGAAAGTCTCGTTAGTGAGGCCAAAAAAGCCGCCCTTCTGGGAGAGAGAATTCTGGGTTCGTCGTTTTCCATTCACCTGCAGGTAGTAAGAGGTAGAGGACCATATATTGCCGGCGAGGAATTTGCGCTAATATCATCGCTTGAGGCCCGTCGGGCAATGAGCAAACTAAAACCGCCCTACCCAACAGAAGAAGGACTTTTCGGAAAACCCACAGTCGTTAATAACGTCGAAACAATAGCTAATATACCGGTTATTTTAACCGAGGCGGCAGAAAAATACCGCAAGTTAGGCGTTGAGGGCGATCCAGGGACGAGGCTTTTTTCGCTGTCCGGAGATGTTAAAAAACCTGGTGTATATGAGCTTGAGATGGGTTCAGGGACACTGGAAGAGCTAATCAACGAGCTTGGACAAGGCACAAAAAACGGTCAACCTATAAAAGCCGTTCAGCCCGGCGGAGGAACCAGCGCACTTCTTGGCAGGGATTCTTTGGGATGTAAGCTCACAAGCCGGGCTATACGCGAAGCAGGCAGCGGAATCGGAACGGCAGGGGTAATCGTCTACCAACAAGGCAGAAGTGCGGTCGATATTTTGAAAGGCCTGCTAAAATTCTATGGTGCTGAATCCTGCGGACGTTGTGCGCCGTGCCGAATTGGCGTCACAAAAATGAAAGAAATCGTTGATACGCTCTCTCGCGGAGAGGCAGCAGCAGATAACTTGGCTCAATTGCGCCAAATCGGTAAGGCGTGTGTCGTTGCATCCACATGTGGGATGGGCCAGGCCTTTCCACTTCCGGTGCTCTCAGCATTAGAGCTTTTCCCAAAGGATTTTGAAACGGTTATTCAGAAAAACCCCCAATAAATTGGGGGGCTAAATACAATATAAATTTAGTCCCGCATTTTACGCGGTGTCCAAGCTATGAAAAAAATCAATTTGGAAATTGACGGTAAGCAAGTCACGGTCGAAGAAGGGACAACCATCCTTGAGGCGGCCAAAAAAATAGGTATCGATATTCCTCATTTATGCTATGACCCTCGTGTCCAGCCTATCGGTAGCTGCCGATTATGTATTGTACAGATAGAAGGACGTGCCGGCCTGACGATATCTTGTAATACGCCGGTAGCGCAGGGTTTAAAAGTATGCACCGAGAACGAAGAAATTGCAGCGACGAGAAAAACTATTCTTGAATTGATTTTATCCCAACATCGAGTAGCATGCACAAGCTGCGATAGTGACGGCGCGTGCAAGCTCCAGGATTACGCTTATCGTTACCATGCTGATGAAGCACGATTTGGCCTTTCAAAACGAAAACTCCCTCAACCGAATTACACCTCCAAGAGCGAAGCCATCCTCTACGACCCCGACAAGTGCATTCTGTGCGGGCTGTGTGTCAAATACTGCGAGGATGTCCCGATAGCGGAAGCCCTTACTTTTGCCGGGTCGCCTGATGATATGCAGGTATCTACCGCGTACGGCATGGATCTTTTTAAAAGTTCCTGCGTACTTTGCGGTGGGTGTATAGCAGTTTGTCCCTCCGGAGCAATGGTTGATAAAGCTGCGATAGGCAAAGGCAGAGATAAAGACCTGCTGAAAACCAGAACCGTTTGCGCCTATTGCGGCGTAGGCTGCCAAATTGACCTTAATGTCAATCCTAAAACAAACAAAATCGTCAAAGTCACTACCAATCCTGACTATATACCGAATAAAGGCAATCTATGCGTCAAGGGCAAATTCGGGATGGATTTTGTCGGCCATCCGGACAGGCTCACTACGCCTCTTATAAAGCGAAACGGCAAATTCGAAAAGGCAACGTGGCAGCAGGCAATAAAGCTTGTTGCCGATAGGTTAAACAAAATAAAATCTGAATTCGGCCCGGACAGCATAGCGGGACTATCCTCAGCTAAGTGTACTAATGAAGATAACTATATCTTTCAGAAATTCATACGAACTGCGATAGGGACAAACAACGTTGACCATTGCGCTCGCCTGTGCCACGCCTCGACGGTTGCAGGTCTCGCCCGTGCCTTTGGCAGCGGAGCGATGACCAATTCCATCGAAGAAATAAAAAATTCGCAATGTATTTTCGTAATAGGCTCAAACACATCCGAGGCACATCCGGTAATAGCCCTTTACATCAAAGAAGCGGCTGTTAAAAAAGGAGCCAGGCTGATCGTAGCCGACCCAAGGGACATAGAGCTTGTTCGCTTTTCCAAACTGCACCTGCAACAACGTCCCGGCACCGATGTGGCTCTGATAAATGCGATGATGAATGTAATTATTAGTGAGAACCTTCTCGACAGAGACTTCATCGATGCGCGAACAGAGAACTTTGAGGCAGTGGCTGAAACCGTAAAAGACATAACGGCGGAAATTGCAGAAAAAATTACTACCGTCCCCGCTGAGAACATTCGCCAGGCAGCCCGGATTTATGCCAAAGCCGAGACAGCAAGCATCATTTTCAGTATGGGCATAACTCAGCACACTACCGGAACCGACAATGTACTGTCACTGGCAAACCTTGCCATGCTGACCGGCAACGTCGGCAAAGAATCCGCAGGAGTAAATCCTTTGCGAGGCCAAAACAATGTGCAGGGCGCCTGTGATCTTGGCGCTTTGCCTAATGTATATCCAGGCTATCAATCAGTTGAAGATGCACAAATACAGGCTAAATTTGAAAAGGCCTGGGGCACGAAGCTTCCCGCCAAGACCGGCCTTACGGTTATTGAGATGATTCATGCCATCGAGGCTGGCTCTGTCAAAGCGTTATATTTAATGGGTGAAAATCCTGCGCTTTCCGATCCGAACCTAAATAGAACACGAAAAGCCCTTGAAGAAGTCGATTTCCTCGTGTCACAGGAAATATTTTTATCTGAAACCGCTCAATTTGCGGATGTGGTTCTTCCATCTTTTTGCTTCGCGGAAAAAGACGGGACATTTACAAATACGGAAAGACGCATCCAGCGCATCCGAAAGGCCTTAAGGCCGCCTGGCGACGCTAAAGACGATTGGCAAATCTTATGCGATATTGCCACCGCAATGGGCTATCCGATGCACTATGACGGTGCCGACAAAATTATGGATGAAATCGCGACAGTGACACCAATCTATGGCGGAATATCTTTTAACCGAATCGATGTGGTAGGTTTGCAGTGGCCCTGCCCGGATAAGAACCATCCCGGCACTAAGTTTCTGCACAAGGGCAAATTCACCAGAGGCAAAGGTAAATTCCACGCGGTGCGGTTTATCGAGCCTTCTGAAAGTCCGGACGAAGAATTCCCATTTATTTTATCAACCGGCAGGCAATTGTATCAGTTCCACACGGGGACGCTTACACGAAAATCACCACCTATCCACCAGAAATCTCCGACAGGTTATATTGAATTGCATTATGATGATGCCGAAAAATACGGAATTGCAGATGGCGATTATGTTGAGGTTTCCACACGCAGAGGCAAGGTTATCACCAAGGCCAGCGTAGGCAGCCAGGTTGCAAAGGGCTGGCTGTTTATGCCGTTTCATTTTGCCGAAGGGCCGGCCAATATGCTGACCAACGATGCGCTGGATCCGATTGCCAAGATACCGGAATTCAAGGTCTGTGCGGCTGCAATTAAAAAAACAAAGAATGATTTTGAATGATAAGTTCCGTTAAAAATGAACTGGCAAAAAATACAAATTCTAAAAATCGGACACTCCCATTAAGAAAAAATGCTCAATCCGCAAGTCGGTCATATACATTCTTGCGATGCCCTATCTTAGCAACAACAATGAGAAGCTTTTCCCGTTGTATTTGATAGATAATCCGATACACTCCAGATCGGTAACTATATAAAGCCTCGCCCTTGTGAAGTAGTTTACTTTGAGGTGGGTGCGGGTTCGTGGATAAAAGCTCTATACGCTTGATAAGTTGTTTTTGAACCTTTCTCGACTGCGCCTCTATGAACTTCTGCACCTGAGGTTTTAATTCGATGGAATACATCCATGTATTAGTTTATAGATCAAGCTTTTTCTTGAAATCATTAAGGTCGATGCTGCCGGGTTGCTTGAGTGATCCCAAAGCATCCTTCAAATCAATTTCATCTTCCAGCGCCTCAACTTCGTCGATGGTAAGCCGACGATAAGACTTCAGAGGCTTATCACTCAAAAGGTGTTTTATCTCTTCAAACTTTGGCTCTGGTGTAAGCACAGTTTCGGAAACCGGTTTCACAAGAAACTCTGGCCCAAAAAGAATCATGCAGCGCTCGGTTCCATTTCCTTGAGCAATCGCTTGAGGCATTTCTTTACTCATTGTTTTTGTCTCCCTTAGGCCGTTTTATCTGCCTGCAAATGATTCTACGCTCCCCAAGAAATTCTGTTCCTGCATAGACTTGGAATCTATACTCACCAGGATGCGGAAATACAATCCCGCCAATCTCAAACGTCAAATTCGCCACCTGTCTGACATCCTTGAACTCTTGCTCAACTGCCCCTTCAAATAACATTTTGTCTTCCTCCTGAACATCCACCAACTTCACATTTACCTTCTCCTTACCGTGGCCGTTCGTCAGTTGACAGAACAGAGCAAGTCGCGAGTGCCTGGCCGGATACTTGGGCGCACCAATCGCTTCGAAAGCACCTATGATGCTCGGTCTGTCAGTTATGCGGTCAATAATAACTAAATCACAAATAATGACCGATAACAAAACAGGCGGCGGCAGTTTTTGGGTTCTTTCTTCCACCATCAGTAATATTATACATTATATACTATTTTCGGTAAAAGTCAACTTTAACTTTCACGTGATTACCTGGTTTTGGAATAAGGCGAACAAACCATCTTTCTCTGCCTGAAAACACACTTTTAACACTGAAACTCAGACATCACCAAGAGCTTCAAAAATTGTAGATAAAAAAGCAAACGGCCAACAAAACCGCCTCTTGGGGCAATATCCACAACTAAGATCATAAAGAAATTGTAAGACACCTGCCTTGGCAACGAAGAAAAGTAATCATGTATAAATTTTACTCATAAACCGTTTCCGTTAAGAACTCTCTGATTAACCAAAGATTATTCAGCTATGCTCTGGCTTTTACGGTATATCTAACGGGTCGACATCCTTGATTCTATCGGCATAAATCTCATACGGATATTTTTGCAGGAGCTCTTTTCTGTAGCCAGCCAGGATTTCATTCCTTTTTTCGCCTAATATCCTCCACTTGATACTATTGTTCATATCACTGGAGTATTCTTTCACCTGGGCAGCCTTTTTTTCTAATATCTTGACTATGCGCCACTTGATCTGTTCACCGAAAAAGCCCTTCACCGGCCCTACTATTTGATTGGGCTCACCTTTCCATAAGTCATTAAAAAAGACCCCTTCTCTGCCGGCATTTGTCTCAAATGGTTTGCCTTTTTTCTGCAACGAGAATTCATTTTTGACCGACTCGAAATCCCTGGTGTCCAGCTCCGCTTTCACCTTATTGGCCGTTTCAAGATCAGCACACCATATCTGGTCGATCTTCAACGTTCTGGGCGTGCTGAATTTTTCCTTGTTTTTCTCAAAGTACGCAACTATCTGTGCTTCTGTCGGCTCGTTAACATCCTTGACTTTTTCGTTCGTTGCTTTGCCGAGCAGGCTCATATCTTCCCGCTTTCTTAGCTCTTCCATGAAACCTTTATCCTTATCAAGGCCGAGTAACTGTGCCTCAGTAACCAAAATCGGCAACCTTAAGTACCTATTCAAAAGACTTTCCACTCCCTTTTCGGTATTCAAATCCTTTGGGCGGCTTGGTGGGGCAATTTCCGTCAAAGCATAGAGCCAATCTTTTACGGTTACCTTTCCACCATCATACGTTGCCAGAACAATGTCTTTCTCTTCAGGCGTCAACTCATCTCTTATTTGACTGGAAAGAATCCACCACTGCTTACGCTGTTCTTTAGGACTATTTAATAATCTGCCGTGTAGCTTGACCGCTTCGGGAAAATTTTCGCTTTCCTTCTTCAGATTATACTTTTGACATAACTGGCCGTAATACTGTTCAAAAATTTGGTTGGCTTTTTGCCTTTGCAGCACTGCCTGCGCTCGTTTTCGATCCAGCTTGGGATCGGCTTTCATCTGCTTGTCAATTTCCTCATCTGTAACTTCCAGCTCATTCCGCCTACCTTGCAGATAACGTGCCCAAACTGTACTTGCCAGTTTTCTATTCTTAAATCGATCAATAACGATGCTGATTTCCTCATCCTGCAGATAACCCTTTTTACGGGCTTCCATAATCATCGCTTTTTCCGCTAACATTTTTAAAAGCACTTCATTTACGTCTATGACTTTGACTTCGTCGCTGTTTTGGTCATAACCATAGGGATTAATCTCGGTCTTCAGCTTTTGCTCAAGCTCATTTTTATTGATGACGTAATCCCCGATCCTGGCAACGACAACCGGCTGCTCAACCGCTTTAGTAACAGGTTCCTTGGGAACAGGTTGCTCCTGCTTCTGCTGTTGGGCTTCTGAAACGGTTGCCGCCTGCTCAAGCTTTGGAGGGGCTGCTTTGGCAGGCTCTGAGGGTTTCGGTTTAGCCTCAGCAGCTTCCGCAGCAGGCTGCTGTTCCTGTTTCTGTTGTTGGGCTTCCGAAACGGCTGCCGCCTGCTTGTCACGAGGTCCCTGAGAGACCTCAGGAGAACAGCCATTATGAAGTATTAACAACAAGCTCAAAAAAGGTATAGCCATTTTCACCGGAAGTAGCTGTCGATTAGACATAATACAATCTCCTAATTATTCCTGATTTTCATTCATCGATATTCTTTTCGACTATTATATCATTATACTTTACCCTGGCAAGTAACTATGTGGCCTGATCCCCAAAAACTGTACCATTTACAATTAGAGGGTATCCGGTATTGATCCGCCCCCAATCTCTGGTCCACCTATAATGAGAATTTTTCGTTTCATATAACCCTGGCATAAACCTTTGGCCGAGACCGGAGGTTTATATTTTTCCTTGAATTCTATATGAAAATGGTAAAATTGGTTGAAGGCACATTCAGTCGGTGGGCTGAGTGAGCTTTCGGCTCTTATTGGATTATCCTGATTGGCCCTGTTAATGTTCAAAAACGAGCTCCAAGAGAATTCTGTGTATCTTGTGTGCAGGAAAGGAGAAGAAAGTCATTAGTGGACTCATAAATATTGAGGCTTTGTTGAATCTTACAATATCCTTGGCAGTCGCCTATTTTATTATTCGTTTCCTGGTCCGCTTCTTTGTTCCAGAGCCGGATCTGAAGGTCAAAGTTCTCTGCTTTCTCGGCGGCGTTCCACTGTGCGTTCTGATAGGATTTCTTCTTTGGCTCTTAGGTCAAAAAATGCTTATTGGCCTGATTCTGTTGGGATGGTTGTTGTTTTGGTCCTATGTAGTCGGGGTAGCATTTTGCGAAAATGGGTCATCAACAGGAAAGATGGCTCTGCCGAAAAAACTCAAATACATTGCAGCCGGATTTTTTGTTCACGTTGTGTTAACTTATCTATGGGTCTTCGTTTTGCTGTCAATAGTTACAGCTTGTGGTATGGGTATGGGTGGTTTCAGTAACCTTGGTTCTTTTATGCTGCATAACCGCATATTCCACGTGTTGTTTGCAATGGCTGTCATTGCAGCAGCTACGGTTAAAGTAATAGGCTTCTGCACCAATGAGAGAGTTTCCTTTTTTGGAATACTTTTTTCTTTAGGCGCAGTGCCATTTATCATCGCAATATTAATGGCGCTTTTCGTAGCCGTCTGTCTGCTCTTCCTACCATTTATTGGAGGGACACCTGGGCCGATAATTGAAGTGCCTATGTAACGCGAACAATAAGCATGGCAATAGCCCGCTTCACTATGTGGCCCACAGGGGACATAAGGATGCCGTTGTACCGCTGCACAAGCACGGAGCAAAGTCGAAGGATTGGGGGGTTTGCTCGCCCACATTTCACGTAGGGTTTTTACCGACGATAACCAACTACGACCATATAGACAGGTTCGAAGTTTACCGGCAGCGACAGAACTTTACTGACGGATGCATCGTCAAAAGCACCGACAGCTACAGAGCCAAGCCCTAAAGCCTCCGCCTGAAGATGGACGTTCTGGGCCGCGTGGCCGGCCTCCATATAAACATAACGAATGCCCCGCTTGCCGTAGCGTCTTGTAGTTCTGTCAAACTCAGCAGCAAAGACCATCGTCAGCGGCGCTGCTTCAATAAATTCTTGACCCCACCCAGCCGTTGCAAGTGCGGAACGCAGGTCCTGGTCCGTGAGCTTTTCAAGGGCATGTTTGCCAGGTAAATAGTGAAAAAGCCCCTGCTCGTTCACGACAAAAAGCACCAGGGGATAGGTTGCACCGGCTGAAGGTGCTGTGCGATATTTACTTTTTGTGTCCTGACCCTGAGCCGACCAGGCTAACTGCCCGATTTGCTCAAGAGTAAGAGGCTGAGACTGAAAATCCCGCCAGGACCGCCGGGCAGTTATGGCCTTTTCTAACGATATCGGGCCATCAAAATTCGGTTTGGGAAGAGTGATTATTGTATCCATCTTATAGTTGACTTTCTCTATTGATCATTGCATTCGGATTCTGTTACTGTTTTTTCAATATTCAATTTGCTTTGCAAAAGACACTGTATATGGTCATTTCGAGCGAGCCAAAGGTGAGTCGAGAAATCTGCTATTAGTAGATTTCTCCGCTTCGTCCCGATGAATCGGGACTTCAGTCGAAATGACATATTATCTATTCTAAAAACAAGCTTAAAGCTGAATTCTGCTGTGTATCAAAACCTGCTTTTTAGGTTATCAGGATAACAGGTCATCAGGAAGTGGGTATCAGGTTATCAGAATATCAGGTAACCATGCTGGTTTTTCACTGATATCCAGATTTCCGTTCAATCCTCTATTCACACTATTATTGGAAAAGGTCTCTCAAATCTGCATACTTTTTTGCCTCGTCTTCTTTGCCCAGCTTATCGTAAATCTTGACCAGAACCTGATAGCCCTCAGCAAAATCGGGTTTGAGCAAAATCGCTTTTGTTATATGTCCGATCCCTTTTTTAAGCTGTTCCACCGGGTCCCCGCGAAGCGTGATCCCTGCTCTGATGGTTTGAACACCCAGCCCAACTTGTGCCAAGTAGTTCTGGGGATCGGCTTGCACCGCCTTTGCAAACCACTTTTGAGCCTCGCTCGGCTGGTTTTTCTTCGCATAATAGTTGCCCATGTTGATCATGGCCTGTACAGACTCAGGCTGTATTTCCAGAACCTTATCGAGGCCACGCTTTATCGCATCGAAATCCTCTCTATATAATCCTGCTACTGCAAGGTTAATTAGCACATCAACATTACCAGGCTCAAGCCGGTTCAACTCCTGATATATAGTCTCAGCTTCTGGAAATCTTCCATTTCGAACGCAATATGCTCCTAACATCAGCAGTGCATCCTTACGGCTGTAACGATAAGGAGTCTCCTGTGACGTGAGCGCTTCGATGGCTTCGTCTTTCATGCCACTCTGAACCAAAGCCTGTGCAAGTGCTATTCGGATACTCATGTTAAAAGGCTGTGCTTTGAGTATCTTTTCGTACGAACGAATTGCATCTGCTATGCGTCCGTTCTTTAGTAAAAACTGCCCATAGCGACTGTTTAAATACGAATCAAACGGTGCACGTTCAATTGCCTTAACATACTTATCCTCCGAATCATTGCTTGCTTTTATGTCCCTGCGTAACCGAAAGAGAGCTTCCCGCAGACCAGCCAACTCTTTGTCATGGTTAATCTGGCCTGCAAAAGGTGGCATCGTTTTGCGGCGATACATATCCATCATAAGCCTATATTGCTCATGGTCGTCATAAAGCAGGCGCCGAAGGCTTTGCTCAAACAGCTCCTGCTCAGAGTACTCAGGAATAAAACCGCGATTAGCCCCCGCACTCCCGTTAGGGATGGCCAAGCCCACTGTGGCGGGGGCTGCCTCGGCCACAGGTGCCGAGGCTAAAGGCAATATCCGCCTGATAGCCTGCATCGCTGCGTAAGCCGCCAAAAAATTCCCCCGGAAATTAAGATGAACGTGATCAAGGAAAATCTCCTCGCCAGGTCCGTCGGAGCCGGAACCATCAGCCTTTTTTTCGAGATTTTTTTCAATATCCAGAAGTGTAACACCACGACGGGCCTGGCTCTCTGCTGCTTTCTGTATGATATTATTAATTCGGCTGTCTGCTCGGAACCGCAGTGTGTCGAGGTCTCTGGCCTCGATAAACTCTCGCATAGCTTCATCAGTTCTTCCGAGGGCATTCAAACACTTGCCTATACAGAAGGCCAGTTCCGCGTACTGCTCATCTATTGCTCCGGCCTTTTCATATTGCGCCAATGCGGCCTCGAAATCACCTGAAAGTTCAAGCTCGCGTCCCTTTTTAAAATGCTGATCCCATTCGGATATTTGCTCCTTCGTAAGGCCCTCCTTGTGTTTTGAGCCTAAAGGAGCACAGGCTTGAATGTTGGTCGGCACGGTACAGAGTATGGTCTTTGCACCACTTTTAAAGGCGGTTTGTATAATGTCACTAATATTGTCTCTGAAATGCTGATAACAGTACTTCAGTTTCCTGTCATCATGCGTTATCTGACTCGTCAAAAATGCCTCCATGCCCAGCCATTTTTTCCCCGGCCTTCCAGATGTGCGCAAAGCTCGGCTAAAGTTCTTCACTAATTGTCCGATTCGGATTTCCTTCTTGGCTGTAATGCAGGCGTTGATGAAGCCCCTGCTCGAATAGAGAATTGCAGGCAGAGTAGGCGGTCCGTATGGACCTACAACTTCGTTGTTGCCCATATATATGATGAAAATGTCAGGACCGTGAGCTGCGCAGTCCTTTGCTATCCGCCTTGCTACATGAGAATTCATCGAAGTAACTGCGGCATTGATAACTTCAAACGAATTCTGGCCCGAATCTTGACTGTCGCCAGACAAGTGTTCGTTAAGCAATACCTCTAACTGCCTGCAAAATCCGTAAGCCGGCTCCGGATCACCATACGCAGCCGACCCTCCCAATACGAAGATTCGAATCGTCGACTTCTTTTTGCTATAAAGCACGCTTGATTCAGGAGCCCGTGATAATTCTTTGGGAACAAAATGTTCACAGTAACGCTGGTTCGACAGATAGACTGTCTCACCGGCAGCTTTCCACCTAATAAAGAAATCCCTCGGCTGACCATAACCTCCGAGCCATAAAATGAACTCTATCAGCAATAGAAAAATTATTGTGCTGAGGACAGCGACTGAAAGCCGTATTGCAAGAGCCGGTCTTTTTGCACGCTTACGGCTTTTTTTCTCACCTTGCGAATCGGTCTTTCTTTTCATGGCGTTTAAGGAGTCACTTCTATTTGGCAGAACTTGTCTGACGACAGTCAAGATTGTAATTTACTCCGCTTATTTTGACAAGCCCTGGTCTTGCTGATGCTGGAGAACCTGTGTTTTGATGAAAGCTGAGCAACAACCCGCATGGGCAGAAAATCTACCCATCCTACCCTCCCACGATTCATGTGGGCGTACGGCTAATGTTGTTCCAGCCAGTGCAAAGCCAAGATAGTAAAATCCTTGAAGTCTACTTTGCAATCGCCGTTTATGTCGCCAGCAATGATAATCTCGCAAACTGGCTCGCCAAAATAACTTTTGCTTGCTTCGGCAGTACCGCCATAGGTTCCCATATTGATAATCCCGCCGTTGGGGAAAGGTTCATGTCCTATGGGATTATTTGGATCGCCTGCATCGATACAGGGGCTTGTGATATCGTCTTTTACCCAGCTTTGGCTATTGGGGTCCCACCGCCCAGCCTGTGACTTAAGGCGGTAATCAATGCTATTTAGGTCAGCAAATTGCGGGTCAGCAGCAATATTACCCTGTCCCCATGTAATAGTAGAATGATCCCCGGAGACCGATATGGCTTCTCGACCACCATCGATGTTGCTATATCTAATGGTTATGTGTGAACCAGTATCTTCGATTTCGGTATTTGAACTATCTGCCAAAGTGACAGGTTGGGGACAATCCCGGATGATACAGTTGAGCCGCCCGGATTTAGGCGATACGGCGGCCCCCATCTGCCTAAGTCAAAAAGCCTCAGCCCCCTGCCGCAATCGACAATTGTGTTGTTCACAATAAGAGCCTGGCATGAATTCTCCACCGCGATGCCGGCAGTACGACAGTCATAGATTACATTATTCATCACGACTGGAAAGCATCTGTCACGCAGGACAATACCGTGATCGTCGCTTCCCGCGACGACGTTTCCAATAATGACAGCCGAACATCTGGTGGGATTTATCATATCATCATGCTCTGGATTCAGGAACAAATTATTCTGTATAAGAGGCGCCGGCTCGCTTTCGCCCCACAAATCAACATCGTCATTATCGCCGCGCTTACCAGTAAAGAAGCAGTCCTCAACCAATATGTAAGAGAATCTGGTGTGCACACCCTGCCCAATGGAGAGAAATTGGCAGCCTTTGATATGCGATGTGGCTTCTCCCGGGTAACTTGGGTCATCCGATATAATGGCTATGGCGTCACCTTCAGCATTTCTGCTTTCGTCAGGCATTTTTTGAAAAACGCACTTTTCAAAATCGACGTGACTTGCTAATACAACCACCGCTTCGTGATATGTCCTTGGCCCAGGCTCGTAATAATCCTGATGCGCACCTTCGCTGTCGGCGTACTCAATAATACAGTGCGCAAATCGGCTGTCGGCGGCTTCAACGAACATAATCTGCTTCCATATTGTGCCGTCTTCGTAGCGCGTAAAGCGAATCGGCTCAGCTTCGTTCCCATCTGCTATAAGCTGTCCATAGATGACCAGCGAGATGGCTTCTTTCATTAAAACTTCCGTCCCCGGCTCAATACTCAAAACTATGCCTGCGGGGACTACCACGTTATCTTCAAGAATGACAGTACCCGACCACGTGGTATCCTCATTTAGCTCACCGCTAACACTGATTTCGACCAGTTTTGGGGAGTTATTCGCATTGGCTAAAGAAACTAGAGCCAACAAAACTACCAAACTGAAGATACAAGCGATTAGTCTGACTTTCTGCATTTTTCGTCCTCCTGTAAGGGATATTACGAATGGTTAACACTCAGTAATATTATAACAGATTAGCCAACTATCGCCCAAAATTTTATCAAAAAATAGATATTCACCGGCTGTCTTCTGCCCTCCGTTCTCTGTCCTCTGTCTTCTGTCTTCTGTCTTCTGTCCTCTATCGCCTTACTGGCGTTGGCTCTGGTGGAGGCACCGGCTCGTCATCTTCCATCCAATGATATATCATTATATAAAGATCATCGAAGTCTACTTTGCAGTCACCGTTGATATCACCTGCAATGATAGTCTCGCAGACCGGCTTACCAAAATAACTTTTGCTCGCCTCGGCTGTTCCGCCATACGCTCCCATATTAACAATACCACCATTGGGGAACGGCTCGAAGCCGATGGGACTGCTCATATCACCTGCGTCAATACAAGGACTTGTGACGTCATCTGCAACCCACATTGGGCTGTTCGGGTCCCATCTTCCTGCCTGAGACTTCAAATGATAACCGCCGTTGATCCAGAAATCATCATTCGCATTTTCCGGCGTTCCATTTGGGTCCCAATAGCCCAGCTCGGCAAAACACGGATCGGTGTCAATGTTGCCTTCGCCCGGCCAGCCGCCTTGAATGTCACTGTATGTCACCGTTATGTCCCGTCGTTCTCTTTTCCACCACTCAGTTTCATTGCCACAATCCCATAGAATACAATTAGTTATTTCCATCCCTGATGAGCAAGACCCGTGGCAAACACACCCGATAGAAGGCCCGCCGTTTGGGGATAAATTGCCAACTAAGGTACAATTAATAAGAATCGGACCAGAGCACTCAGCAAGTATCACTGCTGCTTCATCATCAGCCTGGTTGCCAGCAAAAATACAGTTCGTGATGGTCTGGCTGCGATTTACACCCGAAAGGGCACCGCCGTATGTGCCTGCCCAGTTACCAGTAAAGACGCATTTATTGATAGTTTGAATATTTCCATCGTTGTGCAATGCCCCCCCACCATACGCTGCTGAATTCGCATTAAAAAGGCAATTGGCTATTACCGTTGTCTCACCGGAATTCATGTCATCTATGAAAACTGCGCCACCAGCTTCGGCTGAATTCTTTGTAAATTTGCAGTTTGTCAGTTCAAGGCTACGTCCATTATGTAATCCTCCTCCATCTCCATTGATAGCTGAGTTGCCGCAGAATGTGCAGTCGATCAACACGGTATTACCAGAGTTGGCTATGCCACCACCGCCACCACCAGCAAGGGCTCCATTGTTAATGAAGCTACAGCTTTCTATTAAGGTAACGGAGCCGAGATATCCGCCTTGATTGCAGATAGCTCCCCCCCAGCGTGCCCAATTGCTTATGAATTTGCAGTTCGTTAGCGTTGGGCTACTCCTGTTGTTCAAAATCGCACCACCGATGTTTTTGCTTGAGTTTCGCAGGAAAGTACAGTTTGATATGCAGGGGGTTCCTTCATTATTTTCCATCCCGCTATCGACAGCAGATGATACGACGACACCATCAAGCACAGCGCTTGAATCTGCATCACTACTTTGTACAACATGAATACTATTATCGGCGCGTGTTGACTCATTGAGAAGATCGTAAGGATCGTTAACATCGATGTCATCACCGTTCAAATCGCCGCTTAGGATGGTTTTGTATAATTCAATATCACGTGCATTAGGGTCATCCCCACTAAGTCCAGCGAAACCGCCCTTAATAGTCACACCACTTCCAAGCCAAAATGCTGTGTAACGGTCAAAGTAGTCCGGTGACCCTCCCAAGCTCCGACTCGGAGTCGTAAAGGTACTTTGATTTGGTTTGTAGATCCCTTGTGCAACACGGATTTCAACTAACTTGATGGAAGAATAGGCATCATGCAAGGCATCCTGAAGGTAGTTGTAGGCATTAGCCCACGAGGAACCATCGTTTGCATCGGTGGCATCGGCATCCACATAGATTATTTCTGGTGGACCAGATGGCTCAGGTGTTGGTGTGTGTGCGGTGGCCGTGGATATAGCCACGAAAAGAAACAGTACGCACAGAGACAATCTTACAAGATTTGCTTTCCTTCTCATTTTTCTGCCCTTTCAATAAAAATGATAAATATATAACGGCACCCTACAGGGCGCATTTCTGCTAAAGGGATCAGTTCGGCGAACGCATACACCAAGTCCGTATTCTCGAAACCGTTGTTTTCCTGAGAAAAATCCAAAGAAACTACAATTCGGGTGCGAATTCAGGAAAACCACTCATTTGTAAAGGGCAGGCGTGCTAAAATTAAAATGATATTGAGGTAGTATGATGACAAAACAAATTATAATAATAGCCTGCTTATCTTTTTATATGTTATTTTAAATGCAATTGTTCATTTTTTTTCGAGATTTTTGCTAAATTTTTGGTGCTCGCGGATATGTGACCTCCATCCTGTGCCCCATCGGCCTATGGACGCTATTAGGATTCTGTAATCATTGAAGCTGCGATTTGTGCAAGCTGGGCCAGGTATTTCAAGCCCGCCTTTTTATCTTCTTCAGAAAGCTGTAAAGATTCCGAACCTTGCTCATCGGCGGCCAGAATAAGAAAATGTTGCGCATTAGATTCAGGTAAGCGTATCTGGAACACCTTGACGTTCAGCTCCCGGCCCTCGAATGTCAAAGTTTGCTCCATGTACCGTTCATTCGCACCCTCTGAAATGGTATTAACTATGATTTTTTTAAGCTCTGACGACCTAAAAATGTCAAAATTACGGTCCGCTGGAAAGGTCTTAGCAGTAACATCATAATCAATGCGTCCTTCTTCCAGGATGCAGGTAAGATGGGTGGCACGTTTTAGGCCAAGGATTTCCACAATGTTTTGAAGAGCTGCATTTATAAATTCTTCGCCGGAGCTGTGCTTTTGCGATAAGGCCGGCAATTGCTTTAATTGTTCCTCCCAGAGGAAATGAACATCCTTTTTCAAGACCAGTCCCCCAATAGAATGTACAAATTAAAGTTCCCCAGAAACAGCTTTCTGTGTGCGCTTCAAAGACTTTCAAACTTTAGTTTAGCTGTTAGGTTAGCGCACTAATACAGGCCTCCCAGCTTGTTAGCAGAGAGCACTATCCTTTTTAGTGGCTATCTTCCCGGTGAAAATGTTGATTAATAATTAAAATTTTTTACGTTTGCGATCAATAATTTAAAGTCTATCCTGCATTTTTGCTAAAAAATCGCATTTCTTCTATATCCTGCTTCTAAAAAACGAACCTGAACCAAGCCAATTCCCCCGTCCTCTGTCGTCTGCCCTCCGTCCTCCGTCTCTAATATGCCTGATATCCTGATACGCTGGTATCCTTCACCCTGATTTCCTGGTTACCTGATAACCTAACAATCCTCTGCCCGCCGTCCTCTGTCCACCTTCTTCTCTTGAACTTGCAATCTTGCATGTAATCGGTTGAGTCATAAGTAAATTAATTTCTATCCATAATAAGCCTCTAATTCAAAAATTAAAATTATCGTCAACGTGCTCTGGCTATACTCCAAAACACACAAATTATCTGATACAAACAACGGCTTAAATAAAAAACGAAAGACCTTCCTGTTTAATACAGTCTAATATCATCAATATAAAGTGTTCCTGTACCGCTAATTACTGGAGTGGCTCTATTACCGACACCAATATACATCTTCTTGATAGCTGTTAGATCGACACCGGCGTCACTGAACTCACTAAATGGGATATTCCACTGCTGCCAGTTGTTTACCAGCACAGCATTGGGATTGTCGGGGTGGTCGACCACCTTAACATTGCCAGCACTATCTTCCACAGCCACATATAACTGATCAGCTTCGTTGCCGCCCTGGGTGACGCCGACATCGGCCAACTGCCATTGTCCAGTGACATTACCTGTCGTTAAGACTTCGGAGAATTCGACCTTACATAATATCCCACTTGCGTGGCTGGTCACAACCAAGCCGATGTAGACAGTAGCAGGCATCTGCAGGTCCACGGAAGAGGATGCGGGATCGCCTTCCGTTATGCTGGACCAGTTGAGTCCATCAGCAGAGTGCTCGCCGATGAATGTATTACCCCGACGCGTGAGCCTGACCCAGTGAGGTAACGGTGTCGAATCCACTTCTGTGGATATCTCTGTAGTTACCACACCGGCTGCAGGCCGATACATCCACTCAACTCTGTTACGGGGCGAGCCGACCATGTGTACCTGCATGCAACGTGGCTCCAGAAGCGAACGAATCATCAGTCCTGCCTTGGCCCATTCGTGGGTGTCTTGTATGCTATCAATCCTGGCCGTGATCGAGCCATCTCCATCAAGACGCTTGTAGGCGTAGCGAAACTCGTCAGTCATTTGGTAGATATCCGCACCAGTACCACTCATTACAATGTTGCCAGGCGACGACTCTACGAAGGCCTGTGGATTGCCCCTAAAGAACAGCGTCAGCATCTCAACGCCGCCTATCGTCCAATCCTGCGGAACCATCCATTCACGTTCGACTTCAGAATAATACATCGTTCCAGCCTGTTCGTAGGCGGTACCCTCGTTAACAGTGCCATCATTGTCGTAACGCAAGGGCATAGATTGTGAGCCTTCGTGAACTATATTTTGCTCAGCAAACGGAGGTTCAAAATGTCCCACAGTCGCGCCGGTATTATTCACGAAGTAGTCTCCCCACACATCAAATATCTTATTATCGACGTTGTTGTACTGTTCAAAATCATCCACAACAGAGTACTCTAATGTGGAAAAACTCCATACGTCACCCTCCCAGAACATTGGACTTTCAGCGTCATTAACTTCATTGACCTTCCAGTAGTAAGTCTTTCCGTATTCAAGAGAACCAACCTCATAGTTGTTTTCGGTTATCGTATCGAGAATGGCTGTGCCATTTATTACGGCCTCCATATCACTGCTAAAATATATTTCATGCGAGGCTGCCTCTCTTCCCGCTCGCCAGCTAAGCACTGTATCCAGAGATACACCAGTTTCTCCGGAAGCTGGTTTGGGCTGCCATGCTTTGACGGGTATGTAGAAAAACCTGACCTCACTTAAACCGTATTGTGACTGGCTGCCCCAATTGCTGTTAACGGTAATCTTGACATATTTTGCTACGATACCGCCTAAATCAATGGGAGGATTGTGTGCATAACCACCTATCCCCGGCCCCTGAGCAAACTCAGGTATACCGTCCAATTGTGTCCAGTCGCTGCCGTTGGTCGAGTACTCAAATGTAACGTCCCTCAGTCCCAAGCCGAAAAGAGGCTCAATCGCCATATTAAAGTTCCACACCCACATCTCATGCAGCTTGTAAATACTATCGAACTCATATTGTATCCAGGTCGGCTGCGGCCCGGCGATACCGCTTAGCCACATAGCTGCATCATTTGTCGAGTGCAGGTCATTATCATCCAATCCGGAGCCGTTGACCGTATTTTCGGGCCCCATTCCACTTTGCCAGCTGGAAGCTGTAGCAATAATGTTCTCGATAGGATAAACAAAAGGCTCAGCAGTAAAGCTCCAGACGTCGCCTTTCCACGGGCTTTCCGGGTTAAGGTTGTTGACCTCATCGACCCGCCAGTAGTATGCCTGACTAAAGTCGAGTAAACCGTCCGGATCAAACGTATTGGCGTCCTGCTCCTGGCTAACCAGAACATCCCGCGTATTGGTGGTATCAGCATTACTAACATCGTCATAAACGGTGCCGAAGTATACGTTGTGCGTGGCGGCGAACGGGCTCGGTGCCCAACTCAGTACTGTATCGCGAGGTACGTCAACCGCGGCTTTTCCAGGATTGGGGCTCGAAGCTGCAACTCTCTTTTTGAGAACAGGTGGGACATAGTCGCCTTCGTAAAATCTTATGCCATCCATCCAGAAATCACCAGCAGCATAAGCCATGAGGAACACGATGTCCGCCGGACTGACATCCCCAGTAAAAACAGGAGTTGTTAAGCTATATTCCTGCCACTCATCAGTCATGGTGAAGGACTGCTCACCATATCCTGTCCATGGATTTGCGTTCAGTTCCGGCTTGAAATCGATCTGCAGTGTACCTTCCTTGCATTTGAGAAAGGCGGAAAGAGTGTAATACTTGCCTTGTTCAAAAACAAGGCCTTCGTACTTTATCCAACTATCCCAGAAATTTGTACCTGCTGAGGGAACTACAACATGCAGACAATAGTCTCCCTCAATCGGCTCTTCGGGAACCGCTGCGCCCACCAATTCTTCAACCACTTCTACGGTAACATTACCATATGTAATCCACGGCTCAACAACACCGTCCTCAAAGCCACCGTTATTTAGTATATTTTCGACTTCGCCTTGCGCGTGGCTTGTACCAAACCACATGAATGCTATCAACAAAGCTGCTGTCAACCAAACTATTCGAGCTTTCATGATATTTACTCCTTAACATCAGTCGCACTGCGACTTAACCCAATTGACTTCTATTCATCTACCGGCAGAGCAACACCTCCATCGGGGTAATCACCACCTTAGAAGAATTTACATAGGCAACCAAATCAGCAACTGCAGTACTTATAGCTAAACCAAGCACTCAAATTCGTGCTGAAAAAGAGACGTTTTATTTGGACTGATTTTCTACCTCCTTCCTTACAAAACCCAACGAAGACTACTAATCGGAGTATGAAAATCCTGATTGTGTGATATAAACTTAAGTTCTATGCAAAAAACCGCTAAATCCCAGCTTACACTGGGGCAATTCATGCTTTTGCAGGAATGACATCAAAGTAGCGAAGGCGGAGATTACTCCTGCTGAGACAGGGGCCTCAAAGAACCAAAATCCGCAGAACTTCATACTTATATTTATACCAAATCAGCCACCCCAATTTCAAGCAGAATTTTGAACTTTAAGTCGTTAATATCGTTTTCATTAGTTCGCAGAAATACAACGAGACCCCTCGCCGCTTCCGCGGAGACAAGTTTACCCCTGCGGAGGCAGGGAGCAGAGAATTCAGAATAAAATTGACGCCACCGACAAACAAATCGACAATCTCGCTTATGGCCGGCTTAGGCGTGCTTAAAGGAATATATCTTGGCATACTCGGCTTTCCCGACTTTGTCCCCAAGGCCGCTTTATGGCCGGCTAAGGGTTTATTTCTTCTGCCGCTTTTATTCTGGCTGCTCGCTTTATACTGTTGTTTATGTGTGATGATGATCAAAGCACACAGTATCAATCTTCACTCGCCTGAATCTATCCGCCAGATTTGCGAGTCGACATTGAAAGAAAAGCAGAAAAGTTTGCTGTGTGCTTTTGTGATGCTCGCGCTCGGCCTAATTATTGCGATATTTCTTATTATCTTTCGCTTGCAAACCGAAGACAGCTAAAAAACTCATTGCATCATATTATTACATGTCATTGTACAATAGCTATTATAATACGAACTATAAATCCATAACCATCATAGAGATTGATCTAAAAGAAGATTGATTTAAAATGCTTATAGTCTTTTCGATTAGGGGCGTGTTGCTCGAATGGGTTTTGAGAAGCGAATTTTTTATTCCAGACGATCTTTAAGATTTTTGCAGGGTTAAAGGCTTAAAACTTAAGTCACTATCAAAAATGTTGATGTTCGCTCAATCA
>Ga0315546_1000499_pt1 | contig 28029 bp, 30 predicted proteins | sample SalMarSW160170MG_FD_203833 | JGI IMG/M metagenome (GOLD analysis project Ga0315546, IMG submission 203833) | Salt marsh sediment microbial communities from the Plum Island Ecosystem LTER, Massachusetts, United States - Salt Marsh Sediment SW1601-170 ...
TCAGAAAGCTGTCCTTTTATGTAAGTCCGCAGGTTCTGTCTCGATTCGCTTCTGCTAAAACAATCATCAAATTTTGCAAGAAACTTGTTCAATTCTTTGCCCATACTTTTAATTTGTTTGATATCCACATCGATTCTCCTTATAAACGTTATGTTCATAAGGAGTTATCGACTTCAACAGCTCAGTTTCTTGAGCCTAATTTGCGCTGTAGTGTTAGTATTTCCAGACAATAAAATAGCTTTTTACTGCTAAACAGCGTATGGTATCGGATGGTTTTGGGGATTGAAATATGAATGAGAAAAATAGATTGCTTCGCGGAACCTGTCCTGAGCGTGGTCGAAGGACTCGCAATGACATACGTGTGGTTTTATTGTTAGCTTGTATATTATTTGTGGTGGTTTTTATGGCTATAAGTACGAGTGAAATCGGTGTAATCTTTGCTGCGGAAAAGAAACAAGACCCAAATGAAATTAAAATCCTTCCGCCGGACCATAATCATCCGGCTTTTAACGAGCGCATCGAAGAGCGGGCGAAAATGGTCAGGCAGCAAATCCAGCAGCGGGATGTAAAAGACCCGAACGTTTTAGCCGCGATGCGGGTCGTGCCGCGACACGCGTTTGTCAGAGCTGGCGAGCAGCGAGTAGCATACGCCGATTGGCCGCTTCCGATAGGTCACGGCCAGACCATAAGCCAGCCATACATCGTAGCTTTTATGACCGAAGCCTTGAAGCTCGATCCGAATGATAAAGTTTTGGAAATCGGCACAGGCTCAGGCTATCAGGCTGCGGTCTGCGCCGAGATAGCTAAGGAGGTCTATACAATTGAGATTGTCAAGGAGCTTGCAAAATCCGCAGCCGAGAAGCTAAAAGAATTAGGCTACCATAATGTATTCGTCCGGGCCGGTGACGGCTTTTTCGGCTGGCCCAAAAAGGCGCCGTTCGACGCGATAATCGGCACAGCCGCGGCTGGACGCATCCCTCAGCCGCTAATAGACCAGCTAAAGCCGGGCGGCAGAATGATTCTGCCAGTAGAAGGTAGCTTAGGCTTTCAGTATTTAGTGCTGATAACCAAGGACGAAAAGGGCTATCTGCATAAGCGGAATGTCATGCCGGTCCGGTTTGTCCCTATGACCGGCGAAGTGGAAAAGACCCCGTGAGATAGCACTGTGTTATCTCATTAGGTGAACCGGAAAAATAACGGCAGGAACCCCGCAATAAATTGCGGGGCTAAATATTTAGAAGTGCCTGACAGGTTGCTTTTTGAACTCGGCGGCGGTCGGCAGAAGCTGAAACGATTTAATTTGTTCAGCTTCGGTAAACTTATTTATCACGTGCTGAATCTGACCCATGCTCGAGCCGTGCATCATAGCGAACAAATTATATGGCCAACCCTCGAAGGTTTCTCTTTCATAACAGTGACTTACTACGGCGAAACGAGCCAGACTTTTACCGGCTGAAACGATTCTCTCCTGCGGGACTTCGCCGGCAAACAGAACATTGGCAGCAAATCCAAGTTTGCGATAGTCAACAACCGTAGCGATACGGCGTATAACACCCTTATCAATCAGCTCTGCTGTAATTTTCAAGACATTCTCTTTCGCCAGGCCTTCGCCACACAAGAAAGCGAAGGGTTCTTCCACTATCTCCAGATTGTTTTGCAATTTTGATAGAATCAGTTTTTCATTTTCATCCAGCTCGACAGGCCCGGTTTCTGGAGTTTTTTGTATCTGCTGCAGCAGTGCCTGGCCTTGACTGGTAGCATCAAACCTGACATCGAGCTTAAAAACTTGCTTGACCGGCAGGCTGTGAAAATCAACGCCGAAGCGTCCCCCAATATTCAACAGAGTGTCTCTAATCTGCTCCGGCGTTTTTGCCTGTAACGTAAACCACAAATTATAATGATGGTGTCTGCTATAATTGTGAGAGACGCCATCGAGATTATTGACTGCTTCGACAACCTCTGGCAGATTTTGTTCGGGAACATGTGCAGCAACTAAAGTGCTCGTCAGGCCGAGGGCACGATGATTAACAATTGTGCTTATCCTGCGAATAAGACCAATGTCTTTCAACTGCCTTGTTTGCTGTAAAACTTTTGTTTCGTTACTGTGCAGGCCCTTTGCCATCTCGGCAAACGGCCGCCAGCATATCGGCAGACCTTTCTGCAGCGCATTACACAACTGTTTTTGAAATTTAGTCAAACGCAAAGTCAATCCTTGTCTTTACGTGCCTTGTAATTGCAAATGGGGTCCGCAGCCAAATAATCACCGCTTATGGCATAAGCCCTTGCGCGGCAGCCTCCGCAGAGGCTGAGATATTCACAGGTGCGGCAAGCGCCCTTATAGGCTGACAGGTCGCGAATTTCGTTCAAAAACTTTGAATCGAGCCAAATCTTTTTGAAATCAAAGCCGTTTTCGACCAGATTGCCCGCCGATATGTCGAGGAAGCCGCAGGTTTGCACATCGCCCTTGTAGCTTATAAAGCCGAATCCTCTACCGCCCATGCAGCCTGCTACGGGCGTAGTCGAGGGGCCTGTCCTGAGCGTAGTCGAAGGGCCGCTGTCCCCTTCGATTAGTTTTTTTGCCTTTGCTCGTTCATATACATAAGCAAACTGCGGCCCGCATGTAACCCTTACTTCAATGCTCGATTCAAGCTTCAAACGAAGCAGCTCGTTGAGAAGAACCTCGTATCGTATCGGGTCAAGAATTTCATCCGCTATTTGTTCACCCCGGCCGGTCGGCACGAGAATAAACGCATTAAAACAATAGGCCCCCAGCCTTTTAGTCAGCTCAATTATGCCGGTTATTTCATCGATATTGACTTTGCAAATAGTGGTATTGATCTGAAAACGCATCCCTGCCTGGCGGGCAATCTCAGCGGCTCTAAGTACCGCATCAAAAGCACCTTTTGCCTGCCTGAATTTATCATGAGTTTCAGCCGAGCTGCCATCCAGTGAAAATGATAAAGCTAATACGCCGGCTTCTTTTAATTTAGCGATAGACTGCTCGTTGATTAGGTATCCACAGGTAGCCATCACCATCCGCAGCTTCCTGCTGCGTCCGTATCGAATAAGCTGGTAGATGTCACTTCGTTCCATCGGCTCGCCACCGGTCAAAATTATTACGCATTTGTTAAACTTCGCTACAGACGAAATTATTTTTTTGCATTGTTGAGTAGTTAGTTCTTCTCTGTCGCCATTACCGGCGTTTGCCCGGCAGTGCAGGCAGTTAAACTGGCATCGGTGAGTGACTTCAAATGCAATAAGTCGTGGTTTTTCTATTTGTAATTTCGTTTTTATCATTTTATTTAACCATGCAGTTTAATGTGGGCTTAACAAATATATATCAATGAAATTTATTGTGTGGTTTTTTCGTCCGCCAATCCATCAGCAGAATCCGATCAGAATAGTTCTGTGAGGTACTTGACCAAACAAGGTTCGGAAACAATGATTCATATTCGAGTGCCGTGCTACTGGTCAGAAGATGGAGTGTTTCGAGCTGGCTTGCGCTTATCAGGCGTATCTTAATCTACCTTTGGGCTGTGGGATGAGCCGACCCAGTTCCTTTGCGGTATCAATCCATTCGGTGATAACAACCTCAGCGTTTGAAAGGGCCTCTTGATAGGTTTTCCCATCCGCCATGCAGCCTGGTAGCTCAGGCACCTCAGCAATAAAAGCCTTATCTTCTTCACTCCAATAGATGATAATTTCATATTTGGTCATTTTCTCACTCCAACGTCAGCTTATACCGAAGTATGATTTTTCGGACCTGCTTTACCTGATAGGGCTTAGCCTTCGACCCCTTCGGCTGCAGGTTCAATATTTCTTCGACACCTTCTTTTGTGAAAATGTGATGGCTACCGCGAATCCGTTCCACAAAGCCAAGAACATTCAATAACTGGCACAACCCGGCAAAAGGAATATTGGCATCGGATGTGCCTTGCAATACCTTTGCCAAAAGTTTCTCATGCTTACCCATTTCTACCTAATATATTACATAACTGGCGTCTTGCAGTCAATTGGCAATCATACGATAATCATCTGTAAAGGTTATTTCTGGAATCATATATGCGGTGGTCTTCGCCATAATATTTAGCCCGCGAATTTACTCGCGAGTTCACATTAACCCCTCAATAAATTGAGGGGCCAAATATTTTTTTAATTTTGATTTGTTATTTTGAATTTTTCACTTTGATTTTTACATTTGTTTAGCTGCTTCTTTTGCAAAGTATGTGATGATAATATCCGCTCCTGCACGCTTGATTGCGGTGAGAATTTCCAACATTGCTGCCTTTTCATCCAATAAATCCGCGGAAGCAGAGTTTTTTACCATCATATATTCGCCGCTGACATTATACGCCGCTATCGGACAATCAAAACGCTGCCTTGCTCGGTATATGATGTCAAGATAAGCAAGGGCAGGCTTGACCATTACAATATCAGCGCCTTCCTCAATATCAAGCGCAATCTCGGCCATCGCCTGGTTGGTATTTGCAGGGTCCATCTGGTAAGTTTTCCTGTCTCCAAAGACTGGGGTAGATTCAGCGGCACCTCTGAACGGCCCATAAAAGGCAGAGGCGTACTTCGCTGCGTATGACATAATGGCGACATCGTGGAAACCGTTCTCTTCCAGAGCCTCACGGATGTACCTTACCCGCCCATCCATCATATCCGAAGGTGCAACAATATCGGCACCAGCCTGGGCGTGTGACAATGCAACCTTAGCCAATAATTCGCAGGTCGCATCATTGTCTACTATGCTTTTTTGCTCTTGTGCTCTTATGCTCTTTTTTATTACGCCACAATGGCCGTGTGAAGTGTACTCGCACAGACATATATCAGTGATTACAAGAAGCTGCGGCACAGCCTTTTTGATTTCGCCGATTGCGAGTTGCACGACACCGTCTTCGACCCAGGCTTGCGAGCCGGTTTCATCTTTTTTACCCGGCAAGCCAAAAAGAAGCACGGCGGGAATTCCAAGCGATGCAACTTCAGCGGCCTCGGTTGCGATTGTATCAGGCGAGAAATGAAAACAGCCGGTCATTGACTTAATCGGCTTTTTGATTCCTTTACCTTCCCGAACAAATAATGGATAAACAAGGTCATCAACGCTTAAAGTAGTTTCACGTACCAATCTCCGCATAGATTCGCTGCTTCGGAGCCTTCGCATCCTGATTTTTGGAAAAGCCATACTGGATCCTCGATACTTGTTACTTGATTCTCATTTTATAACTTTAGTTCACTTTAGCTCACTTTAGGCACTTTAGTTCACTTATTTCTTCATCTGTCAGATAACAGGCCGGCTCGTTGAGCCAATATTTATCGTCGGCCTTGCTGGTTAAAAATCTGTAGTTACCTTTGCACAAATCGAACCATTTGCACCACAGACACCGTGGATCGGCAAATTGTAGCTTATTACGCAATTTATTCAAAACCGGGTCAGCAGAATTTTCCCAGATTTGTTTGAAGGTTTTATCCTTGATGCTGCCGAGTGAATAATTCCGCCAAAACTGGTCCGGATATACATTGCCGTCCCAGCCTACACAGCCGATCTTCTCGCCCACTTTATTACCGCCGTTTGCGAGCAAGAGCTTTCTTGCCGATTCGTAACGCGGATTATTGACCTTTATCAGCTTCGTCAGAAGATAGGGGCCATCAGCGTGGTTATCCACGGTTAGCACCTCATCAATAAGATCTCTTGCGACAAAATCTTTGGTCCTTTCTATAATTACATCAAGAACCCGGCGGTTTTGTTCGGCTATTGGAGCAAAGCTATCCAGCTTCTCCGCTCTGCCAGCTCGAATCAAATGATAAAAGCAAATCCTTCGGATGTCACTCGAAGCTGCAATATCGAAAACAGCAGGTATCTGCTCTGCGTTTGCCTTTGTAATGGTAAAGCGCAGTCCCGTTTTTATCCCTGCTTTTTTGCAATTTTTGATTCCTTCAAGAGCCGCCTTGAAACAGCCGGCGACTTGTCTGAACTTGTCATGGAATTCCTCCGTCCCATCGATAGAAATTCCCACATAGCTTACACCGACCTCGGTTAATTGCTTCGCAGTTACTGCATCAATCAATGTCCCGTTGCTGGAGATGACGGTTCGCAGCCCTAATCGCTTTGCCTCAGCTAACAGCTCGAATAAATCGCCGCGTAATAACGGCTCACCTCCGCTAAACAGCACCACGGGACAATTGACCTCAACAAGCTGTGCCAGCAATTGTTTGGCTTGGGCTGTTGTCAATTCTTCGCTTTTCTGATTTGCCTGTGAAGAGCTATAGCAATGCAGACAATACAAATTGCACCGCGAGGTACAATTAAAGGCAATGACAGGGCCCACGCTGTTATTGGCAGAGTATCTTAAATGGTCGGAATCACCCGCCAGCCCACAATATAGTTTTGAAATATTTATCATTTGTATGTTTGCTCAATCGCATCAAGTAAACCATCGATTGTATGCTCGGACGCCTCCACATCGACTCTGATGCCGAGGCTTTGTAGCTGCTCGGATGTCATGGGGCCGATCGATGCAATTTTAACTCTACCTGCATTTGCTGCATCAGCCTGGATTTGTTCAAAAAAAGCTCTAACCGAGGAAGGGCTGGCAAACGTAAGCCAGTCAATTTCGCCGTCGGCGATTTTCTCTACCAGTTCCTTGCACTTGTTTTTAATCGTGTCGATCCGATAGACAGGGACATTCAAAATTTCAGCCCCAGCCTTTTTCAGCCAGGCAGCAAGCTCATCCGAGGCAAGCTGCGAGCGTAAAAGCAAAGCTTTTTTGTCTTTCAGATTCGCAAATTCAGCTAATTGTTTGCCAAGCTCTTTGCTGGTAAAAACGCTCGGCACAAAATCTGCTTTAATCCCGAATCGGTTTAAAGTCCCGGCTGTTTCACTGCCTATAGCTGCAATCTTTGCAGAGCCAAAAACCCTGGCATCTTTTCCTAAATTCCGAAGGCAATCAAAGACAATCTCTACGCCGTTTGAGCTTGTGAAGATTATCCAGTCGAATTCAGAAAGTTTAGTAAGTGCTCTTAAAAAAATATTTGTGTTTGTTAGAGGCTTTGTCTTTATCGTTGGAAACTCTATCGCATTACCGCCTCGGGTGATGATTTTATCTGCAAATTCAGCGTTGCCGTGGTCATCGCGTGTCACGACGATATTCTTGCCAAAAAAGGGCTTCTTTCTAAACCAGTCCAGTCTTGCGTCACTATCTGCTGCCTGGCCTATGACGATAATAGCCGGCGGCTCAACTTTTTCCTCTTTACACTTTTTGTTTATTAGCCGAAGCGAAGCCCTCACTGTTTTTTGTGTGGGAAACGTTGCATCAGCTATTACGGCGGCGGGTGTGTTTTCATCCATGCCGTTTTCGATTAGTTGATTAGCAATAAAGTCCAGATTGCCCATCGCCATATAAAAGACGATGGTACCTCTGAATTTCGCAAGCAGATACCAGTCGATACTGCTTTCTTCTTTGCCTTTGGCTTCCTGGCCCGTGACAAAGACGACCTGTGAGCAATGCTCTCTGTCGGTCAGCAAAATGCCTGCGTATTCAGCCGCGGCTGTTGCGGCGGTTACGCCCGGCACTATTTCAAAATCTATCCCTGCCTCGACAAGAACAGCGAGTTCTTCGGCACATCTGCCGAAGATGCCGGGGTCGCCGCCTTTGAGCCGGACGACTGTTTTTCCGCCGGAGGCTTTTTCAAGAAGAATCTTGTTTATTTCCTGCTGGGTGAATGAGCCGTCTCCGATTCTTTTGGGTACATGGATGATCTCAGCATCTTTACGGGCGAATTTAAGTAAAGCCGGGTTAGCTAATTTATCGTAGATTATGCAATCTGCTTTTTGCAGAATCTCCGCCCCGCGGACGGTAATCAAATCCGCCCGCCCCGGCCCAGCACCAACTAAATATACAAAATCTTTTTTCATGGTGTATAGCACTCAATATTTAGCATAAGGTGAGGCTCATCCCACCTTTTATTGATCATGGTTACGATAACAAAAACACATAAAAAACGCCATTGAATTTGTTTCTTCTTGTATTTACTACCTGTAATATACAAGGGTGTGCACGAGTCAATTGGAAAGCTAAATATCTTGCAGGATTTCTTGCCCTCCGGCGGATAGAAGATCATTCGCGAGTTCTTCGGCGAGCTTGAAAGCATCGCTAATTAGGCTGCTAATACTACGACTGATAAAATTTTTCCCCTCCAAATCCGATATAAATGCACAAATTTGAATATCATCTCCCACAATCTCTGCGAAAGCACCTACTGGTGCGTGACAGCCGCATTGCAGAGTAGTAAGAATCTGCCTCTCGGCTAAAGCAGTCGTGCGAGCCATCCGGTCATCTATAGCAGAGATAATCTCGGTCGTCTCAGCATCATCAGTTCTGGTCTGAACGGCCAGAGCACCCTGAGCCGGGGCTGGGATAAACTGTCTCGGATCAAAACAAAACGATATTTTATCCGCTAAGCCGAGCCTTTCGACGCCAGCCCGCGCTAAAAGAATCGCATCAAACCTGCCTTCATCGAGCTTTCTTATTCGCGTGGTGACATTGCCGCGAATTGGCTCCAACCGAAGGTCGGCTCGCAAACGCTTCAATTGAGCAATCCGGCGTAAACTGGAAGTGCCTATTTTAGACGCATGCGGAATCTCTTCTATCGAAGCAATCGACTTGGCAGCGATTAAACAATCCTCCACAAATTGCCTGTCGAAAACTGCTGCGATGGTAAGTCCTTCACGCAACCTGGTCGGCAAATCCTTTAAGCTGTGAACCGCAAAATCGGCCTGGTCGGCCAGCAGAACGTCCTCTACTTGCGAGGTGAAAAAGCCGGTCTCATTGAGATTCCATAAAGCGGTACGCCTGTCCCGGTCGCCGGCGGTTTTTACCTTTTTGATTTCGATTTGCAGACCTGGATCAATTTTCTTTAGAGCGCCGATTACAATCCCGGTTTGAGCAATAGCGAGCTTTCCACCACGAGTTGCTACAGTAAGAGTTTTCATAAAAAATAAGTAACCCCCCGATTTATCGGGGGGCTAACCAAATATTATTTGTGTTCATCCTGCGAGGGACCCCCCTTAGGGGGAACCCAAAGGAACATTTTATTTATCAGATCAACGGCTTGCAGTTGTTCGCTGCTCAGCTCATCATCTCCGCCGTTTTTGATGAAACTAATCGGGCCATGTAATACCTTCTTCACAAGCGATTCGGCAAAAGCCTTCAACTTTTCACCGTTGTCATCGGTAAAATCTTTTGCATAACGCTGAGCTTCGCTGTGGGCAAGCTCGACGCCTTTCCGCACTAATTTTGAGACAGCCGGCACCACATTTAGCGAGTCATACCACTTCATAAATTTATCGGTAAAGCCATCTATGATTGCCTGGGCCTTTGGAATTTCACTGCTGCGTTTTTTCACATTGTTGGCTATTTGCTCGTTCAAATCATCAATATTATATAGTGTGACGCATTTAAACTTACCGATTTTCGGGTCTATGTCCCTCGGCACAGCAATATCTATTATCAACAAAGGTTTATCTCTGTGAGCCAGTTCTTTCTTAACTACATCGTGTGTCACTACCGGCTCGACGGAAGCAGTCGAGCTGATTATTAAATCAACTTCATCCAGCTTTTGGGCTATCTCATCCAAGCCTATTACTTGACCGTTTTTAAGACGCTTTTGTAAAGCTGTTGCTTTTTGCTTATTGCGATTTGCTATGAGCAAACACGTCGGCTGCGATTTGAGCAGATACCTCGCCACAAGCTCGGCATTGTCACCGGCACCTATGACCATTGCTGTGCTGGCTGATATATTGATTTTTCGCTTAGCTAATTCCACCGCGGCTAAGCCTATCGAAACGGCACCGCAATTAATGTGCGTATCAGTCCGCACCGCCTTTCCCGCGTGAAATGCCCGGTGGAAAAGCCGGTGAAATATCAATTTGCTTGTTTTGCAATCGGTCGATTCTTTATAAGCGGATTTTAACTGAGCCAAAATCTGGTTCTCGCCGATCATCTGCGAGTCAAGGCCGGCAGCCACCTCAAAAAGATGCTGAACCATGTCCCTGCCTGTGCTCTGTGTGCTGTATTTTCGCCATACATCGACGGCATCTGGTTTTACTTGCTTTATAAGCTGAGTTAAAAATCGGCTGCAATTAAAATCTTTTTTCGCATATAGATAAAATTCAAGCCGATTGCAGGTCTCCAGGATCACCGCCTCGCTGACGGCCTGCTCAGCGTGCATTTGTTTGAGCATAAAGCGCCGCTGCTGGGCGGTGAAAGCAACCTTCTCACGCACCTCAACAGGGCAATTGTGATACGTTATATTGTTTAGTATAAGCTTCATTGGCACCGTCTCTATCCTCAAGTGCCTAAAGTGTAAAGTGTCTAAAGTGATCTAAAGTTAGAACATAATACATAATTTTAAGCGCTTTAAGCACTCCCAATTTTAGTCTCTTATGAATATTCTTGCAAATAATCTTTAAAGTACCTAAATTGTAAAATTATAATTCGTAACTTTAGGCACTTTAGTCGCTCCAAATTTTAGTCACTTTCATTAAAGGAGTGTCGATGAGCAAGTTTAAACGGGCTGTGTTACGGATTGGCCTGGCGCTGATTATATTGTTGATTTTCCTGTCTGTTTATGGGGCATTTATCGGTGCCGGGCGAGCAAAGAGCTTCTTTAACTCACTGCCTTTGGCCGTTTATTGGATTACCCTGATACTCCTGTTGATTGTAGGTATTTTAGTCTTTCGCAGACTAATTTGCGTACCCTGGCTTTTATTTATTCACGCCGGCTGCATCCTAATCCTGGCTGGGGCTGTATGGGGCTCACAGACAGGTCTCAAGCTGCAAAGCAGGCTCTTTGGAGCCGACAAAATTCCGGTGGGCCAAATGGCAATCTTTGAAGGAGAGAGCGAAAACAGAGTCGCGTTAGAAAATGACGACGAGGTCAGGGAATTGCCTTTCTATCTCAAACTGAAAGATTTCCGAATCGAATACTACAAGCCGGAATATTTATATATTCAAAACCGTGGGGGCAAAAGCTGGAAAATCCCCGTTGAAATCAACGCCGAATTTTCTTTGGGTGACAATATAGGCACAGTAAGAGTCGTAAGGAAGTTCGAAAACTTCAAAATCAAAATCGAGGGTGACAATCGTGTCCCCTACGATGACCCCCAGCCCGGCTCCAATCCGGCGCTTGAGGTCGAAATTCAATCACCCGACGGCCAGGTCACCACCAAGTACGTTTTCGAGCGTTTTCCCAGCCATATCCACCCCGAAGATAGATTTTTACTAAGCTACAAAAGAGTCATCAGCGACTATGTAAGTGAGCTTCAAATCGTTCGGAACGACAAGGTTGTCGCTGAGAAAAATATCGAGGTAAACCATCCATTTCACTTCGGCGGATACCATTTTTATCAGCATTCATACGACGACCAGGCAGGCCAATACACTATTCTTATGGTTGTTTCCGACACGGGCGTAACCATCGTCTATGCCGGATATTTGATGCTTTGTGTCGGCGTTTTCTGGCATTTTTGGCTAAGACATATTTTCAAAGCAAAAAAAGCAGATGGAGATTAAATACACAATTCAGGGTTTATTGATTTATATTGCCATCGCGGCATACCTGCTGGCGTTTGTAACTAGCATGCTCGCGTTCATAATTAGGTTGTTCGCAACGAACATGCTGTTTCGAAGAATTGGACGTATTTTGTACCTGTTCGGGCGGGTCTTGTACTTGTTTGGGCGGATCTTGTACCTGTTCGGCTTTGCGTTCGCCGTTTTTGCTTATGGCTATCGCTGGTATGATGTCCGGCATGTTCCGTTACAGAATTTGTTCGAAGTCTTCCTATGCTTGGGTATGATTTGTTATCCGGTTTCGTGGTTCTGCCGGCGTTTCCTGCGAATAGGAGGCGGATGCGGTGACATGCTTATCGGCGCAATTGTGCTTTTCCCGGCTGGTTTCGTCTTTAATGCTCAGCCGCAGCGGTTACCTCCAGCTCTGCAAAGCTGGCTCTTTGCACCGCATGTGGCTGTCTATGCTCTATCATACATCTTTATGGCAAAAGCGGCCTTGCAGGCTGTCCGGCAGTTGGCCGGCCAAGCGTCCAATCCCGATGAGAAGCTGCTGCCGCCGGAAGAGGCGACCTATCGGATGATTTGCGTTGGCTTTCCGTTGCTAACGCTCGGTCTTATCCTCGGAAGCTGGTGGGGAAAGCTTGCCTGGGGTGACTACTGGGACTGGGACCCGAAAGAGATGTGGTCACTGGCGTCCTGGCTGGTCTATGTCGGATATTTTCACTTCCGCTATATGTTTGGCACAAAGCGTTCCCGAATCAACAGCGCCTGGGCTATAACAGGCCTGTTGGTTATTGTGATAACCCTGCTGTGGGTGAACCTATCGCAACTCTTCCCCGGCTTGCATAGCTACGCAACGTGAAATTAAATACCACACGATAAGTAAATACCCCCCAAGTAAATTGGGGGCTAACCATAAAAGTGTATGCAAAGCATACTTTATGAATTACAAGGCCCGGAGAAATTCGACCATGTCCTTTTTTTCCTTCTCGGTTAGCTTGGTTCTGAGAACAAGATTGAAGAATTCGACCGTGTCTTCCAACGTTAGCAGGCGTCCGTCATGCATGTATGGCGGCGATTCCTTTATGCCCCTAAGCGGAAAAGTCTTGATAGGCCCGTCCGCAGAGGCATATCTTCCGTTTATCATCTGTGGCTTGTAGAACCGCTCGGTCTTCAGATTGTACATAAGATTGTCAGTATAGTAGGGTGGTATGTGGCATACGCTGCATCGACCTTTGCCGAAGAATACTTCTTGTCCCCGTAGCTCATTCTGGGTGGCTTTTTCTGGATCGAGCTTGCCGAAGACATCTAATTTCGGCGCCGGTGGAAAATCCAGGATTTCTTGGAACTCCGCCATAAAATGGACTTGGCTTCCCCGTTCGAGGGTATTTACACCTTTTTTGGCAGCAATAACATGGTCTCCATCAAAATAAGCTGCCCGTTGTTCAAACTCGGTAAAATCTTCCACGCTCTTAAGGGCTCGTTGTGAGCCGAACAATCGCTGGATGTTGACCCCTCGCAACGGTGGAGTATCGAGACGATGGCGAAACTCCTGCGGCCTGATGTCGCCCACTAAATGTGTCGGTGCCGCAGTATGGCCGTTCGAGTGGCAGTCAAAGCACGTTACTCCTCTGCTCGGCTTTTTGCTGCGGCGGTCTTCGGTTTGATTAAACTGTTGCTGCGGGAAAGGTGTCACCAAGAGACGCAGTCCTTCGAGCTGTTTGGGATTAAGTATGCCGTTGAAAAGCTCGTAATAATTATCAATAGTCACGACCTTTCCCTGTGAGACATCACCAAGGTCGGGACGAGTGGTAAGGAAAATAGCCGCAGGAAATTCCGGAAGGAAATGGTCGGGCAGGTCAAAATCAAGGTCGAAACGGGTCAGGTCCCGGCCTTCCTGCTTATTCATCTCATCAATCACAAACTGTGGGAAAACCATGCCGCCTTCACGGTGATTCGGATGGGGTAGCGGCAAAAAACCTTTTGGAAACAGGTCTTTTTCGTGGATTTCATCCGGCATCATTTCTACAAGCTGCTGCCAGGTTATCCCTTCGGGCAGTTTTACCCGGACACCTTCCTGAACTGCTTTGCCGCGAGACATGGTGATACCTTTGGCCGGCTTGTTGGATAAGTCGTACCTTTCGTTGAGCAGGTCCATCTGGCGTTTCATAATATCGGGCTTGTCAGCCTTCATCCTGGCCATAACGGATTCAAAATCTTCCGTAATTACCACAGGAGCGTAACTGGTAGGTTTTGGGCTGATACCTTTTACATGGCTAAAAGCGAGCGCAACAATTAGGATGCACAGAAAGACAATCGGCCTGCCTATATATTTTCTTGATGTTTTCATTTTTGACTCCTTTCGACAGGATATGTTTCCTTTATTTTTCACTTTACCTCTGTAATTAGATTGCATTTTAAGAATAATTTGTCAAGCACATTTTGTATAACAAATAATTTTTAAGTTCAGATTTATGGGTGTCAAACTGGGCAAGTTGGAATAGGCCTATTATTTGTAATAGGTTAAATTGAGTTGGAGTGATTTGTTCTTTGCGGTGGTGTTGAGAAAATACCCTGTTTACAGCATTTCCATGTGGATTCAGGTGCAGAGCGGGCCCATTGAGTAATGATGTATACTATCGAGTTGAGGCTTTGCTGTTAGATTAGTAATGTGCCTTGGCGTTTATTAATGCTGCTAAAAGAATATGTCTTAATCTGTCAATACTGAGGTTATTTAGGTAAGCTTCGGTAAAATCCAGACTAAATCGACCTTTGAAATTTTTGATTTGTTTCTTAAGCTCATCTCTGCCTAAAGCAGCGATTGAAGTTGTTGTTTGTTCGAAATATTCCGCCGAAGCCATTATTCCAACCCCCTGCAGAATTTTGTCAAAGTTGGGTTCGTTCTACGTACTATTATTATCGTCTTGCCCGTTGGGCTGCTTTTGTGGGAATTTTTTACTTTGTAATTTGGGTGCTCTAATTGGCTTATTATGGGCTAAATTTTTTTTTGTCTTTGTTTAAGTAGTCTGATAATGTTTGGTTATGAAAACGGAAAAGCTACAGTTTTCTCTGCCGCCTGAGCTGATTGCCCAGCAGCCAATTGCTGTACGAAGCGACGCCAGGCTGTTAGTTGTAGATCGCCGAAGCAGTGAGCTTATCGACAGCCGATTCGGCAAAGTCGGCGATTTTTTAAGGCCCGGCGATTGTCTCGTGCTCAATGATACTAAAGTTTTGCCAGCTCGATTTTTTGCTCGACGCGGAAGCGGTGGCAAGCTGGAAGGTTTATTTCTGGCTGAGAGCGCACCCGGTACGTGGGAAGTAATGCTGAAATCGGCTCGCAAGGTCAAATCCGGCGAACATATTTATATAAAAGACAGTTTAAAGGCTGATTTCTGCAAAGCAGAGGTGCTCGAAAAGAAACAGGATGGCAGGTGTCGGCTAAAGTTGGAAGCGACTGAAGACATCGAAGCAATTTTAGAAGAGGTAGGATTTCCTCCATTGCCGCCGTATATCAAACGTGATGATGACCCACAAGTTGCAGAAGCAGATAGACTACGGTATCAAACGATATATGCTCGCACAGCCGGTGCCATCGCGGCTCCGACAGCAGGGCTGCATTTCACAAAACAGCTTATCGAACAATTAAAACAGGCGGGTATTTGCTTTGCATATTTAACCTTGCATGTAGGAACGGCTACATTTAAGCCGATAAACACGGAAAATATTGAAGACCACCAAATGCATCCGGAACCGTTCGGTCTCGATAAGCAAAATACTAAAATAATAAACTCCACGAAAAATAAGGGCGGGCGAGTGATTGCTGTGGGGACGACTTCGACGCGAGCTCTTGAAACAGCAGCGGTTGGTTCACGGGTCGAGCCCTTTGACGGCGTAACGAAGCTGTTTATACAGCCCGGCTACGAGTTTAAGATCGTTGATGCGATGATTACTAATTTTCATCTGCCGAAATCTACTTTACTCGCATTGGTGGCGGCCTTTGCAGGGCTGGAAAAAATACTTGCTGCTTACAAATACGCTGTAGAAAAACGCTACAGATTTTTCTCTTACGGCGATGCAATGCTGATTATTTGATAATAGGTTAAATGATCTTATACTTTCATGCTATTTCGCATTGCTTTTAAAAACGTTTTACAGTAAAATAATTAGGTAAGGTGCTATTTTAATAATGTTTAGCATTTTCGATTGGCAAAATGAAAAGATTCCGAGTCTACGCTGATACGTCGGTTTTTGGTGGCTGTTTTGACAAAGAATTTTCTGGTGAAAGCAGGCGTTTTTTTGCTGACATCAAAGCTGGTAGGTTTATCCTCGTAATTTCAGCCACAACGCTTCGAGAGCTTGATCAAGCTCCTGATGAGGTTCAAAAAGTCTTAAATGAATTGGCGCCTAAAAATGTCGAAATAGTTGAATCCTCCGATGAAATTGCGTATTTGCGCGACGCATATTTAGAGGCAGGAATACTAAACCCGGAGAGCCGTGCTGATGCTGAACATATTGCTTCTGCATCCGTGGCAGAGGCGGATTTTGTTGTAAGCTGGAACTTTAAGCATATTGTGCATTTTGAAAAGATAGCCGGTTACCAGGCTGTTAATTTGATGAATGGTTACAAGGAGATTCGTATCTATTCGCCGAAAGAGGTGGTTGAAAGTGAAGAAGAATAAAAAATTTGATTGTGTTCGAATGAAGTGGGATATTCAGCAGAAAATACAGAAAGAGTATGCAGGTTTATCAGATCAAGAGGCACACAGAATACAGATGGAAAAGGTTATGCAAAATCCCATCTTAGGCCCGTTTTTGAAGAGAGTTCGCTCGACAAAAAGAGTTTTGAAAAAGTAAGACTTACATAATCATTTGTTTTAGAGCTATTCTGTTTTTATAGACCTACCTTTTTAAGTTCGATTAAGTCACAGCAATAACCTTCCGATAATCCTATTGAATGCGGGGTTATTCAATCAATACTCATCAACAATATTTTGAAAGGATATTGTATGCTTTGTACATGTACATGTTCAGGCGGAAGGGATACGCTTCGTTACCAGCCAATTCCAAAAAAGAATTGTAATTACAATCTGGATAGTATTATTACACTTCTAAATACCACAGATTTGTCTGCACCAGTATATTATTACGTTATGAAGACTGTACGAAGAGATAACGATACTCTTCGGCATTTTGGGTCTGGTCCAAATTGGCAAGGTGGAATAATCACACTTTGCACCTGTAAACACCTCATGCGTACCTACCCCGACATAAAGCAAGGTACATGGATTGCTGGATTTTCTAATTTCAGGGCTGGTGAAGGAAAAAATTTTCTAATGTATCTTATGCGTATAGGGCAAACCTACGAGTCTCATTATGATCTGTGGCATTCTTTACCTGAAAAAGTCAGGAAGGAAAAAACGGCAGATAAGAATCCCCTCGGAGATGTCTATAGACCATTAGATAGAGAAACACAAAAGTCCCCATTCGATCCGGCGATGTATCTCAAACCGTGTCGAAACCATAGTCACAAACGTAGTTGGAGAAAGGACATTGAGTATATTGCAAGAGGAGACATACACCCTTTGCTCCTTGTGGGGGATTTGAAATATAGCTTTGTATGGGATCAATATATCATTACTCTTGACCGTAGCATTGGCCGTGGACAAAGAAGGTCTCATTTAAAAGAATTTCTCGGTCGCCTCCAGGAGATTGCTTAAACAAAGCAATAGGTTCAATCCTACGGCGATGCAATGCTGTTATGGTTTGAAAAGTGCTCAAAAGGCTTCAGCAGAGCCGCGACCGTGAGGGAGCGGTAAGTAAATTTGGGACAAAATTTTTTAGAAAGTTTTAAACTTATTCTTGCAAATAGGAGTAAATCCTATATAGTATTGAATACGAATAGTTAAAATAAGGATTAAAATTGATCTATTTTGCAAAGAAGGAAAAAAATCGGCGTGAAGGATAGTGAGCTAAATAAAAAGATGGATGCCTTTCAGGCAAGGTGTCGCCAGATGGGTTTGAAGGTAACGCCGCAGCGAATGGCGGTCTATAAGGTGCTGCTTGAGACAAAAGAGCATCCTTCGGCGGACATGGTTTTTCAAGAGGTAAGAAAGGTATTTCTCAGTATTTCGCTTGATACGGTGAACAGAACATTAAATACTTTGAGTGAAATTGGCGTTGCGTTTATCGTTGAGGGTTCTGGTAATGCCAAACGGTTTGATGGTAATTTAGACAACCATCAGCATTTTAAGTGTGTGAAGTGTAAAAGAGTTATTGATTTTTACCACAAATCGTTTGACAATATTAAGATTCCAAAAAGCATTGGCGGGAAATTTACCATACTTAGAAGGGCGATATATTTTGAGGGCATTTGTGATTTATGCAGAAAAAATAGCGTAAGCAGATAGATTGCTTCGTCGCTTCGCTCCTCGCAATGACACAGCTCTTCAGCCAATGTCATTGCGAGCGAGGCGCAGCCGAGCGTGGCAATCTATTAGTTATACGATTTTTGAAATAGAGCACTAACTATTTATGGAAAGGGGCTTATAAATGAGCTTAAAAGGTACACAGACGGAAAAGAATTTATTAGCCGCGTTCGCGGGTGAGTCTCAGGCGAGAAATCGTTACACTTATTTTGCCAGCCAGGCTCGAAAAGAGGGTTACGAGCAGATTGCTGCTATCTTCGAAGAAACCGCCAACCAGGAAAAAGAGCACGCCAAACGGGAATTCAAGTTTCTCGAAGGCGGCGAGGTAGAAATCACAGCGGCATTCCCGGCTGGTATCATAGGAAACACCCTTGAGAATCTAAAGGCGGCAGCGGCAGGGGAGCATTACGAGAATACCGAGATGTATCCAAACTTTGCTGAGACGGCGGACAAAGAAGGATTTGCCGAAATTGCTGCGGTTTTTAGAAAAATAGCCGTTGCGGAAAAACGCCACGAACAAAGGTATCTTGCGTTAGTAAAGAATATAAATAATGGCTTGGTGTTCAAACGCAAGCAGCCGGTACGATGGGTCTGCAGAAATTGCGGCTATGTGCATGAAGGACTTGAGCCGCCGAAGGTTTGCCCGGCCTGCGCTCATCCGCAAAGTCACTTTGAGATTGAGGCGGTAAACTATTAAGACAGAGGACAGAGGACAGACTTCTTTTTCGTTTTCTGCAAGGAGAACGCTATGGAAGAGCAAAAAAGAACAGTTACAATGAAAGGCAAACCGCTGACTTTAGTGGGCAGCGAAGTGAAGGTCGGTCAGCCGGCACCGGATTTTGAGGTAATTGCCAACGATATGTCCTCCGTGAAGCTATCGTCTTTTAAGGACAAAGTGTGCATTATCTGCTCGGTACCGTCGCTTGATACATCGGTATGTGATATGGAAACCCGCAGGTTTAACGAAGAGGCTCAGCGTCTCGGTAAGGGTGTTGCGGTACTGACGATTAGTATGGATTTACCCTTTGCCCAGAAAAGATGGTGCGGTGCTGCTGGAATTAAAAATGTACAGACCCTTTCGGATTATCGCGATGCATCGTTTGGTAACGCATACGGCGTATTGATAAAAGAGCTGCGACTGCTTGGGCGAGCGGTATTTGTCGTTGACAAAAAAGACATCATCAGATATGTGCAAATAGTGAATGAGCTGACCAATGAGCCGGACTACGACGCTGTGCTGGAAGCTATTGGAAAATTGCTGTAAAGACAGGGTCATTTGGAGTTTTTGCAATGAGGCAGATAAAACCTAATGTATATGCTGTTGGTGCAATTGACTGGGACAGGCGTCTGTTTGATGAGCTGATTCCGCTGCCCGATGGGACAAGCTACAATGCGTATCTTATAAAAGGCAGCGAGAAAACAGCGCTGCTTGATTCGGTTGACCCGACAAAGACCGAGGTGCTGATGAGCAATCTCGTTTTGCTCGGCGTGGACAGGATAGATTATATCGTTTCTCACCATGCTGAGCAGGACCACTCCGGGGCGATACAGGATATGCTGACGTTATATCCGGACGCAAAGGTTGTAGCAAATCCCAAGTGCAAGGCGATGCTGATAGACTTGCTTTGTATTGATGAGGATAAATTCGTCACGGTCGGTGACGGCCAGACGCTTTCTCTGGGCGATAAGACGCTCCAGTTTATCAACATCCCCTGGGTACACTGGCCGGAGACATTCGGCACGTATTTACGGGAAGATAAAATCCTTTTCCCATGCGATTTCTTCGGCTCACATCTTGCGACGAGTAGTCTGTTTGTGGACGATGAGCCGCGAGTTTATGAGGCGGCCAAAAGATACTACGCTGAGATAATGATGCCTTTCAGAACGATAATTCAGAAAAACCTCGAAAAGATTAAGGATTTGCAGATTGACGTGATAGCACCGAGCCACGGTCCTGTTTATGATAGGCCTAAGTTTATTGTCGATGCTTACAGGGATTGGGTCAGTGATAATGTCAAAAACGAGGTTGTGCTCGCATACGTCTCTATGCACGACAGCACCAGAAAAATGGTAGAGTATTTTGTCGAAGCCCTGATCGAAAGAAACATTACAGTCAAGCAGTTTAATCTTACGGTGATGGATATCGGCCAATTGGCGATGGCACTTGTAGATGCGGCAACGCTCGTGTTAGGCTCGCCGACGGTGCTGACGGGTGCGCATCCTGTCGCAGCTTATGCTGCGATTCTTGCAAATGCGCTGCGGCCCAAGACGAAGTTCGCCTCTATCATCGGCTCATACGGCTGGGGCGGAAGAATGGTTGAGCAGCTTTCAGGTCTGATACCGAACTTAAAAGTTGAGCTTCTTGAGCCGGTGGTGGCGAAAGGTTATCCGAAAGACAGCGATTTTACCGCTTTGGATCAACTCGCTGATGCTATTCTGGTAAAACACAGTGAGCTTGGAATTGTAAAATAATGAAGAGAAATAAAACTCCGAAATTTTGAAGGGATGATATTATGGCTAAGAGATTGGAAGTATATAAATGCTTGATTTGCGGCAATATTGTGGAAGTTCTTCATGGCGGCGATGGTGAGCTGGTTTGCTGCGGCCAGCCGATGGAGAATTTGGTTGCCAAGACAGCCGATCAGGGCAAGGAAAAACATGTGCCTGTCATAGAGAAGCTCAATGGCGGCATAAAGGTTAAAATCGGCAGCATCCCGCATCCGATGGAAGAGAAACACTATATCGAGTGGATCGAGGTTATCGCTGACGGTAAAGCGTATAGACAATTTCTTAATCCCGGTGAAAAACCTGAAGCAGTGTTCAATATAACCGCAGAGAAAGTAACGGCTCGGGAACATTGTAACGTTCATGGACTTTGGGAGGGTAAATAACTATGATCACTAAAAAGATGGAAAAAGCGCTGAACGAACAGATAAATGCAGAGCTGTACTCGGCTTATCTGTACCTTTCGATGTCGGCTTATTTCGAAGCCGGGAATCTGCCGGGCTTTGCGAAATGGATGCGGATTCAGTGGCAGGAAGAGGTAATGCACGGGTTGAAGATTTACGATTACGTAAACGAACGCGGCGGCAGAGTTACATTAAAGTCAATAGATGAACCACCGGCTAAATGGAAATCGCCGTTGGATGTTTTCCAGGCAACTTATAAGCACGAACAGGTTGTCACCGGGCGCATCAACGACCTTGTGACTCAGGCAGTTGCTGAAAAAGACCACGCTACGAACGCATTTTTGCAGTGGTTTGTCACGGAGCAGGTTGAGGAAGAAAAAAGCGCCGACGAAATCGTCCAGAAGCTCAAACGCATATCTGATGCTCCCGGCGGGCTGTATATGCTTGACAAAGAGCTTGGTCAGCGACAATCTGGATAACAATTAAACAATTAAAAAATCAAAATGCTTTGTAGAAAAGACTCACTGTCATTTCGACCGAAGCGTCCCCAAGGGACGCGAAGTGGAGAAATCTGCATACAAAGCAGATTCCTCGACTCGCCTTCGGCTCGCTCGGAATGACAAGTAATGTGTTTTCTACAAAGCAAAATCAAAATGAAAAATGCAAAATAAAGGAAGTTATCCCGACTTGTCGGGATTCCACAAGTTTGATTTTTGAATTTTGATATTTAATTTTTAATTTTTAATCAAGGAGCTTGATAATGGGAGTTACTTTGAATGCAGATGAAATTTTCGAAATAGCAGAACAGATTGAAAAAAATGGAGCCAAATTTTACCGTGCCGCAGCACAGAAGTTCTCAGAAGTAAAGCAGTTGATGCTTGAGCTTGCAGATATGGAGGATGAGCACCTGATTATTTTTCAAAACATGCGAGCACAACTTACCAGCAAAGAGCAGCAGCCGGATGTCTTCGACCCGGAGGGCCAGGCGCAGATGTACCTTCGGGCTTTGGCGGATGGACACATCTTTGACATAAAAGCCGACCCCGCTGAAAAACTGTCAGGCATAAAAGATCCTCATGGCGTTTTGAAAATGGCTCTCGGTATTGAGAGAGATTCCATTGCGTATTATGTCGGTTTGAAGGAATATATCCCACCGAAGGCTGGTAGGGACAAGGTCGAGGATATTATCAAAGAAGAAATGAAGCATATCATCGTTTTAAGTGAGAAAATGGCTGATTTGAAAAGCTAAACAGCCCGTCAAGGCTCGGCTCGTTCGCAGGCGGCATCACTTTCATTACGGGCCTTGCCGAGACTGAAAGGAGCTGAATGATGAAGAAATATAGATGTATTATGTGCGCCTATATTTACGACCCTGCTGCTGGTGACCCTGACAACGGCGTAGAGCCAGGCACCGCTTTTGAGGATCTGCCTGACGACTGGGTTTGTCCGGACTGCGGGGCCGAAAAAGACCAATTCGAACCGGCTGAAGATTAAATTCTACCGGAATATGATTAATATGCAGAAAATTCAACCTTCTGTAGCTCAACTGGACATCCTTTGTGCGGAAATCCCGGCCCCGCCATGCGCTGTTGTGGTCTTTGGTGCGTCAGGTGACCTTACCCGCAGAAAACTGCTGTTGAGCATCTTCCAGATTTACGCGCAGGATTTGCTTGATGAAAAGTTCTATCTGCTGGGCTGTGGACGCACGGAGCTTTCTGATGAAGATTTTCGCCAAATCGCCAAGACCACAATCCAGGAAAGTGTTAGTGATATATCTGTGAAGGATTTGAATCCTTTTGCTGAAAAGCTATACTATATAGACGGTGATTATGCGGATACTACATTTTACGAACGCATCAAAATCAGATTATCTGAGTTGGACAAAAAGCGACAGGTAGGGGACAATCTGATTTTCTATTTGGCTGTTCCGCCGCTTCTTTATACTACGGTGGTGAATCATCTCGGCTCAACCGGCCTGGCTGGTCGTTATGTCAAGCTGATTGTGGAAAAGCCCTTCGGCAGAGACTTAAAAAGCGCTGCTGAATTAAACGATAATATTAGCCAATACTTTAATGAGTCGCAAATTTATAGAATCGACCATTATTTAGGCAAAGAAACCGTCCAGAATATCTTGATGTTTCGGTTCGCCAACACGATTTTTGAGCCTGTCTGGAATCGAAATTATATAGATAGCATCCAAATTACTATAGCAGAGACATTGGGCGTAGAGCATCGGGGCAGCTTCTATGATAAGACTGGTGCTCTTCGTGATATTTTTCAGAATCACATGCTTCAAATACTTTCTTTGATCGCGTTGGAGCCGCCGGCCTCATTTGAGGCCGACCACATTCGCGACGAAAAGGCGAAGCTTTTACGTTCGATTCGACCATTTAAACCGGGCGAATTAAAAGATGTTTTAGTGCTGGGTCAATATGGCCCCGGTCGAATAAACGACAAAGAAGTCCTTGGTTATCGAGCTGAACCCGGCATAAACCATCAATCCAGGACCGAGACCTTCGTAGCTGCAAAAATGTTTATAGACAACTGGCGATGGAAGGGCGTACCGTTTTATCTGCGAACGGGCAAGCGTCTGGCAAAAAAAGATACGGAGGTTGTCATTATCTTCAAGAAGGTTCCACATTCGATGTTCGTTTCTTCCGGCCTTGATGATTTGCCGCCTAATGTTCTTATGATGCAGATTCAGCCTGAAGAAGGGATTTCCCTGAGCTTCCAGGCGAAGCGGCCAGGCTCGAAGATGTGTATGGGCACATTGAACATGAATTTTTGTTATAAGGATGTTTTCGGTGTTGCTGTGCCCGAAGCGTATCAAAGGTTGCTTTTAGATTGTATGCTCAGCGACCAGACGCTCTTTACAAGATATGACGCTGTGGAGATTGCCTGGAAGTTATTGACGCCGGTACTGGAGGCATGGGAAAAAGAAGATTCAATGCCATATATATATCCGGCAGGAAGCGACAGCTTCACCGAGGCCGATAGGCTCATTGAAGTTGATGGCCGAAAGTGGCGAAAACTCAGTGAGCCGTAATTACTCGTCCCTCATCACTCGTGTATTGTTTGAATAGCCCATTTACATTTGTTGTTTGGGCGTCACCGGCGTGAATTACAACACGATAGCATAAAGTAAGTGTCTCGCCCTTAGCCAGTTGAAAAGGCTGGTCGTCTTCGAGCCAGTTCATCGGTGTCGGCGAAAAGAATCCATAATCGCGTGTGAACCACTTACTCGGAAACCAGCGATTATTGGGGTGCTGCAAAATGGCAATACCTTCGGTGACGCTGTTGCGTGTGCCTACGTAATCGCACCACGGCGAGGCGACACCCCATGTCCCTTTCTCTCCGGTCTCGCCTTCTGCATTGATTAAGGTGCCGCCGGAGTTGGCGCTCATCTCCGGAACGACACGGGCGGAAAATAACGAATGATTCGTCTTTTGAATTTGAATGTCTGTAAGCGGATGTAAACTAATTTCAAAATCAATGAATCGAAGGTTTTCGTTAGGTGCGGTGAAAACTACACGGCGAGTATCAAGGATAATTGGCTTGCTTCCGGGTTGCCCGTCCTCCGTAGCACTCCGTAAGGAGTCCTTAGGACTGCGGAGGGTGGACTGCCAAAAACATGAATCAACGAAGACAACGCGGGAACCTTCTGCCTCTATTATCTTTGGTCCCTGCGAAACTATTTGGCCGTATTTATTTTCTTCCTGCCAGAAATTACCACCGTTGACACGATCACAACCGAAGAACAGTGAATGATGGTGTGGGTATGGCTCTGATGATTCGGTAGTGACGGACTGACCCGATACCGGCCCATTCACAGGCCAAAAATAAGGATATTTCTGCGAAGGGGAGAATTTGTAGCAGGTAAATAGCTTGCCGGCAACAGTAACAGCGACCTTACCCTTCTCAAGTTTCGCCGCCAACTGCTGTGAATCGGCAGGAACGGAATCGCTTCGACCCAGCGATGTCGGAATATTGCAGCCAGCAACGAAAAAGTAAACAGCGGCAAATTTTATCCACAGGTTTATACTTGGTTTTTTAATCATTACTATGCTCCGGAGAAAACATCACAGGTCATTTTGACCAAAGCGGAGAAATCTGTTTAAAACAGATTCCTCGGTCCGCCTTTGGCTCACTCGGGATGACGGTTTACGGTCTTTCCTTTAAGTCATGGTCAATAATAATTTCACAAATGCCATGGGCTGCGCATGGATTTGGATAGCATTCTATTGGCCTCTTCATTATTGATAAATCGTTCCAGCTTCGGATCCCATTTTAGCTTTTGGTCCAGTTGCATAGAGATGTCACCTAACAGGCACATCGTGCAGGAGCGGTGAGCGATTTCAACGGGAGCAATAGTTTCAGCTCGCGATTTAATGCACTCAAAGAGATTGGCTTTATGGTTATTGCTCTTGTAAAGATTGATTTCATCGGGTTTTATTGCTGAGCTGAGCAGTGACTTCGGCTCCGCATCGATCCGACCTCTATTGACGTATACCCAACCTTGTGTCCCTTCAAAGTGAAGACCTTCTCTGTTCTGCTCGTTACCTTCGCATATAATTTTGACACCATTGGGATATGTGTACTCGACGCGGAACATGCCGTGCACGTCCCAGAGGCCATCCTTTGGATACTCGGTTTTGCCTTCGATTTCCGTCGGGCCGGTGTATTCCGTCCCCATGGCCCATTGTGCGGTATCGAGGTGGTGGCTGCCCCAGCCGGTTATCATCCCAGCACCGTAATCCTGGATACGCAGCCAACCGGGACGGTTGTAGCTGTTCTGGGGATGGACGCGTTTTTCCGTATAGGGTGCCCAGGGTGCGGGACCAAGCCACAAATCGTAGTCCAGATTCTCCGGCACAGGCATAGTCGGCTGTGGTGTTGTGGAGGGATCTATTCCAAAAGTTACCTTGATGGTCTTCAATTCACCGATTCGTCCATTACGGACCAGCTCACACGCGAACCGAAATCGCTGGTCTGAACGCTGCTGACTTCCAATCAGAAAGATATTTCCGATACGGCGAACAGTATCGGACAAGGTCCTTCCCCCTTCGATAGTCAAGCTCAACGGCTTTTGCATAAATATATCCTTGCCGGCTCTTGCAGCGGCCAACGCTATCGGTACGTGCCAATGGTCGGGCGTGGATATCAGTACCGCATCGATATCATCTCGCGCAATAAGCTTTCTGAAATCCTGGTACGCTGTACAGCCTTTGTAAGTCCCGTTTGTGCTCTGCGCGGCGTAGCGACGTTCAACTGTTTGCTTGGCGTTGTTGGCTCTTTTCGAATCCACATCACACACTGCTATCACCTGGGCTTGCCTAAATCCAAACACCTCCCTCATATCGCCTGAACCCATACGTCCGACGCCGATACAGCCTACCGTGGTGCGTTCACTCGGCGGATTAGCACCAAAAGCTGAGCTTGGTATAATTATCGGCGCTGCGAAAGCAACACCGACTCCGGCAGCTATAGAACTTTTAAGAAAGTCTCTGCGTGTCAATGTGTTTACCTTTTTGGTTTGCTCTGTTTTCACTGTTTCACCTGCCTTTCTTTCCGGAGAATGCAAGGCTTCGATTAGCTCTTAGCTGTTTAATAATACAAATTGTCTGCTGAATTCACAACATGAATTTCCTTGCATTCGAAAAACCTTTTCTTTATTCTCATAATCGAAGCCTGTAGTAGCGCCGTAGAATGTTGGTGTATTACGAAAGGGTAAAATGAAGTTCGACGATCTGGTTCGTTGTTAAGGGGTATTTCTATCATGAAAAAACAAACAAGAAGGCAATTTTTACAGGTAGTGGGTATGGGAGCAGCAGCCTCGCTTAGTAAGGCGACCGTTTCTTTGGGTCAGGTTCAAGGCGCCGGCAAAGCAGCTAAAAAAACACTTAAACTGGGTTTGGCCTCTTATACTCTCAGGAAATTCAGCCTGGAAAGGACTTTGGCAGAGGCAGCCCGCCTGAATTTGAAATATATATCCCTGAAAGATTTTCATTTGTCGTTGAATAGCACACCGGATGAATGCCAGAAGGTGGCCCAACAGGTGAAAGAGGCCGGCATCGAGCTGTATGGCGGCGGTGTGATTTATATGAGAAACGAGGCGGAAGTGCACCATGCTTTCGATTATGCCAAAGCCGCTGGAATGAAGGTCATTATTGGTGTACCTCAGCATGAACTACTGCCGTTAGTCAACAAAAAGGTTCAGGAATATGACATTAAGTTAGCCATTCACAATCATGGGCCGACAGACAAAGTTTATCCTACGCCGGCAAGTGCTTATGAGCTAATAAAGGATTTGGACAAACGCGTTGGTCTTTGCAATGACATCGGACATACAATGCGGGCGGGCGTTGCCCCGGCAGACTCGATCGAGAAGTATGCGGACCGGCTGCTGGATGTGCACATAAAGGACGTGACAGAGGCAACGAAGAACGGACGGACAGTGGAAATTGGTCGTGGTGTCATTAATATTCCGAAGGTCATAAAGACGCTGCTGAAGATTGAGTATCAGGGTGTAGCGGCATTTGAATATGAAAAAGATGCAAACGATCCGTTCTCAGGATTGGCCGAGTCGGTCGGCTATGTCAGAGGTGTGGTTGCTGCCGTTTCATGATCCGTGTCACGGCTTGGTCAGGATATGCTTCTTATGGAGAGAGAAAGTGCCCATGTTTTTTAAATCGATAAGATGATTAAACAACCTCTATCAGCTCGATGTCAAAAGTCAGATTTTCCCCAGCCAAAAGATGGTTAGCATCTATGGTCACTGCCGATTCAGCGATATCAGTAACGGTGACTGAGATCGAACGGCCGTCCGCACAGGTGGCTTTTAATCTTTGACCGACCTTTGGTTCCAAATCTGTTGAAAATGCGCTTCGATCAACCATACGTATCAAATCCTCGCGGTGTGTTCCAAACGCTTCATCCGCTGGAATATTAATGGTCTTGGATTCGCCAGGCTGCATCCCGATTATAGCTTGTTCAAATGCCGGGATTACCTTGTTTTCCCCTATAATTAGTTTGAGAGGAGCACGGTTACCGGAGGCGTCAAATACTCTGCCATTGTCTAATTTGCCTGTGTAACGAACCTTTACGGTATCACCGGATTTTGCCTTT
>Ga0315546_1000501_pt1 | contig 28023 bp, 29 predicted proteins | sample SalMarSW160170MG_FD_203833 | JGI IMG/M metagenome (GOLD analysis project Ga0315546, IMG submission 203833) | Salt marsh sediment microbial communities from the Plum Island Ecosystem LTER, Massachusetts, United States - Salt Marsh Sediment SW1601-170 ...
ATAGATTACCATCTATGGATAAGGAGGTGTCCTTCTTTTTTAAGTCTTATTCTTGAATGTAGCCCTTTATATGATTATCAAGTCTCCGGTTGACTTTTGATAAATGTAAATGAGGCAGACGGATAAAAGTCAACCGGAGACTTGACCCTTTCATTCATTTTAAATTACGGATAATTAAAATTTCCTGTACTTCGATAAAAATGCAGGAACCACATAATATAATATGTTATATTTGTATGAAAATAAGGTGATAATAAATTGGCATCTCAATTAGCAGCAGTTATTGTTGGCGGCATCATAGGCGCTGCAAGCACCTTGGGAGCGTCTTTTTTCTTGAAGAAGATCGAAGATTCCCGGCGTTCAAAATCTGTAAAGGCCTATGCAATAGCCGAAATTACAGCTATCAAGGAAAAATCTGAGAGATATCTTGATGGTAGAAGTTCTTTAGAGGAGCTTAGTGCATCTACCCCTATCTACAGTGGTGCTATTGCATCTGAACTGGGTTATCTAACCCCAAATCAGGTAGTTGCTTTCAGAAGAACAGTGACTTTAGATATGGAGATGAGGACAAAAGGAAACCAGGAAAAGGCCAAATTGACAATTCAAGCTTGTGAAGCTGCCCTAAAGATATTTTGATTTTAGTCTAGATATTAAGAATATAACATTGCGCTTTCAGCTGGACTCGGCAAAGCCTCGCCACTGAAGCGTCCGTTATGTCGCAATTCGTGAGGGAAAATGACTTATATTATTTTACTATTCGGGATATTTGTCATACTTGCTGGGATAGTACTTCTAGTTAGACCTGACTATATCATTAGTCATCTTACGAAGTACGGGGATTCATTCAACCTTCATTTTTTTGCTGTTTTAGTCAGGATAATTCTGGGGATCGCTTTCGTAATCGGAGCATCTGGATCCAAATATCCATTGATAATGCAAATCTTTGGTTGGCTTACAATTTCTGCTGCATTGGTGCTTAGCGTGATTGGCAGAGAAAACTTCAAAAGCTTAATTAAATGGACGACTAAAATTACACCATTGTTTCAACGATTAATGGGTTTTTTCGCCATTTTATTTGGATGCTTTTTCATCTATGGTGTGATCTAGCTCAATAATTCTGCAACATAACCTGTCGCTCCAGCGGATTGCTAGGGGGCAACCGCTGAGCTTTTCGTTAAAAGCCGAATGAATTATAGACTCATTCGTGCTATTTGGTAAAAATGGCAGTATTGCCAAATTTACCAAATGATAATCTTCGGAAAAGAAAATTAATAAATCGAGGTATCTTCCACGCTATCCGGGAAAATATCATAAAGAATAAATTCCAAAGCTTACAATCTCGTAAAAAGTCGTCACCCCGGCGGAGGCCGGGGTCCAGAGCTTATGTAACTAACGGAAAAGACTCGATTCCGGCCGGAGTTTATCCCGCACTCGATGCGGGGCCGGAATGACAAAAATAAGAACCTTAGGACTTTTTACGAGATCATCAAAGTTTATTTTGAAAATTTATTGTCTTAGATCAATCCATTTATCAAAAATGCCAGCATTGGCAAAATTGATAAATAGCAATATACTGAATAATATTAGACAGATATAAAAAAATATATCGCTATTTAGCGAAAATGGAAATATTTCCTAATCCGCTAAATAGAATAAGATCTATACAAAACCAGCTTTTAACAACCCAATCAACCCGACCGGGCTATGAAACGCCCGGCCCGTTATCGGCACGTTATGTGCTAATTGAAACTCTGTCTAACGATTACTTGCAGTCCAAGTATGATTGAAATACAATCAATAAGTATATTTAACTAACCAAAACTGAGGGAGGATTCATGGCCAAAGGAAAAGATACTCAAAAGACAAATAAGAAAAAATCAGAAAAAACATTGAAAGAAAAGCGCAAAGCAAAAAAAGAGAAGAAAGCCCAAAAATGACTGTCAGGGATTGATGCTTAAGCTGTCCCATGAAGAGAAACAAATACAAACAAACGTCAATCACATAACAAGCGCATTAAGACGGACCGCCATCTTGCTTTTACATAGGTTGAGTTAACGGTGCTTGGCAAGTAAATCGTTAACATAAAATCCATGCAGGCGGCCGCTTATGCGCGGCGTTATGGACATTAAATCCATATAAATAGCCATATAATTATATTGACACACATCTTGATCTGTCATATCTTAAACCAATGGGAAATCGATCTGATTTTGAATGGGATTCTGCGAAGGATGAATTAAATCAAAAGAAACATGGCGTCTCTTTTGCCATGGCTCAGCTCGCCTTTCTTGATTTTAATCGTGTGATCCTAGAAGATCTTGAACACGGCGATAAAGAGAAAAGATTTTATTGCCTCGGCAGAGTCTCCGAAGGAATCATGACCGTAAGATTTACGTATCGAAACAACAAAATCAGAATTATTGGTGCCGGATATTGGCGGAAAGGTAAGAAAATATATGAAAAGGAAAATAAAATACACGGATGAACCTATGGGAAAAGTGAAGGTTGTTTCAGATTTCCTTCCCTCACCTGAAGAACTGGTTTTAAAAGATGAAACTGTTAAAATCACTATTTCTCTAAGTAAAACCAGCGTAGAATTTTTTAAAAATGAAGCTAAAAAGTACAATACTCAATATCAGAAAATGATTCGCAGGCTCTTAGATGAGTATACAGCACGTCGTCCATAACCTGTCACTGGTGCGGATGCAAAAAGACGCACCGCACAGTTCGGCGTTAGGGACAATATAAAGAGGATTGACAGTCATGTTGAAAACAATTTTTGCAATAATTGTGTCGCTTTCAGGATGGGGGAAAGTACTTTATGACTATCTCAGCTCTAAGCCAAAGATCAAGGGACAAGTCTTTCAGGTAATGCGGGGGCAAATGTCTTTTTCAACTATTTCCGAAGAAAAAATGACTACATTTATTACATACGCCTATCTTGTTAATAGACGAAAAAATTCTATTCACATCTTGGACTATGAACTTGAAATAAAAATCAAGAATGTTTGGCAAAAGCTCAAAAGGGTCTATGGTATACATCGAATTCAAGATCCTCATTTCCTTGATCCGAGTGGCAAGGAGATACAAATTCAAAATTTCCAGGAAAACTTAATTTATAGAAAAGCTAAACCAGTCGAATATGGAACTCCATTACATGGATGGGTAGTTTTCGCTGGGAATTCAGATCTTCATAATGCAGATATATCTGAGTTTAAGCTTACTTGTATTGATGCTTTTCAGGGGCGACATAGAATAAAAACAAAATCAAATCAATTGGCAAATCTGGCACTGCTTCAGGATTTGGCTGATATCCAAATACCTGAAACTGCGCGAACAAATAGTCCCTAACCTGTCACTGGAGAGGGACGTGAAAAACGCTGGCGCGTTTTCCCGCCCCTCAGTTCAGCGTTGGGGCAAGAGGACATGATGGCAGTAGTCGTTGCAAAGAAAATATCAATAAGCTGGATTCTACTTGGAGTTGTAGGCGTACTCGGACTTCTATTCGCTTGGTTTCGGGAGGGGTTTGATATAGGTCCAAGTGCGAATTTGAGTTACATCAAATCCATAGGTTTCTTCGTTTTCGCAACGCTATCTGGAATCGGGGCAACAAAGAACAAATTATGGGGAAAAGTATCATTAACCATAGCTTCTATTCTGCTTGCCCTATATTGCTTCCTATTCCTCGGTGCTGTTTGGACTAACTTCGGGAAATTATGGTTCACTGTAGCTTGGATTCTTTTTGTTTTTGCGATAGTATGAGGTACTCCCCATTGTCTAGACAAAAAACAGGGTTAATTAAGGTGTACAGTTGAAGCCTGCACAGGGTTAATATTTAATCGCTCTTTGACATATACCTCATAAGGGGTCCGATACCCCAGGGTCTCATGAAGTCGCTCCATATTGTAAAAAAGGAAGTATCTGGCCAGGCCATTGCGGGCCTCAGAGACCGTTTGGTATTGATGGAGATAGACCTCCTCGTATTTGACTGATCTCCAGAGACGCTCGACAAAGATATTATCATAGACTCTGCCACGGCCATCCATGCTGATCCGGATATCCTGCTGTTCCAGCCTTTCGGTAAATTCAAGACTGGTAAATTGACTGCCCTGATCACTATTGAAGATCTGCGGCTTGGATAACTCCAGTGCCTGTTCCATGGCCGATACACAAAATAAACTATCCAGGGTGGTTGAGGTCTCCCAGACCAGCACAAAGCGGCTGTACCAGTCCATAACTGCTGTCAGATACACAAATCCATGGAGCATTCGGATATACGTTATATCTGCACACCATACCTGATCAGGACGGTCAATGACCAGTTTACTTAATAGATATGGGTACTTCTTATGGGCCTGATTTCCCAAGCTCAGTTTCGGCTTCGGGTAGATGGCCTCAAGCCCCATTAGCCGCATTAGACGACGTACCCTCTTTGGATTAACCTCATGGCCATTTCGCCTCAGCCAAGCTGTCATCTTGTCAACACCATAAAAGGGCGTCCTGGTAAATTGCTCATCGATCAGGTTCATTAACCTTTGATTATAGCTGTCGTCTCTTGCCGGTTCATAGTAATAGGAGGATCGGGGAAGACTTAACAGCTCACATTGTCTATAAATAGGGATCATGGCATTTCCTGGCTCAATCAACCGTCGTTTCGCTTCTATAGAAGCATTTGGGACTTTTTTTTGAGCCAGTCCATCTCCACCTTGAGCTGGCCGATCTGGCGATAGAGTTCCGAGATCAAATCCTCTTGTCCTTTGTCTTCTTTATGCCGCTGATTGGAAAACACATCAGGAAGGGCCTTAAGAACCTGTTTTCGCCATTGGCCAATTTGATTTGAATGCACCCCAAATTTACTGGAAAGCTGAGTTAGCGTCTTTTCTCCTTTGATGGCTTCTAATGCTACCTTTGCTTTAAATGCACTGTCGTGGGTCTTCCGAATATTCCTTGCCATATTCTGTCTCCTTCTTAATATGGCAGGCTAACATCAACCTTATTCCCCTGTCCAGTTTTTGGGGAGTATTATAGTAAGTATTCCTCTGATCTGGATTAAAAGGAGAGCCCCAACAAATCATTAAACAAGGACAGGCTGTTTATTTCGTCGAATCAACCTTCAAAGATTCGCAGTTCTTATTCTTATAAACCCTTTATGGTGGTATGCCTCGCCTGCCCGTTAGTTCAGCGTTATATGCAATGCCATTGAAATACATCATAAGGATTTCCCATGTTTCATTGGTCTGATATTCCAAAATATATCGATCCAACATTATTTTCGATTGGTCCAATAGAAATTCGCTGGTATGCATTAATGTATATTGTCGCATTTTTGACTGTTTATACCTTAGCCCTGTATAGGATCAAAACCGAAAAATTAGAATATGCGAAACAGACTATAATTGATTTCATATTTTGGGCTATTTTGGGCGTTTTAATAGGCGGCAGGTTAGGATATGTTCTGTTCTATAATTTCCGATACTTTGTGTCTAACCCACTAACAATCATTTCTCCATTTGATGTCTCAAATGGTTTTCACTATACTGGCATTTCTGGAATGTCTTACCATGGAGGTATGATTGGCCTATTCCTTGTTTTAATTCTTTTCTGTCGCAAGAACAAAATGGACGTTTTACCTTTTGCAGATTTCTTCATCCCCACTATCCCCATAGGATACACTTTTGGCAGATTAGGAAATTTTATTAACGGTGAACTCTATGGTCGCGTTACCACTGTACCTTGGGGGATGTATTTTCCTTTGGACGCAACGCACCAACTACGGCATCCATCTCAACTTTATGAGGCATTTTCTGAGGGAATACTCCTTTTCATAATTCTTTGGAGTCTAAGGAAAACAAAATTCTTTGATGGTTTTCTTTTATCCTTATATCTTATTAGCTATGGCTTGGTACGGATCCTTATTGAATTTGTAAGAGAACCCGACTCTCAATTGGGATTTATATTAGGCCCCTTTACTATGGGACAAATTCTATGTGCTGCTATGATATTGGGAGGTACTCTAATTATGATGGATAGAGGATCAGGCAGCAGAAAGCATATAACAAAATGATGGAGCAGATGCCTAAAGCTGTGCCACTTTTAAATGATTTTGCTATAAATAAAATTTATCTTTTTTTTATACCCTTTTGCGATTTATCCGGCACTGCTCATCATTGGCGTTGTAGCCAATTAGGAGACTATCAATGAAAATAATTTTAACATCAATAGGAACACGAGGAGATATTGAACCTTTTTTAGCAATTGGAAAAATTCTAAAAGAAAAAGGACATCAGGTTTTTTGTGCATTTTCAGAACGATATAGAGAACTGACAGAAAGTTGTAACTTGGAATTCGCTTCTTTGGGAAAAAAAGGCGATGATTTATTTGAAAGCGATGCAGCTAGAACATTGATGGGGGGAGGTTCTGGAATTAAGAAAATCATTGTTCTTATCAAACATGCAAGAAATCAAAAAGGCGCGGGTAAAGAAAAAGAACTTAAATTATACGAACTTGTTAAACAAGAAAGACCGGATAGAATAGTTAATCATCCAACAGGTGGTTATCCGGTAATATGGGAATGTAAAAACAGAGGAAAAACAATATGTGTAAGTCCTATCCCATATGGGCATTATGTAAAAGGGCATCCATTGATTGTTTTTAGTAAAAATTATGGAGAATTATTTAATAAACTGACATTTAAACTTTATGATTATGGGGCAGTTATAGTAACTATGATTATTAAAAAAATGCTACAAATCAACGATAAAATTACACTAAAGCAACTAAAAAACATAATTCACAATAGAAAATATATTTATACAATTTCGCCAAGTTTATTCCCGCGACCAGGTTACTGGGAAAGTAATGTTAAAATTTTAGGACATCAAGAATTAAAGAGAAAGACAGATTGGAAACCGGAAAAAAAACTAACCGAATTCATTGAAAAATATGAAAAAATATTGTTTATCACTTTCGGCTCAATGACTAATCCTGAGCCTGAAATAAAAACTAAAATAATTCTTGAAATTCTTGAACGGAATAAAATACCAGCTATCATAAATACAGCATCTGGTGGTTTAATTAAACCCGATAAATTCAATTCAGAATTGATTTGTTTTGTGTCACAAATTCCTTATGATTGGATTTTTCCGAAAATGTATGCCGTTATTCATCATGGTGGTGCTGGAACAACACATTTAGCAATAAAATATGGTTGTGCAACAATGATAATCCCGCATATTATTGACCAGTTTGTTTGGGATAAAATTATTTATGATATTGGAGTTGGACCAAAAGGTGTTAAAATAAGTAGAATAACCAATAAAAATCTCGAACTGAAAGTTTTAGAATTATTTAACAATAGAAGTTTCAAAGAGAAAAGTGAAAAAATTGGTAATCAAATGAAAAAAGAAGATTTTAAAGATGAATTATATAAGACAATAATTGAATAACTGGCTACAACATGGCAATTCACTGGATTGCAGGGGGCTGAGCCGCTATGAAAAATTCTAGTGTAACAGACTTTATTATCACGAACAAGTTTACTGGAAAACCCCTGCAACCAGTGATCTTGGCGTTGGACATGAGTTTGAGTAGTTTACGAAGTGGAATGAGTTTATTCAACGAAGGACAATATACTCAGGATGGTAGCACAACTTAAAAGATCAATTTTCATTATAGTCGATTATCAGTGGTTTTTCTGATTTTCTTTCCTTAACTGAGGCATTCCTTCAAATCAGACAGGTTTTTTTCGCCTTTATTTTTTTGTTTTTTTTCTGTCTCATTTCATTTTATTCTCTACAGACATACCCTCCCTTTATCAATCCTATTAGACTATATTTTATTATTTCGCTTATGTAAAGCTATTCTATAGCAGATGTCGATAATGTTTCCAGGTCTTATTTATTCTCTACACAAGTCTCACACAGAGGGCGATCGGAAAGAAAAAGGACTTGCTGAAAACCAGCTAAGTCCTTGATATTAATGGTGCGCCCAGGGTGATTCCCTTCGGCTCTGCTCAGGGCAAGCTCACCATAAGACCATGTTGATTTTCAGGAAATAGGGGCTGTCTTGGAGGAAGAGATGGTGCGCCCAGGGTGATTCGAACACCCGACCTACGGATTCGTAGTCCGTCACTCTATCCGCTGAGCTATGGGCGCGTCCTCCCCGTAGACATAGTGACTGGGAGATTACTGGATCGGGAATAGCTTACTTTAAGCCAGTTTATGTCCAAGGTATCACAATTTGTCAAGATATAATTACTATAACATACAACAGGTCTTAATGTTTTGAGCCGGGAAAACGGCCATAAAACAGCCTAAGTCCACCTTTGAAATCCGTGGTAGCATTTATCCTTCCCCTGTTTTGGTTTGTGGGGAAGTCTCATCTTTTAGCGGTGGTGAATGATAGGGGATTAGTGGAATATTCGTGTGAAAAAGGCTGCCTACGGTTTTTATAAGGAACCAGAATACCAGCAATGGTAAAATAATAACCTGAATCAAAAAGATGCCGATGTACAGGAAGGTAAGTTTTAGGAGATTTTCTATTATGTCTCCCATATTGCTGAGTGTGGCCGCAAGTGCGTTTTTGAACTCTATTGATTTTCTTTTAAGAAACGAGGCGCTGTTCTGGACAGTTCCCAAGACGCCATCAATATCCGGGAGTGAAAAATCCGTTAATTTATCAATCTCGGTAGAGTAGAGTGCGAGCTCTTTATTGGCATCTGATATTTGATCAGTGAAAAAATATTTATTAACAAACTCATTTGCCACAGACGATATGGGGAGACAAAAGCGAAGGATCAGGATTATTAATAGAAACCGCATTATGGATTTCTGGAGGGATATTATCCTTTCATTCTTGAACCATATCAGGAAAGACAGGACGAGGAGAAATATAGAAAGTATAGGCGCCGCAATGGATACGCCTATTTCATATGCCAGTTTCTCAACCCCTAATGAAATGATCGCCGTTACAAGCACATCGGACAAGCGCTCAGTCATATCATCAATTGGGTCTAAGGCTTGTCCCACAGCCAATGATACACCCACACCAGCAGGTTCCAACTGGAGGCTTGAATCCTTAACAATTGAAATAGAGGCGTTGATAAGTCTACAGGTGGCATAGGCCACTCCCGCTTTGGTTATTGATTCACGAAAGTAGGCGTCGGTGGCGGTGTCCAGCATCGGGATCTTTAGCCCGGAGGAAAAGAACAGCAATATTGCCAGCAAAACCCCGATAGACGATTTCACTATGTTTTGTTTTGTTGCGGATTTCATTTTGCGTTAGGCCCAACAATGTTTTGAATGGCCCACATAAGTGGCACAACCCCGGCAAAAAAGGGACTTTTTAATTATGATTGAATAATTGATTTTATAATACTAGCATAACAGATACATTGACTGAAGGCAAATTATTATGGAGAAGGCCTGGCAGCTTGATTTCAGTAAGGCGGGTAATGTACAAATGCGTGCTCACAGCGCCTTCGCCGTGGCATCGCGGATCTGATAACCCTCTATATAAAAGAGCATGCGCTGAATTTTATGTGTCTGATTCTTTTCGGCCTTAACAGCCATCCGGAATATAAACTCATCCTTGTGGGCAACAGGGATGAATACTATGATCGGCCCGCGGCACCAGCGGCGTTTTGGGATGAAGCTCCTCATTTGCTGGCGGGGAAAGACTTGCTGGCGGGGGGGACATGGTTCGGTGTCACAAAAAACGGCCGGCTGGCGTGGGTCAGCAATTATCGGGAAGCGAATTCTCCTAAGAGAGACGCGCCTTCACGGGGCAGGCTCGTCAGCGAGTTCTTGCTTGGGAGGGAAAGTCCGCGCACATATCTGGATAATATAATAAAAGATGCAAACCGTTATAACGGGTTTAATCTCATCCTCGGCCGGAAAGATGAACTTTTTTGGTATTCGAACAGGGGCAAGGGAATTAGAAAGCTGAGTCCTGGCATATACGGCCTGAGCAATCACCTCCTGGATACACCGTGGCCCAAGGTGGTGAAAGGAAAAAACGAATTAGCCGGACTTATTTCGCAGACTATGCTTCCCGAACCTGAGGAATTTTTTGACATGCTTGGTGATCGCACCGTTGCCACTGATAGCGAGCTCCCGGACACGGGTGTGGGCCTGGAACGGGAGCGAATGCTTTCTCCTGTTTTTATATCGAGTCCCGACTACGGCACACGCTCCAGCGTAATCCTTTTGATCGACCGGAATGATTTCGTTATCTTTATGGAAAGGACATTCAACGGTAAAACAACCCGTGCTTCGACGGTCAGATACGATTTCCAGATCGAGTAAAAAATAGGTATGAGCTTGAACAATGTCCACCCACCGCCAAAGATTGATGGAACTGCTTTCCCAGGGCACATATACAGTTCAGGAGTTGTCTGGGGAGGCCCATATTTCCACAAAAGAGGTGTTGCACCACCTTGAACATGTCAGGAAAAGCGTGCGGCCACCCCTCAAATTTATGGTGGAACCTGCGGTGTGCCTAAACTGCGGATTTGTGTTCAAGGAAAGAAGAAAGCTGCATTCGCCGAGTAAATGTCCCAGATGCAGGCAAAGCCATATAAAGGAACCGGCCTATAGGATCGAATAAGCTATTAGTGATTAGGTGGTAGCTGTTAGTGGTTAGATAATTACACAGAAAGCGGGATTGAATTATTCGGGGTATTCTATGTTGATTCTTTGTTTATTTTTTTGACTAATTCAATAAAGGAGTTTAAGGACTGGGTAGACCCGAAGGCTTCAGTGTATAGTCTTTCACTCCAGATGGTAAGCCCCAATTCGAATATCTGGTGTATGAGATCATCCGCGGCCTCGGGGCCCTGGGACTTCAGGACTTGCAGGAGCAGATCGTCGGGGATATTAATGGGGTATACGGATGTGGACGTGTCATTATCCGATTTGAGATAATCCTGAATGCTTTTGAGGATCCTCAAGTTCTTATATTTTTTTTCGTATTCTTTTTGATCCATTTTTTTACCTCAAGTTTTTATGTTTCATCCGGTTAATGAGTACGCCAGTTAATGATATCTAAATATTTTGCGCTATTATGGGACATGGGGTTCTCTTTTAAGCGGCGAACTCGTTTATGTGCTATGACCCTACACAGAACAAGACGAGGCGGGCGGGTAGCCTTGTGCAGACTTGGCCGGTCTCGAGAATTTTCTATTATCTCATAAGCATTCCGCCCGCCTGGGTTGCACCTTTCGTAGTTAATATGCTGTTAATGTTTTCGGTGCTTAAAAGAGAGCCCCATGGGCCATTAAGGTACTTATAATAAGATTCAATCTTTTACTTCTTTACGTAATCATTAACCGGATGAAACGTTTTTATTTTAAAATAAAAAAAGGATGAAGTCAAAAAAAGAAGTAATCTTGCTGATGACCAACAGGAAAAAGAAGCAAAAGCATGTCTTGGAGCGCGAATTATTCGAGAAAGCGCTTCATCTTATATTGTTCCTCACTTATTATAAATCGTACAGCTCCGGATTCGTCAGTGCGTATTATCCCGCACCCTATATCCTCCAGCCTTTTTATTGTTTCACTATGGGGAAGTCCGAAGCGGTTTCCTTTGCCCGAAGAGATTACACATATCTCCGGCCGCACGTCTTTGAGAAACGGGCCAGTGCTGGAATTCTTGCTGCCGTGGTGGGGAGCAAGCAGGATTTCGCTGTTGAGGTCGGTACCCATGCTAGAGACAAGTGATTCTTCGGCCTGCGTTTCAATATCACCGGGAAACAGCAGGGATGTGCCATGGTAAGTAATTTTCAACACCAGGGAGTTATTATTAAGGTCCCTGCCGTCATAAGAGGATATCCCGACCTGCTTCACTAGGTTAGAAGGATGTAATAATCGGATTTTTACACCCGATATATCCCTTTCTTCATAAAGATCACGGGGTAAAAACATCTTTATCCGGTTCGATTCAATGATTTCCATTAATTTATGGTATTCCGGCGTGTCAACACTGTCTCCATTATGCCAGAATTCCTCCGGACTGAAATTGGATGCTATAAAAAGCAAGCCGTTCATATGGTCAGAATGGGGATGGCTTAGTACTATATAATCCACCCGAAGGATCTTTGAATGAAAAAGAAAAGGGGCTACCACCATCCTGCCCGCGTCAAAGCTGCTCATTTGAAAGCCTCCCCCGTCTATTAACATCCTCTCCCTGCCGGGGAATTGTATCAGAGCGGAATTGCCTTGTCCCACGTCAAGATATGTTACCCTTAAATCAGGATTAAAACGGGTCTCATATACCCAATATGAGATATCCGCGCAGCAGATCAATATAAGAATAGCGAGAACGGCCTTTGCCCATGGCCTGCCCTTGATGAAGCAGGCGAAAAATATTATGCCGTAAAATAATATAATCTCAAAGGTGTTAGGTGTTACGATCCAGAAAGATGCCCAGTCGAGATTGGACCAAAACTGAATGATCTTTATCATTCCGGCCAGGCCCCATGAGCCCAGCTCAATCATAAATTCAGCAAGCAAGGGTGAGACATACAGGGTGAGGGATGAAAGAAGTCCCAGGGGCAGTATCCACAGCCCTAGCAGGGGAACGGTCATCAGATTGGCCGGAATAGTCACAAGGGATATCCTGTGGAAATAGAAGGTTGTGAAGGGAATAAGGAAAACCACGGCGCAAAGGGTTACCACAATTAGTCCTGAAACATATACATATATGCGGCTTAGGATGTTTTGTCGTCCTGATGACGCAAAAGGATTGGGCATCCTCTTAATGATGCCGGGGACAAACCACAATATCCCTATGACCGCGACAAAGGATAATTGAAAGGAGATGCTGAAGATCGCGTCTGGATCGATGACGAGGACCATAAAGGCGGCAAATGCGAGGGTGGACCATGTCTCCTTTTCACGTCCGATTATTATTGAAAGGAGGTAGATAAGGACCATTATCATGGCCCTCTGGGTCGAAACCTGAAAACCCGCCATACACGCATAAGCGATTACCGGGAAGCAGGTCATAACGGCTGCCGCTTTTCGGATATCGATCCATAGGGTCAGTCTGTAGGAAAGGGACATAAGCCACCTGAACAACGAGAAAGATAACCAGGCAATAAGTCCTATATGTAACCCGGAAACAGCGAGGATATGTCCAAGCCCGGTTATATTAAAAGGTTCCCGGAGTTCAGAGTCTATACCCTGTCTTTCACCCAGGATAAGTGCGCTGTAGAGGCTTTGGTTCGGTTCTGAGAGGTTCCGGACCAGAAAATCCCTTATGGGTCTGCGTACTTTTTCAATCATGTCCAGAGGGAAACCCAGAGAACCCTTTCCCACGGGAACTATATATCTTCCGTCGGAGACCGAAGCACTGCACGAAAAATCCTTCAGTTCCATCGCCAGTTTATAGTTATAACGACCCGGATTATTGAAATTGTTAAAGGTGCGTAAGGTTGCGGGAAAACGTATCCTCTGTCCCGGCAGGAAATAGACGGGATCCCCGTATACGGTCACGGAGACCTTTTCATCTATTGTTTTTACCCTGTGTTCAGCCAACACACTCCTGACCTTCACCTCCAGTCTGGTTATAGTATCACGGGTAATCCTTGATGGACTCAGTACCGTTCCCTCCAGCACGACTTTCTCGCGTTGCTGCGCAAGCTGTAACAGGTCTGAATGACCTTTAGTGTTCAAGATCAGCAGAAGGCCTAGGAGGAAGAATATGGTAAGAAAAAGATAACGCCTGAATATAGATGAGACCATAAGGGAGGTTATCGAAGACAGGGCTATTAAGATAAAGAGGGGGAATATCAGGGTTTGATAATACGGGAGGGTGATTCTGCCCATCAATATTCCGGCTGAAAGAGAGAGAAGCGCCGGAATTAATGGACGGTGAGACATCTCAGGCTTTTTCTCTCCAGACCCTGGCGCCCAGGCCTTGAAATTTTCTTTCCAGTGCCTCGTATCCCCTGTCCAGATGATATATCCGATTTACTTCCGTCCTGCCGCCCTGGGCTACAAGTCCGGCCAGGATAAGGCTGGCACTGGCGCGAAGATCCGTGGCCATAACGGGGGCTGCCAGCAGCCTGTCCTTGCCCCGCACAAGGGCCTGGTTGCCGTTTATGGTGATATCCGCTCCCATTCTCTTTAATTCGCTGACGTGTATAAACCTGTTTTCGAATATTGTTTCTTCTATCACGCTTGAACCTCTGGCTATACACATAAGTGTCATGAACTGGGCCTGGAGATCGGTGGGAAACCCTGGAAAGGGCATAGTCTTTATATCAGCACTTTTTATTATCTCCGGCCCCTTTACGAACAGACAATTGTCGGTTATTTCTATATCCGCTCCAACTGATCTCAGCTTTTCAATAACAGCAGACAGATGGTCGGGACGACAGCCGAATATTTTTATCTCGCCTTTGGTCATTGCGGAAGCTATCATAAAGGTTCCGGCTTCTATCCTGTCAGGGATGATATCATGCTCGGCAGGTGTCAAGTCCTCCACACCGTTAATTACAATGGTGTCCGTTCCATCCCCTTGTATCCGGGCGCCCATGCTCCTGAGCATACAGGCTAGATCGGTTATTTCCGGCTCTTTAGCCGCGTTTTTTAGGATAGTCGGTCCTTCCGCCTTTACAGCCGCCATCATAATATTTTCCGTACCTGTCACCGAGGGAATGTCGAAAAAGATATCGGCGCCTTTCAGACGATCCGTTTTGGCATTTATGTATCCGTGATCCAGAGACATATCTACCCCCATGGATACCAGGGCCTTGAGATGGAGATTAACCGGCCTGGCACCTATGGCGCATCCGCCGGGCATGGATATCTTGGCTTTGCCTGTACGGGCCAGAAGGGGGCCCAAAAGCAGTATAGAAGCCCTCATGGTTTTTACAAGGTCATATGGCGCCTCACACTCGTTTATATTGTCGGAGTTTATGCTCAGAATGTCATTGTCTTTCCGGAAGTCTACCCCTATACCGGACATAATAGTTTCTATTGTGGTGATATCTTTGAGGGAAGGGATATTGCGAATTCGGTGCCATCCCCCTGTGAGGAGGCAGGAGGCTATTACCGGAAGAGCGGCATTCTTAGCACCGCTGAGCCTTACATTGCCCCTGAGAGAGACACCACCCTCAATTCTTATTTTGTCCACGTGGTATTTCTCCGTTAAGATATTGGAATAATCTTAAAATTATCGGCAACCCTCTCCTGGTTAAGGGGGAAGGACCAAATGCCATAATTCTGGTTCATCCGGTTAATGAGTAGGGAAAGGACTTTATATAAATACTTGGTTTGGCCCATGGGCCAAACATCACCAATCTTGCTATATGGTATCATTAAGTTTACTTATTTGCCGGATAATCCATAATTTTTCGGGATTATGAATGGAAAATAGTCTATAATAACCATTAAATATAGTCAATGTGCTTGAATCTACCGGCTGGGTCATAAGTGACTCAGTGGTCAGGACTGGTATGAAGAACGCCGGGACATATGAATTGTCCCTTCGCGTCACACGGCCCATATTACAATTGGAGATAGACAGGAGGCGAAGGTATTATGCCACCCCCTGAGGCCAGGTTTCTAGCTGATGCAATGTTAGGCAAGCTTGCTAAATGGCTAAGGGTAATGGGCTTTGATACCCATTACCAGCCAGTATATGAAGATGAAACTATCAGACAGCTAGTCAACGAAGGACGCCTGCTTCTTTCGAGACACTACCCCCTTATCCAAATGTATCCCCATTCTCTGCTTATCCTCTCGGATAAAGTACCCCTGCAATTGGAAGAGATAAGAGCCCGAGGATATCTTGCTGGGGACATAAAAAAAAGATGGTTCACCCGGTGTTTACTGTGCAACACTCCTTTACAAGAGGCTTCTTTTGATGATGCCAGCAAAAGTATACCGGACTATATCCTTCATCAGAATATAAAGGAATTACATTTCTGTCCTTCCTGCAGACGTTATTTCTGGCCCGGCAGCCACAGATGGAAAATGTTCAATCAACTAAAGAAATGGGGGTTTGTTGACTGATTTTGTTGATCAGTATACCACCCCCTCCTCTTGCCCGTAACTAATTACGGGCAGAAACAGATAAACCGTTACTTCTCTTTAGGCAATTTATCTCTTCTTTTTTCTTGAAGCTGTCTTTTTCTTTTTAGCTTTCGCTTTCTTCTTCGGTTTTGCCTTTGGGGCAACCTTAGCCTTTTTTAGTGCTGCTTCTAATTTTTTAATGTTGGCTTTGGCAGATGTGACTTCTTTGTTCAATTTTGTCAATTTTTTCTTTGCCTGCCCCATTCTGTACTTAATTTGATTAGCAGTAGCCATAGTATCTCCTTTCTGTTAAGTTAATATGTTATGGTTATTGATTCATATATATATTAGATAAATTATAAAAAGTCAAGTAAATATAATCCTTCAAGGACAGTTTAATTATAAATCATGGTAAGTATCTAAACGTTAAAAATCATGGACTCTAATCACGGGAAGTATATGTCACACATAAAATCAGGCCTGATTCATATTATGTTCGTAATTACGAAACCCTTATCAGTATTGACTCTTAGGCATTTCAAAGATTGTGTATTGATTTCTAAAGCTAAGGCATAGGTAATGGTTAATCCAAATTGTCATATTTTATAATCAGACATTTATATTTATAGTTAATATTGATTTGATAAAAAAAATATTTTTTATTAATATAAAAGGAGTTTTCAAAAAATTTTGATTGAAAGGAGGTGAAAATATTTTTCTGAAGAGCGCAATCGTAAACCTTATAACTTATAAGGAGGGAAGATATGGCTGGGAGCACATATAAGATTATTGAATTGGTTGGAACAAGCGATACGTCATGGGAGGAAGCAGCTAAAACCGCCATTGAAACAGCAGGAGAGAGCGTTAAGGATCTGCGAATCGCGGAAGTAACTAAAATGGATCTCACCATTGAGAACGGAAAGGTAAAGAACTATAGAGCAAGAATTAATGTTTCATTCAAATACCAGAAGGACTAGACTTCATTCCAGATCAGGGTCTGAGAGGGTCATTCGACAATCTTCAGACCCCGATAATTTCACTATGTTCAGGCCTACAATCTTTTTGCGGCCTTCTTGTCTTATAGAGGAGATGAGGGCTGTTTTTTTAACACGGCCAAGGTTCTGCCGGACCTCATGCCGGGCAGAGAATAAGGTATTAACCGATCCACCATAAGAGAGTTGTCTTCCATCGCGTATCTGCTCTCTGCAAGCGATATTTCTGCCTCGTTGCCTAAAAAACCTATCATTATCCCCTCACTACATAAAAATGGTGAACACCATTCTATGATACGCTCAATAGGGGCCAGGGCGCGGGCCGTAATAATATTATAGCCGTCCGGATATAGCTTAAACCCGTTCCTTTCTATGCGTCCGTTGATAACCTCAATATCGTTCAATTCAAGTAGACGGACTACCTGTTTTAAGAAGCCTGTTTTTTTATGATTGGCCTCCAGAAGAACAGTCTTGAGGCGGGGGCGACAGATCTTTATCACAATCCCTGGAAATCCGGCACCTGAACCCACATCAAGTAATTTGCCGATCTCCGGGATGAAAGTAAGCGGGATGAGGGAATCGAGCAAGAGTTCATTGATTATCCTATTTCGATCGGACAGCCCTATGAGGTTTATACCTTGGTTCCAATCAAGCAGTTCTGCCATGAACGTCTCCAGAAGAGACAGTTGATGCTGTGATAAATCTATACCAAAATCCATGGCATTCCGTCTCAGCTGCTCCTGTTCTTGCTTATCTAAAATCAGATTATTATCCTCCTCTTTATGATAGCCACGGCTTCCTCCGGATCATCAGTAAGATGAAATATATTAAGGTCTGCTTTTGATATTGACTTCTCTTTTAACAGGGTGCTTTTCATCCAATCGAGAAGCCCCTTCCAGTATTCCGAGCCTATCATAATGACGGGAAAGGATTTTATCCTGCTGGTTTGAATCAGTGTCAAGGCTTCGAACAACTCATCAAGGGTCCCAAATCCGCCCGGCATTATGATATAAGCCACAGCGTATTTAACAAACATGACTTTTCTTATGAAAAAATATTTGAAGTCGAGTCTGATATTGGCGTATTTGTTGGGTTCTTGCTCGCGGGGCAGATGAATATGAAGCCCCACCGATTTGCCTCCTGCCTTAACAGCTCCCTTATTTGCTGCTTCCATAACCCCGGGCCCCCCGCCGGAAACAATATTGAATCCGTTTTTTACCAGCAGTTGTGCCAGTTTTTCAGTCATTTTATAGACAGGGCTATTGGGGCGTGTTCGGGCTGAACCAAAAAAAGTAACAGCGGGGTATACCTCTGGCATGGTTTCAAAGCCTTCCACAAATTCGGAAAGAATAACAAACATCCTCCATGTGTCTTTTAGGGTGAGTTCATCAACAATATACTGGTGTTCTTTCATCTCTGAGACCTCTCTTGTGTTTATCAGGAAAAGTAAATCCCGAGCCCGGAGGGCATACGTTTGATCGACTATTGTAACTGAGAAAATATACCTTATTTTGTGGATTGTTGGCAAGCGCCAAGCATTCACGGACATCCGTTAGCCCGCTTATACTTTTTAGGAGGCTCTGCCCCGGAAGAACAAGTCTGTGCACCTGAGTAAAATATAATTGATTTTTCAGGTTATTTTGTTTACCTTTAATATATAAGGGATTCTTAACAAAGGCCTTTTTGCCATAAGCCGGCCGAAAAAAGCTGAAATATATTGTACGGAATGACAGTTAACCTTAAACTCATTAAGAGGGGGAATTTTTTCCCCAGCCTGGGGCCTGAAAAAAGACCGTGGCAGGCTAATTATCTAGCGATGTATTCCAGCTGGCTGGATGGGGTTGTTACGGATCCAGCTCTCATGCTGGTCCCCGCTGATGACCATCTAGTTCACCGAGGTGACGGGGTTTTCGACGTAATAAGGTGTGTAAACGGCAAAATATATCAGATGGAAGCACATCTTAAAAGGCTGGAATCCTCTGCCAGCGCTATTTCCCTCAAGTTCCCCCGGGAGTATGACCAGATCAGGGATATTATAAAAAGGCTTGTCCTGATAGGGGGCGAGAAAGAATGTATTATAAGAATAATAATTTCAAGGGGGCCCGGAGGATTTTCCACAAATCCCTTTGAATGTACTGCAAGTCAGTTATACATCATCATAGTAGGTTATAATAAAGTGCCTGACGTGGATTATAGAGAAGGTATTGCTTTAGCATTAAGCAAGGTGCCAGCGAAAAAATCATTGTTTGCTTCAATAAAATCGTGCAATTACCTTCCCAACGTGTTGATGAAGATGGAAGCAATCAATGGGGGGTACAAATATTCGGTTAATATTGATGATGATGGCTTTGTCGGTGAAGGATCTACGGAAAATATCGGTATTGTGTCGAAGGATGGTTACGTTAAGGTCCCCCCGCTTGAAAATACCCTTGCAGGGACGACTGTAATGCGTGTTATGGATCTGGCGGATACTCTGGTAAAAGATAAGATTATAAAGGGGGTTCGTTTTGAAAACATATCACCTGCAGACATCCGCTTTTCCTCAGAAGTTATGCTTATGGGAACATCCATAAATATACTTCCAGTGGTTAATTTTGAGGGTGAGTCAATCGGTACCGGTACCCCCGGCAATGTCTATTCGATTCTGTCGGATCTCTTACGGAAGGATATGTATGAAAATACCGATCTGCTGACCGAAATAGAATAGGAATCCTAACCTGATTCGACAAGGCCAGCTGTCGGTCGAAGGGTGTAACCGCACTCAGGATTTTAGAACAAGGGAGTACAAGGACTAATTGAGGGATATCAGGATATAGTGTCAGGATGGACGTGATATTCATGCAGGAGAATGATATAAGATGCAGGTAATTTCATGGGAAAGCCGCTGGGTTTCCCTGTGGTACCAAGCAATTTTTTGAGGGAGTATATGATAGCGTTTGACTTAAGGTGTTCACGAGGCCATATTTTTGAGGGATGGTTTGATAATATACAATCCTTTGAAGAACAGAACGCAAAAGACATGATCAGTTGCCCTTATTGCGGTGACATGAATATAACAAGAGTATTGTCTCCCGTTGCCGTTAAAACTGTCTCCGGACCGGTAATGGAGCAAGGAGGAGACAACCCACCACTAGATTATAAGAGGCTCGCAAAGCAGATGTTAGATTATATCAATAAAGAATTTGATGATCTGGGTCCAAATTTTACTAAAGAGGCCTTGAAGATACATTACGGTGTGGCTGAAGAGAAAAATATAAGGGGGACGGCAACCGAATCTGAAGAAAACCTGCTAAGGGAGGAGGGAGTACAGTTTTTTAAGCTCCCGTACCCGGTAAAGGATGACCGCAAAAAGAATTGAAAAATGAGTCCTCACCAACAAGGTCATATGATGCCTGGCTGAGGATTGGAAATGCTAGTGATTGACTTCTTGGTTCAGAGTATATATGAATCTGTTATGCCATGTTTCTCTGGATTATATTCCTGAAATCGGCGGATATTGGAGGGTAGGTTGTTGTCTTTTTTTAATTCTACCTGGTCTTTGCAGGAGCTTGGGTAATGGGGAAAAAACATAAAAAGATTATTATTATTGTAATGAGCGTTATTGTTGTAAGCATGTTCCTGAGCATCTACATAACTGTCGAGGAAACAATGCCAAGCAACGCGGTTATCGTGGTTACTCTTGAAGATAAATTATACCACTCCATCCACTTTGACTATATTTGTGTAGAAGGCAAAACAGCCAAGACTATGACCCTTTCAGAAGCCCTGGCTAAAGGCTATAAACCCCACAAGTATGATCAGGAGCTCGGTTATTTCAAAGGAAATAGGCGTTTTCTATTTCATCATGTGTTATCCAAGCTTGAGGTGAGAGTGAACAGTCGATGGGATAAAGAAGGGAACTGGTTATGGTAAACTTCTATACTCCCTCTCCCTGTAATATCATCAACAGTGGAGTGAGGTTGGCAGCATAGTTCATCGACTCCGCTAAATTAAATATATATATTATGGATATTATTGATATAGCTCTCCAGGAGTAATGAGTTCATATCTATCTCTATCAGATTGTTGATCCCGGAGCTGTGATTTATGGACTTTGATGCATTTGGATTTTCAGACCCCGGTAGGACCCGCGAGCACAACGAGGATAGTTTTCTCTGCAATAAGGATGATGGGATTTTTCTTGTGGCCGATGGGATGGGTGGACAGGCCTATGGCGAGGTAGCGAGTAAACTGGCCGTCAGCAGTGTGGAAGAATTCGTCATAAACTCACGGAAAAACCCCAAAATGGTGTGGCCTATCGAACATAGAAAGGATTTGAGTTTAGAGCAAAACCGGCTTTTGGCTGCGACTTTTTTCGGGAATCACAGGATACAAGAACTCAGCAAGGATAATTTGTCCATGAAAGGTATGGGAACTACTCTTCTGGGTGCTGTTATAGAAGAAGAAAACCTTATATTTGTTAATGTGGGCGATAGCCGTTTGTATAGGATAAGAGATGGAAAAATAGAGCAGATGACCAAGGATCATTCCCTGGTAGGTGAAGGGGAGAGAGACGGGTTGCTTAGCAGGGAGGAAGCCCGAAGGCATCCAAAGAAGCATATATTGACAAGTGCTCTGGGACATCTAAAGAGCAGTTGGGAGATTGATGTTTCCGTAGCCGAAATAGTTCCGCAAGATGTATACCTGATTTGTTCGGACGGTTTGTATGTCATGCTTGATGATTATAAGATATTGGAGATCATAACATCCATTAAAGACCGGTCCCTTTATAAGATGGGATTCTCATTGGTTTTGCAGGCGAACCTTGCAGGAGGTTTGGATAATATCACAGTCGTTTTATTATCCTTTGATAAGCATTAGGTGTCGCTTTTAACAATAATATAAGCATGTCCCTTTTAATATTATCAATGGTTCTTGCATGTTTATCAGAGGTATATACTATTTTCCTGTTTAAAAAAGGGGATTTGACATGCCCATAATGAATATAACGAATAGAGACGGCAGGAGATATAATTACAACATCTTAAAGGATGAAATTACTATAGGGCGTGGTAAGGACAATGATATAGTCCTTGATGACAGCACCGTATCCCGCAATCATGCTAAGGTCAAAAGAGGTGATGATGATTACACGTTAGTTGATTTGGGAAGTTTCAACGGCACGAAGGTTAATGGCGAATTAATACAGTCCACCACGTTGCAACATGATGACCTTGTTAAAATAGGGCCCATAAAATTGACATTTCTAACAAAGGAGGAGCAAAAACCATCCGTTACGGATTCCGTAGTAATTCTACCTGAGTCCGATGATGAAAAGGATGATCAAAAGATTGTTAGAAGCAGCTCTCAAGTGGGTTTCAAGGACTCAGGCGAACTGCTGTTAAAAAGTCCCAGGAGGTCGGATAGTCCGGCTGTCTCTATCGAAGAAGCGCAAAGATTTGAAGAAGATTTCACAAGTCTGGAGAGAAGTAACAAGGTACTTTTTGTCCTTTACGAAATAAGCAGACAATTGAATTCCTTTGGTAATTTTTACGAGCTACTCAGTAAGATAATGGATCTTATCTTTATGATTATAGACGCAGATTACGGGTTCCTTATATTAACCGGAGACAAGGATAAAGATGAGCTTATTCCGGTTGTAGTGAAATACAAAGACGACCGGACGAAGAAGAGGGGGAAATTGAGGGCAAGCCGGACTATAGTTAACAAGGTAATTAAGGATAAGGTGTCTCTTCTGACATCCAACGCCATGAAAGATTCTCGCTTGAATCACGGGGAAAGCCTTTTTATCCGGCAGATCAGATCCGCTATATGCGTGCCGTTGTGGAAAAAGGATGATATTATCGGCGTCATTCAGCTGGAGAGTACAAGGCTGGATAATCATTTCAATCAGGAGGACCTCCAGCTTCTCCAGACCATAAGCAGCCAGATGGCCATGATAATAGAACAAGCAAGTCTTAACGAACAGATCAAAGAAGAAGAGAGGATGAGAAGCCGGCTGGAGAGATTTCATTCTCCTCAGGTTATAGAGATGATTCTGAAAGGCGGTCAGGAAACAAAGGACGACATTATGGAGCCTAAAGACCTCACCGCCACTATCCTCTTTACCGATATCATAGGGTTTACGCATCTTTCCGAGAGAATGCCGCCGCGGGAAATCAATATGATCCTGAATCAGTTTTTTTCCAGGATGACCGATATAATTTTCGATTATGAGGGGACACTTGATAAATATATCGGGGATTCACTCATGGCGGTATTTGGCGCTCCCATTGAGAAAGAAGGGGACGCCGAAAGGGCGATCCTGGCCGCCCTGCAGATGAGACAAGATTTGACCGCCATGATGGGCGAGATGGAACCTGGAAAGAGGTTTAATGTCCGCATAGGTATTAATACCGGTCGCGTGGTAGCAGGGAATATGGGCTCCCCAAAGAGAATGGATTATACTGTTATAGGCGACGCAGTTAACATTGCTTCCAGACTGGAATCAATAGCCCAGCCCAATCAGATACTGATAGGAGAAGAGACATTCAAGCATGTTAAGGAGAAATTTAACATTAATAAACTGGGGGCAAAGCGTGTGAAAGGCAAGACATCGGAGATAATGGCATATGAAGTTATCGATTAGCCTTCGCCCTCCTCTGGAGGTATGGCCAACCGCGGGAGGCGTATATCAATATCCGGATTTATGGAAAAACATTTCCGAGACATGCTCCTCAGACCATGATGCGGAGCATGTCTCTTCCTAGAATAAGTTCCCCTTTGTAGGCCCTGCGACAGTCCCTGGATATGTCCGTTGCCAGTACCTCAGGATAAAAATGAACGAGCAATAGCCTTTTTACGCCCGCCAGAGTGGCGATTTTACCTGCGAGCAAAGGTGTGAGATGTCCTTCCACCGGTTTTCCTTCCGGAAATGAACATTCGAGTATCAGGAGATCGCAACCCTTTGCCAGGTCCACAATCTCGTTACAGTATTCTGTATCACCCGAATAGACGAAGCTTTCACCCTTTTTGCCATGCACACGATAGGCGAGACTGCCGGGAGCGTGTTTGACGGGAGTGGAAAGGATGTCGTAATTTGGGTAGGATCTTCTATCCGGTCCCTTGGTATTCAGTTCCTCTATTGTTATTAGTTCGCCGGGTATATCCAGCCATTTTTCATAGACGTTTCGGAGTCCTGCAAGAAATTTTTCAAGCCCCTCCGGACCTGTGATAACAAAAGGGTCTCTGCTTTGCAGGACCTTCGGATTTCGGGTTGCAAAAAGGAAATGTATTAGATCGGCGGTATGATCCGGATGAAAATGGGTTATAACAATATGGTCTATCCTATCATGGTTTACGCCTGCCCTCTTCAGTTGTCTGATAGCACCCGGGCCGATGTCGAAAAGTACCAGGTTATGCCCGGTAAATAGGGCCAGAGAAGGTGATGCCCGGTAAGACAGCGGTATCCCTGTTCCCGAACCCAAGATCAAAAGATTCATCTTTTATCCTTATAGATAAAGGTAATTAGGGCATACCTGGTAGTAGATTATTTATCAATGGCATTCCTTGTTCTTTTTGACTAGGGCATGGGAACACCTAAACAGAAAAACTCCAAGAGTCTTCCTTTTAATTTTTCACTGCCGCAGCGAGGACATTTCATAATAGCTGATGCTACTTTAGTATCAGCCAATTATCAATGACCAAGGTGCAATTCCGCTGGGCTCTTTCTATAATTAAATAGATATTTCAAATCTATGATTATCTTAACCTTTTTAGTAAATATGTGAATTCAAGACTCATCATAAATGCTCTTTGTACGTTTGTCACTCCCGCACCATGCCCGCCTTCAGTATTTTCGAAGTAAAATAATTCGTGACCTTGATCTTCCATTTTTGCAACCATTTTTCGAGCATGCCCTGGGTGTACTCGATCATCACGAGTAGTTGTAGTAAAAAATACTTTCGGATATTTTTTAGTAGCCAATACATTATGAAAAGGAGAATATTGTTTTATATATTCCCACTCGTCTGGAATATCAGGATTTCCATATTCAGCCATCCAACTCGCTCCCGCAAGTAATTTGTTGTATCGTTTCATATCCAGAAGAGGAGCTGAACATACAACCGCGTTATATAAATCGGGTCTTTGTGTGAAGGCTACGCCAACCAAAAGCCCGCCATTGCTACCTCCCATAATCCCCAGATGTTTAGGGGAAGTTATTTTTCTTTTAATCAAATCTTCAGAAACAGCAATAAAATCGTCATAAGCCGTTTGCCTGTTTTCCTTCAAAGCAGATCTATGCCATTTTGGACCGAATTCTCCACCACCACGAATATTAGCCAGGACATAAATTCCACCTTTTTCTAACCATGACGAACCAATTATCGGGATATATCCAGGTTGCATTGAGATTTCAAAACCGCCGTATGCATATAACAAAGTTGGATTTGACCCATTAAATTTGGTTTTTTTTGAAAGAATCACAAAATATGGAATTTGAGTATTGTCTTTCGATTTAGTTTCGAATTGTTTTACTTCAAATTTGTTGCAGTCAAAAAAATGAGGCAGGCTTTTTATTTTTATCATCTTTTGATCGTTATCATGTGCAAAGTAAAGAGAACTTGGTGTTAGAAAATTTTGATAACTAATAAAATACTTATCAGAAAAGTCATCAGTCGAAATTATAGAAATAGTTCCGCAATCTTGGATATTTACTTTCTCAGATTTCCATTTGCCATCTTTCAAAAAATATTTGAATAATTCGCTGCTGACATTTGTAAGTTTATTAATAAGCAAATAGTCTCTAGTCCTTGAAATTTCAACCAGACTGGAAAGTATATCCGGTTCAAAAATGACCTTAAAATTACGATCGCCCTTTAAGAATTTATTATATTCAATACTGATAAGGGAACCCTGGTTATATGTCTTTTCATTAATGTTCCAATCTGATTTCAACTCTACCAGTAAGTGGTTTTTAAAAAAGCCGTGGAATTGAGCATCCTCAGGAATATCTAATTTGACTAGTTTGTCATCTTCTAAAACAAATTGATTTGAAGTATAAAAGGTAATGGAACGACCAACTACTATATATTGTCTTTCCGGTGTATTGTCTGCAAATCCAAAAATACCGACGTCTGTTTCTTCGCCTTTAAAAAGTGTTTTTGCTTCTCTCAATGATGTGCCGCGTTTCCAGATTTTTGTAATTCGGGGATAACCGGAATTCGTTGTTGTCCCTTCTCCAAAATTCGTGGATACAATTAATGTATTTCTATCTATCCATGAAACATTTCCTTTTGCTTCAGATAGATAAAAGCCATTTTCAACAAATTCCTTTTTGCGAAGATCAAATTCACGAATTTCAACCGCGTCACTTCCCCCACGAGAAAGATTTAACATGCATATATCAAATTCCGGATATAAAAAAGTCGCACCTTTAAAAGCCCATCTCTCTCCTTCTTCTTTGCTGAGAACATCAAGATCAAGTATTGTCTCCCATTCTGGGGCGTTTTTAATATACTTCGTCAATCTGGTCCTGCGCCATATACCTCGTTCGTTTGTGTCATCCTGCCAGAAGTTGTAAACGTAATCTCCTTTAATTGATGGATAGGCAATACGGTCTTTGGAATTGAGTATCTCAAGTATTGTTTTGTTAATTTCCTTAAACTCAGGATGTTTTTTCAGTATTGTCGTCGTAGTGTTATTGTGGGAATTTACCCATTTAAGAGCCTTTTCCCCTTCAATTTCTTCCAGCCAGAGGTATGGATCTTCCAGTTCTTTCCCACTAACAAATGATGTCCCTAAAAAAAATGGCACAAAAAGGATAATAACATAAATATTCCTCTTCATGACTCGGCTCCCTAAGAATAAACAAATGAAAATCCTGATTTGTGTATAACGCTAGAACTCACCCGCCAAAAAGCTGGCGTTTTTTGGCGGGTGCAGTGATTTGTTACACACTCTTATTATTGAGATTTTCCTGCTGAGTCCTTAAGAGTTTCTTGCATGTCTTTTATTGCTTTCTGTACCTTGGGCATTATCGTAGTCAGTTGTTTTTGGGCAATCTGCATCGATTTTTGCATCAGCTCAGGCTGTTTCTTGATAAGCTTCTGTCCAACAGGCGTTTTATAAAACGCAATAATGCCCTCTAATTCTTCTTTGGTAAACACATCTACATAAATATCTATAATATTTTCCTTGATCTTATCCCATCCCATCTCCTCACTAATAATATCTATGATTTTCTCTTGCATAGAGGCAATCTTTTCTGCGTCTTCCTCGGACAATTCCTTTGGCAGTGGAATTTTTTTTAATTGATCCATTTGCAGCTGTTTCACCATCTCAAAGGTACTTTCAAGGGTTTTGTCAGTCTCCGTCAGAAGCAATAATTCTTCAGCAAGTTGTTTGGGAACATCCTGAGCAGGTTGTTTTTGAACAGCCGGCTGGGCACAACTCAAAGACAATAGAGCAAATACTCCAACTACAATAAATATAAACACTTTTCTGATACGCATCATCCTTTCCCCCTTTCTTATTCTTTGTGTTGAACGAAAAGCTTACCGGTTTGTGTAGAGCAAGGTAGAACACAATTCCGAGTAAAGCGACGGGTTAAAAATTTACTCGCTAAAATATTTTTGTACCAGAGACACATTGTTTTTATAAATAACAAAAATAAAACGAATTGATAATATATTAAAAATGGAACACAGGGAATATTTTATTTGAAAATAAGAAAATTATAGAAGCAATATTCTGAATTCCCATAGCTGTGTAATGGGGTTAAGTCTACTCTTTACTCTTTTCAAGTATAATAACAGGATTTTCATCAAAACATCTATTTAATGTCCATTTTTTCCAGATCAATTTATGCTTTTTACACAGTGAACGAATTAACATGAGTCAAGAGTAGACTTGATAATCATATAAAGGGCTACATTCAAAAATAAGACTTAAAAAAGAAGGACACCTCCTTATCCATAGATGGTAATCTATGGAACCAGTACGCATAAGCGTAACAATATATTATTAACTTTT
>Ga0315546_1000505_pt1 | contig 27866 bp, 18 predicted proteins | sample SalMarSW160170MG_FD_203833 | JGI IMG/M metagenome (GOLD analysis project Ga0315546, IMG submission 203833) | Salt marsh sediment microbial communities from the Plum Island Ecosystem LTER, Massachusetts, United States - Salt Marsh Sediment SW1601-170 ...
TTATGAACATGAGTGATGTTACTGGCTATAAGCGGGAGCCTGAAAGCAAACTTTTACCCCTTAAGGAAGCGGTCAAACGCTATGTGAAACCAGGGATGAAGCTGCACCTTGCCGGCGGCATAGGGGGGCCCAGCGCCGCAATTTGTGAGATTATCCGGCAGTATCATGGCACTGCCCCCGGCTTTGTGCTGATTCAAGGCACTGTTACAGGTCACGCCATAAACCTCCTCCACTTTAACCTGGTTAAGAAGCTGATTTTCTCAGCCTGTGCTGACATATCAACCTCAGCGCGCCCCAGCAAGATAATGCAGAAAGTCTGGGCGGAAAAGAGTGTTGAGCTTGAAAATTGGTCTCTCTGTTCTCTCCAACAAGGGCTGATGGCTGGAGCCTTGGGCGTTAGCTTCATGCCGACCCGTTCTATTGCCAAGAGTAGTATGGCGCTGGATAACAAAGAGTCTTTTCAGGAAATTGATGACCCCTTCGGGGGTGGAGCCAAAGTAGGCTTGGTGCAAGCCATTAACCCTGATATCTCCATAGTTCACGGGTGTGTAGCCGATGAGCAGGGAAATACCATTTTACCTGTTCCCTATGGCGATGACCTCTGGGGGCCCCTGGCCAGCAGCGGGGTGCTGGTTACTGTTGAAAAAATCGTGCCCAATGACTTCATAAGGAAATACGCCGCCCTGGTAAAGATACCCGGCCATATCGTCAATGGTGTATCGGTAGCGCCTTTGGGACTTCATCCCTTTTCGCTGGCTAACCCGGGTATAAGTGACTTTAACGCCTACGAAGCCGATACCGAGTTTCTAGAAGACCTGCACCGGGCATTTTCCGACAGCCAGAAGCTTGATGCCTGGATAAAGAAGTGGGTAATAGACTGCGCCACTCCGGAAGACTACCTGAATAAACTGGGCAGCCAGAGGGTAAAGGCCCTCAAGCAGATAACTATTGAAGGTGCTGAGCGCTACGACACTTCGACATCAGCATCACTCCCGGAACTGGAGCCAGAATACGGTCAAGAAGATATGGTTTTGATTGTGGCTGCCCGGGAAATAACCAAGAGTATATTGAAATCTAGACATAGGCTTGTCTTGGTTGGTGCCGGCTCCTGGGGCATTGCGGTGTTACTGGCGTATCATCAACTTTTAGCGAGGGGTTATCAGCTGGAGCTTATTACTGGAAATGGGCAGATTGGATACGAGCCCCAACCGGGACCACTGGGGGCACAAAGCATCGGCGGGGTATACAGTTCAAAAATGTTGACCGATACTATAACGACACATGGAGTATTGGTTGGCGGCAAGAACAGTAGATGCCTCAGTGTACTTGGCGCAGGACAGATTGACAAATACGGAAATACTAACTCTACCAAGACTTCCGAAGGACAGTTTTTGATAGGTTCTGGGGGAGCCAACGATGCCGTTAATGGCCGTGAAGTTATCGTAATCCTTAATCAATCGAAAGACCGCTTTCCTGAAACACTGCCTTACGTTACCTGCCCGGGTGAGAGAGTAACCACAGTGGTATCGACTATGGGTGTTTTCACCAAATCAACCGGCAAAGAGGAACTGCGGCTGGTAGCATGTTTCCCCGACCCGAAACTATCAAGCCTGGAAGACAGGATAAAACGGGTACAGGACAACTGCAACTGGCCCCTGAAGCTGGCCGATAAGGTTGAAGAAGTAGCCAAACCCACGCCGGATGAGCTAAAATTGCTACGCTGGCTGGTGCCCCAGCGTTTATAGTTAACAGAAGTTAGAACATAAAGTTCAGAACCCTCTAGTTAGTTACTAACAAAGGAGGCTCTTTTATGACCGGGCCGCTTGAAGGTATTCGAGTTTTAGAATGTGGCGGCTATCTCAGTGCCCCGTCAGCTGGCTACATGCTTGGGGACTTAGGGGCTGAGGTAATCAAGATAGAAGACAGTGTCAGGGGTGACCCGGTTCGAGGTATGTCATCCACCTTTGGTAGAGGCATGATTATGCCCGACGGCACCAACATTCTGTTTGAAACCGCCAACAGAAACAAGAAGAGCATAACGTTAGATTTAAAGAAGGCAAAGGGAAAGGAGCTGCTATATCGTTTAGTGGCAGTATCAGACGTATTCTGCACCAACTACTCTTTATCTGCTATTGACAGTCTGGGCATAGATTATCAAACCCTTAAGAAGTATAATCCAAAACTTGTTTACGGTATGGCCACGGGCTACGGGGCACTGGGGCCTGAGAGTGGGAAACGCGCTTTCGATACCATAGCTCAGGCGCGTTCGGGGATCATGGGTACTATCGGTGAGCCAGATGGCCCCCCATTACAAATAGCCGGGGTAATATTTGACCAGGTGACGGGAATTCTGCTGGTAAACGGCATATTAGCTGCGCTAGTGGCTCGCGACAGACAGGGAATCGGGCAGAAGGTGGAGGTATCGCTGCTTGGCTCCGGAATACACATGCAGGCGTACAACATCAACGTGGCACTGCTGCGCGGGCGCCCCATGCCAAAGCCCTCCCGACAGACGCTAAAAAATCCTTTGGCAAATCACTATCAATGTGCCGATGGGAAATGGTTACTATTGGCTGAGGCTCAGTCTGACAGGTTTTGGCATGGTTTTTGCCTTGCCTTAGGCATCGAAAATCTGGAGAAAGATGCCAAATTCGCCACTGCCAAAGACAGGCGTGATAATTTCCTGGAGCTTACCAGTATCTTGGAGAAGGTGTTTAAGACCAAGACCAGGGACGAATGGATAAGTATCTTGCAAGCTAAGGGAGGCGGAATTGCCTTTTCTCCTGTTCTCGAACTAACCGAACTTGCCTCAGACCCGCAGGTATTGGCCAATGAGTATATCACCGATGTTGACCATCCTACACTGGGCAAGGTCAAACTAATAGGTACCCCAATCAAGTTCAGCAAGACGCCAGCCCAAATCAAGAATTGTGCGCCAAACTTCGGTCAGCACACAGAAGAGGTATTGATGAGTATCCTCGGTTATACCTGGGAAGAGATAGGAAAATTAAAGGACGAGGAAGTAATCTAAAAGCTTGAATTAGACCGCGACGGCTAGTATATTTCCCCGAGTTGAATAAGACGTCTCTTTCTTAGCCAATGGTAGCCTGAAGATACTTAGAATAGTGGCGGCCAGATTCAGGTGGGAAACATATGGAAGGAGTTCGTGCTAAACGGTTGTCGTGCATTAGACCTAACTGACGAAAACGGCTTTCTCTGCGGTAAAATCTTAGCCGACCTTGGTGTTGACTTAATCAAGGTTGAGAGGCCTGGAGGCGACCCTTCCCGCCGAAGAGGGCCTTTCTGGGCTGACGTTCCGCACCCGGAGAAAAGCCTGTACTGGTTTGCCTACAACTCAAATAAAAGAGGTATCACCCTCAATATTGAAGCCGACGATGGCCAGAGAATACTGAAAGAGTTAGTCAAAACGGCAGATTTCATAATTGAGTCATCCCCCCCCGGATTTATGGACAGCCTGGGATTGGGTTATTCCACGCTCAACAGTATTAAGAAGGGAATAATCCTGACCTCCATTACGCCGTTTGGTCAAGTCGGACCCTATAAGGACTACCAGACCTCTGATATTGTAACCATGGGTATGTCTGGTATCCTGTACCAGACCGGTGACCCCAACCGTCCGCCAGTCAATATAAGCATTCCACAAGCTTGTCTTCACGCTGGAGCCGATGCTGCCGTAGGTACGATGATTGCCTACTACCACCGGGAAATGACCGGAGAAGGGCAGCAGGTAGATATATCAATGCAACAGAGCGCTGCCTGGTTCCTGGCCAATGCGGTACCGCTCTGGGAGCTGAGTGGGGTGATCTTAAAAAGGGCGGGGGCTTTTCGGTGGAGCGTCAACTCCACACAACGACAGGTCTGGCAGTGCCAAGACGGCTATGTCTTCTTCTTCATGGTAGGTGGCCGAGCCGGGGCCAAGACCTTCCACGAGCTGGTGAGCTGGATGGATGGCGAAGGCATGGCTAACGAATACCTGCGCTCCATTGACTGGGAGAACCTGGACATGTTCAAAGTCAGCCAGGATGTGGTCGACCAGATTTCCCGGCCGATAGAGAAGTTCTTTTTTTCGCACACCAAAAAAGAGATTGCCCGGGGGGCAGCCGAGAGAAGTATATCAATCTGCCCCTTATCTAGCATGGCCGACCTGCTGAATGATGCCCAGCTTGAATCCCGAAACTTCTGGGTGGAAATAGAACACCCCGAATTAAATACCAGAATCACTTATCCCAGGGAATTTGTTAAGTCCTCGGAAAAGGTCTGCGCTACCCGATTCAGGGCTCCACTCATCGGCGAGCATAATGAAGAAATCTATGGCGAGATAGGGCTCTCCAAAAAAGACTTGGCTGCCCTAAAACAGGCCGGGATTATCTAGAGGAGGTATAGTACGGAAAATGGAGGCTAGAAGTGGCGTATTCAGCGGCATAAAAATAGCCGGTTTCGGTTGGGCCATAGTCGGCCCACTAACCATGAAGTACTTCGCTGACTACGGGGCAACCGTGATTCGCGTGGAAACCAGTAAGCGGCCATGCACCCTGAGAATATCAGCCCCCTATAAGGATGACAAGCCTGGCTTAGACCGCAGCGGCTACTTCAATCATTTCAGCGCCAATATGCTCAGCCTGGCGCTTAACATGGAACACCCCCAAGCCCTGGAGGTGGCCAGAAGACTGGTGGCTGAGTCTGACGTTGTCATGGATAACTTTACCCCCGGCGTGATGGAGGGGTGGGGGTTGGGCTATGAGGAACTAAAAAAGGTCAAGCCAGACATCATTATGCTGCGACAGAGCGGTTTTGGTCCCTGGGGTCCCTATGCTCAACAGCCAGCCTTTGGCATGATACTGGCGGCTATGGCCGGCCTACCCAATTTTATCGGCTGGCCGGATGGAGGGCCACTACCAGTTGGTGTCTCAGCCTATACCGACTGTATTTCTCCACGTTTTGCTGCCGCTGCCCTGATTGCCGCCCTTGATTACCGCAATAAGACCGGGAAAGGCCAGCTGCTCGATTTATCACAGTTTGAAACGACGCTCTATTTTATAATGCCGGCTATCCTGGAATACATTTCAAGTGGTAGAGAACCGGCAAGAGTAGGTAACTCCCACCCCCACGCTGCCCCCTACGGCGTGTATCCCTGTAAGGGCGATGACCGCTGGTGCACTATAGCCGTTTTTAGCGATGAGCAGTGGGCGAGCTTGTGCCAGGTGATGGGCAGGACTGAGTACATTGATGACCTGCGGTTCAGCACCCTGCTCAGCAGAAAGCAGAACGAGGATGAAATCAACGAGCTTATCAGTGGTTGGACTATCAACTTTGCGCCGGAAGAAGTGATGGATAAAATGCAGTCAGCCGGTGTGCCCGCTGGTGTGGTCAAGAATGCCGCTGATATATACGATGACCCTCAACTGAGACAGCATAACCTCTTCTGGCCTTTGAATCACCCAGATATGGGATTATTTACCCACCTGGGGCAGGGCTTTGAATTATCAAAAACGCCAGCGCAAGCTCATATGCCCAGTCCCCGGCTGGGTGAACATACTGAGTATGTTTGCACTGAGATACTGGGCATGACTGATAAAGAGTTTGTTGAGCTTGTAGGCGCCGGGATATTTGAGTAGCATTAAGCCTACGATAATATTTGACGTCAGCAGCCTGATAAGGTGGATTTTCTTCCTGTGCTACTCCCACATTTTGACTGATGAGAATCTTACTGAACTGGTAAAGCTCAGTAACGAAGAGCTGGACGGTTCCATCAAACATTACAAGGAACGAATTGATGTAACAGATAGCGAGATAGAACATTGGCAAGGACGGCTAGAGCGCCTCCTTTGCACGGAGGAGGTCAGGGGTTCGAATCCCCCCAGTTCCACCAGCCCTAGGTCTTTCTTTTCACTCAAAACCCACACTACAGGGGTTTCACCCCTCTAAAACTTTCTTTCCCCAACCCAAAGATTTAGGCAAGGTGAACAATCAGCCAGAAAGTGTAATGATAAATTTCCGCTGCCTTTATGCACCGAAGGGCGGGGTCATCCGGAAATGGGTGAGGTACTACAACGAGGGGCGGCTGCATTCGGCTCTGAAATACCTGAGGCCGGTGGACTACTACCGGGGCAATCCCGAGGCCTTACTGGCCGAGCGGAAGAGGAAACTCGAAGAAGCAGCCAGACGAGGGGAGGTGAACCACGGCCATGAGTTGACAAAAATTGGTGCCAGGTTGTAACATTTTGGCACCATCGATTTGTCCGAAAACGACTGAAGCACTACAGGTAGTTCTACATGCAATCTAGAATTACAGAATAAGAAGTGGGGTAAAAAAATTGAACGGAGGTAATAAAATGAATGTGTCTAAAAAATCTGAAATTATTAAGACCGATGTTGTGGTTGTTGGTGGTGGTGGATCTGGTCTCGCTGCGGCTTTAGCCGCTGCGGAGAAAGGGGCTAAATGTTTAGTATTGGAAAAAAGAGGCAAGGTTGGCGGCAGTACCGTATTTGCTGAGGGTTTTTTCGCTGCAGAAAGTCCAGCTCAAAAACGAATGATGATTGACGCACGTAGGGACGAGCTTTTCCAAATAGCCATGGATTATTGCCACTGGACACTTAATCCGAGAATAATCCGTGCTTTTATTGACAAATCTGGAGACACTGTTCGTTGGCTTGAAGAAAAAGGGGTGAGATTTAGGCTCCCTCCAATGTATCCAAATCAAGTTCCCTTGGTATGGCATTGTCCTGATAAGGATGGTAAAAAGTGTGGTAAGTTTGTAGTTGAAACGCTTTTAAAAGAATGTCAGAAAATAGGTGTAAAGTTGTTATGCGGAACAGCAGCCAAAAAAATACTTGTTAGCAAGACTGGAGCAGTAACTGGAGTTGTGGCAACAGCGAATAAGGCTGAGATTACTATTAATGCTAGGTGCGTCATTATTGCCACCGGCGGTTATGCTGGTAATAAACGACTAATGAGAAAGTATTGCCCTGAGTATACAGAAAAGATATTTTGTCACGGATTGCCTCATATGGGAGATGGATTGAAGATGGTTATGCAGATAGGTGGTGCAACTGAAGGCCTCGGAATAATACAAACAGGTGGTCCATTTGTAGGAGCAAAAGCATACGAGGCAACAAACGTGAGTGGCATTGCTGGAGAGCCATTGACAATGTGGGTTAACAAAAGGGGTGAGCGCTTCACTAATGAAGCAATTACCTTTCAACCCTTTGAATGCGCAAATACAATCTTGCGGCAACCAGAGAAAATCATTTTTTCTCTTTTTGACGATGCAATCAAGCGTCATATTCTCCAGTACGGAATGGAGAAAGGCATGGGTTTAGGAGGAGGTTATCCGGTCCATATCAAAGACCTTGAAAAGGATCTACAGAAGCAAGTAGATGAAGGCAGAGTAAAAATTGCAAACACGTGGGATGAAATTGCCCACTATATTGGTGCAAACCCAGAAATCCTCAGGGCAACCATCAACGAATATAATGACTGCTGTGATCGGGAATATGATAACATTTTTGTTAAGGATAGAAGGTATCTGCGAGCAATCCGAACCTCCCCATTTTACGCGATTGAATGTCACATTGGTATGTTAGGCACTATTGGTGGCATAAAGATAAACCATAATATGCAGGTTCTAAACCAACTAGGTAACGCTATTACAGGCTTGTATGCAGTTGGCGTTGATACCGGTGGTTGGGAGGATAAAACCTACAATGTCCGCCTCTCTGGTAGCACCTTTGGTTTTGCTCTAAATTCTGGCCGTATTGCTGGAGAAAATGCCGCAGAACAATTATTAACCAGTAAGTTATAACAAACTGGAAAAACCATTTTCTCAGGGAGTGGATGACTACTGAGTCGTTTGTAGCACTCCTCTAGGGTATGACGAATCTCCCCTCGACTACCGAATTTTCTATACATTTTGGGGCAGAGCTGAGTCATTGTCTGCTATTTCAAGTTTGCGTACCCATGATAACCCTTGAGGGAAGGCGGGTACAGAATAGCGCACTTGTCTGCCTGCACGCTAGTAAAGGGATAAGAGAGCGGACTATGTTTTAGGTTCATGAATATCAACATTTCTGCAACCCGCAGAGCTGTCAAAGTGGGATCCACGACAGGTACACCTAGATCCTCTTGTAATTTATCTGCTACCCCAATCATTAAAGCACACCCCAATACCAGTACGTCGGCCCCATCTTCCTCAATTGCTTTTCTCCCCTGCTTGAGTAAAGCCTTTAATTCGCTGGTTAGACCTTCCTCTGTAAGTGTACTAATTCCGCCTTCTGAAGACCTGTTCGTAGTTCTTATAGATACAACTTTGCCAAGCAAACCTTGGGCTTGAAGTTCTCGCTGTATTCCTGTGTAGAACTGATGATGATATTTTTCATTAAGATTTAGGTTTTTATGTTGAATTCTAGCTCCTGTGGTTATTATCGATATTTTATCACCAAGCAAACAGGCTATGTGACAGGCCGCTTCACCAGGTCCAACGACCGGAATTTCCGCCACTTCTCTGGCCTGTCTTACTGCCAGGTTGCCAAAACAACCAACGATAGCCCCATCATATCCTTCCCTTTCACCTTTCAAAATCTCGTCTACAATGTAAGGCGTAGCTACGCAAATGTAGTATTCAGAGGTAGGCAGCTCTCCTCCATATTTGATGCCTCTGACGCTCACCCCGTATCCCGGAGACATTTGTTTATCTAGATATTTCTGAATAATCTTGTTAAATCCATCGCTCACATTCTGGTTAAGACTATTACTCGCACTGGGTTGTATGTAGAGAATATTTTTAGTTTCTTTATGCATAATTGGAGCACCTCCTCATCATCTCTAACTGTTACAAAGAAAGGACGGTTCAATTTAAATAGTATCACCAGCATTTAATATGTTATTGAGATTCTTGTCAAGAGAGACATCGTCCGCACCGTAACTACCGGCCACGGTGCGGATATTACCCCTTTCAGTAATCAACACGTTGCCGATATACAGTGCTGTTCGAAGGGAATATAACCAGGTGCGTCCTCATAGTGCTTTGGGATACAGGCCTCCGGCACCTGAAACTATACTAATTACGACTTAACAAGTGGTATCACTATTGGGGGCAGGGTAGCGGGTATCCTGTTATCTGGATGAACTCGTCCCAAATCTTACCTTTACCTTTCTTCGTTGCCGAAAGATATCTCCATCGTACTGCTTCAGTATATTCTCGTATGCTAGCTCTGGTCATGCTGCCTCCTTTTGGTAACACTACTTTTGAGGCAACAATACCACTTTCGGTAACATTAATTATGAGTCAATTCGGGAGTTGACAACAACTGAGTAGGGTTGTAGCATTGTGGTGCCATATGGTACCATCGATTTGTCCGAAAACGACTGAACCAACACACCTTATCTACTCTATCCAGAATATCTAGCTTATACTGTCACATTAATTTTTCGGCATCGTGCTTAGCGAGGACAGCATTATAAATTATCGTATGAAAGGATTAACCAGATGTGGGATAAACTTTTAGCTGCCCATTTGAGTGATAGGCCGGCAGAATTGAAAAAGGCAAAGGAAAACGGAGTCAAAATAGTAGGCTATTTCCCGGGAAACTATGTTCCGGAAGAAATGATTCATGCCTCTGGGGCCATACCCTTATGCCTGATGCATGGTGGCAATCCCCGTGCGGCCGATGTCGCCCTGTCTGTAGTCCCCCAGATCATCTGCCCCTTTGCACGCTCTCAGATCGGAGAGAGACTACTTAAAAAGAACCCATATTACAATATGATTGATATGCTGGTAGCACCAATTACATGCCAGCATCTGAAGAAGGTAGCTGAAATATGGGAATACCATAGAGAGTTAGACATATTTAAGCTCGGCATTCCACAGCAATACGGGAATGCTTTTGAGGTGGAATACTATACTGACAGGTTAAAAGTGTTAAGGGACAGGTTACAGGCATTCACGGGAAATAAAATTACTGATGAGAGCCTTAGTAACTCAATCGAGCTCTACAATCGGATGAGGGGACTATTAAGGAAAATAAGCTTTATACGCCGCACATCCCCCTCGCTGCTGAGTGCTCTGGACTTTGTTAAGTTGAATCATGCCTGCTGCTATGCCGACCCGGCTTTCGTAGTAAAGGTGCTAGATTCCATATACCAGGAGCTAAAGCATATGCAGCCAACTGCTGAAAACAATGCTCCCAGAATTCTTCTGCTTGGTCCTAATATAGGTTATGGCGATTATACAGTTCTGGAACTGGTACAGGCAGCCGGTGGAGAGATTGTCATTGAAGAAATATGCGAGGGTGTCAAGTATTACTGGCATGACGTTGAGAATAAGGGCGATTTATTCCATTCATTGACCAAAGCATATTTAGTGGATAGGGTACCCTGCGCCTTTATGAGGAACTCAGCCAAAAAGAGGCTCGATTTTGCGCTGAAACTAATCAAGGACTTCAATGTGTCCGGCGTAATATGGTACGAACTGCTGTGCTGCGAGACTTACGACGCCGAAGCGTACCTTTTTGCCCAGAGGATGGAGGAAAATAATATACCTATGCTAGTTTTAGAGTCGGATTACACTACCGCCGCCACCGGTCAATTGAAAACCCGTATAGAAGCTTTTATTGAGATATTAAAGGGGTGATGGAATAATGATTGAACTACTCAAATTATGTGGCTTTGAAGAAGAGGAAATCAAGTCAGAGTTACCCAGGATAGAGAAGTCGTTCAACAAGCTAGGCATAAATGCCGAGGATATTGAGAGGGGAAAGCAAAGACTCAAGAAGTATTATGATATAGAACTGAAGGGTTTACGCAAGGTCTTGCGCCTGTGTGTAAAGGAGCTGGTCAATGCAGTGCTTGTAAGGGATGAGGGTGATGATAAGAAGGTCATCTACGGATTTATGTCACCTGGTATTGATTTAATTTTTACGGCATTAGTATCCAAATCCAATAAGGTTTTTCCAATTTCTCAGAGCTGGGCTTTTCAAATTGTAGTTGGCTGCATCTTTGGCAAAATAGAGCCCATAATGGAGGAGGCTGAGAAGAAATGGCTTAAAGCCGGATTGGTGGCTCACTGCGCTAACATAAAGACGCTGGTAGGATCGCTTACCCTGGGCTTGTTTCCAAAGCCTGACCTGCTGATCACAACGGGTTTTTTGTGCGAAGCCGCTCCGAAAACACTGGATTTACTGCACGAGCTTTATGATATACCGGTATGGTTTATCGATGCCTGTAAAGACCGGGAGTCCTGGGAATACCCAGAGCCAACCGATCGCATTGCCAGTTTAACCGCCAAAAGCCTGAGAAGGCTCGTTGAGAGAATTCAGGAGGTAACAGGAGTTGAGATAACGGACGGCATGTTAAGTGATGTAATGGATGCCAAGGGCAGGTTGGGTGACGCTTTAGGCAGATTAAGGGAACTGGTCGAAAGCAGTGACCCCTTGCCGCTGAGCCCCAGCCACGAGAACATCTGGATGTGCTTGAATTCACTGACGCTGAGCATGGAAGGCATTGCAGAAGCAACTGAGGCGATTAATACGTTATACGAAGAATTGAGTCAAAGGGTTGCCAGGGGGCTGGGGGTAGTTGAGAAAGGGGCTCCCAGAGTACTGGCAATTCTTCCTGCGGGACAGACAGACCCGAGACTGGAATATCTGGCGTGTGAGGTAGGCATAGCTATCGTGGCACTTGATACGAATTCAGAGGCTCCGTATAAGAAGAGGTCGAAAAACCCTTATATGAGGTTTGGCCTCCAGTTACAACAGGCTCCACTTGATTTAACCATTACAAGGAGGATTCCTTTTATTATTGAACAATGTAAAAAATTAAATGTCGATGGTGTTCTGGATAGATATCACGCCGGGTGCCGCTCTGTTGTTGCTGACGCGTTGATCATCGAGGAGGCAGTAAAAAAGGAATTGGGTTTACCCGTTTTAGTAATGGAATGGGAAAACTTCGACCCCCGTGTTTATAACCACGAGCAGTTCAGGAGCAGACTGGAAGTATTCAAAGCGATGATGAGAAAAAACTCTGCCTGAACATTAGTGACATCCTGAAGCAGGTTAAATAGAACTCGGAAGAACCAGCCTATTATGATCCGTTAGATGCCCAATGCAATGAAGTCCATTGATATCTTAGGGGGTGATTCACATTTATTTCGCAGGGATTGACCTTGGTTCCACCATGACCAAGGTGGTGATTGTCGACCAGGAAGAGAAAATTTGTGCCAGTGTGATAAAGCACACCGGTGCTGAGCACCGGCGCCTTGCCAATCAAGTGATGCAGCAGGCATTGGCACAAGCCAGCTTGGAATTCGACGAAATTGCCTACGTCATAGCGACCGGCTATGGCAGGATTATGGTTCCTTTTGCTGACCGTCAGATTACTGAATTGACCTGCCATACCAGAGGGGTATTCCATTTAAACCCCAATGTCAGGCTGGCCATCGATATCGGGGGACAGGACGCCAAGGGTCTCAAGATCAACAATGGACGTCTGCTCAATTTTGTTATGAGCGATAAGTGCGCAGCAGGAACCGGCCGCTATCTGGAAACTACTGCCCATACTCTTGGCCTCAGGTTGGAAGACCTGGACAGTATTTCCTTGAAATCCAGCAATAAGGTATCAATTAGCAGTACCTGCACTGTTTTTGCACAGCAGGAAGTAATATCCCGTCTCTCCGAGGGGGCACCTTTGGAAGACATTTTAGCTGGAATCCACGACGCTATCGCTAGCCGGGTAGCCCGCATGGTGGAGAGGCTTAAAGTTGAGCCCGATGTAGTATTAACGGGAGGGGTGGCGAAAAACGCCGCGGTGGCGAAAGCGTTAGAGGAAAAACTCGGCTGCAAGATTCTGGTTCCTCAAGAGCCGTTGCTAAGTGGGGCTATCGGCGCTGCCCTCCTGAGCAAAGAAATCATCCAAAAAGCCCGGGAGAGGTGTGAGCCCATCCGGAGAAAGCAGCGCCGTCTGGATGAGGCTACATTCTTCAAATAAAGGATAATCAAACATGGTCTACTGTATGGGAATTGATATTGGCTCAGGAACCAGTAAAGGGGTTATCACCAAGGATGGTAAACTGGAAGCTTACATTCTGCTCCCTTCCGGAATTAACTACAAAGTGGCGGCGCAGAAGTTAAGAGACGAGCTGTTAATGCAGGCAGGCTTAGCTATTGATGACATAGCCAGTACCATATCCACCGGGCATGGCGCTGATATCATCCCATTCAATAATAAACATGTCGCTGACATGCTATGCTGTGCCAAGGGAATAAGCCATCTCTTTCCATCGGTAAGGACGGTTATCGACGTGCAAAGGCAGTCCAGCCAGGTAATCAAGCTGGATGGCAAAGGTCTGGTGACAGACTTTGTCATCAGTGATATGTGCGCCAGCGGTAGCGGGTGTTTTCTTGAAGTTATCGCCAATATACTCCAGCTGGAACTTAAGGAGATTGGAGCACTTTCCCTTAAGTCAGAAAACCCGGTTATCTTTACTACAGGATGCGCCGTTTTTGGGGAGTCAGAGGCAATCTCCAGAGTCGCCGAGGGGATCTCCAAGGAAGATATACTGGCCGGGGTGCACCTGGCGCTGGCAGGTAAGCTAGCTGCTCTCGTTGAGAAGGTTGGACTGGAAAAGCCATGTGCTATCAGCGGTGGTGGTGGTCTCAATGTTGGACTTATTAAAAAACTGGAGGAGCTAGGGCTTCACTTGTTAGTCCCCCCTCAACCTCAACTTGTTAATGCCCTGGGTGCATCTATAATGGCTGAAGAGCAGGTTACCAATTAGCATACTGGTCAACGTATTAAAATCGCCTTCTAATTTACACTTTGCTAAAATTAAAATTTGCCTTTTTTATCAGGTAGATTGAGATAGTAATCTTGGTAGTTTATTTGGACAGGCACAATAATACATTGGGAAATCTTTTCACACTGATTTCGTAAAAAGAATCCATAGTTGATAGCTTGTATATTTATAGTTAATATAGAATTACTAATCTGATAAAATAAATGCTTTGTTGGAGGATAGTTCATATGATATCAAGTGAACCTTTAAAAACCGATATAATGAAGTGCGACATAGCTGTAGTTGGGGGAGGTGGATCTGGTCTAGCCGCAGCGGTTGCAGCGTCAGAAAAAGGGGCCGATGTTATTGTTTTAGAGAAGCGAAGAATGTTCGGAGGTAACTCCCTGATGGCAGAAGGTCTATTTGCCTCCCAAAGTCGGACTCAAAAGCGTATGATGATTGATGCTCGCAGTGATAAATTGTTCAGAATAGCTATGGATTACGCACATTGGAAATTAGATCCTAGGATCATTCGTGCCTTTATAGATAAATCGGGAGATACAATTCATTGGCTGGAAGAAAAAAATCTCAAGTTCGATTCTCTCCCACCGTTGTACCCCAATCAGGTTCCCTTAGTCTGGCATTGCATGAAATCTGCGGGCGCTCAAGTTGCTAGAGCATTGACTAATAACTGTAAAGACCTGGGTGTACGGTTGCTTCATAAAACTGCAGTAACAAATATATTAACAGATGAAAAAGGTAGGATTATAGGCGTTAAGGCCAAAAGCGAAACCCATGAATTCAAAGTTATGGCAAAAAGCATTATCATTGCGACGGGTGGATATGGAGGGAATAAGAAATTGTTAAAGAAATACTGCCCTTCGTATAACGGTAATATATATTGTCGAGGGATTCCTCACATGGGAGATGGATTGGCTATGGCCGTTGAAACAGGGGCAGCAACAGAAGGTCTAGGATTACTTCAAATGGGTGGGCCTTTTTTTAAAGGGTCTCCACATGTTGCAGCAGTTGCTCGAGAACCTAATACTATTTGGGTTAACAGAATAGGGGAGCGATTTACTGACGAGAGCATTACTTTCCATACATCAGAGAGTGGAAATACAATTGATAGACAACCTGACAAGACCTCCTTTACACTTTTCGACGAGAAAATTAAGCATAAAATGGTCTATAACGGACTTTTTAAAAGAAATAGAGTTGTTACCCATACACTAAATGATCTTGAATACGAGTTTGGAAAGAATTTAGACAAGGAATTTCTATTAGAAGCAAAAAGGGGGAAAGTAAAAATATCTAGTTCTTGGGACGAGATTGCTAGATGGATAGGTGCATCATCAGATGTTTTAAAAGCCACTATAGACGAATATAACTCTTTCTGTAACAAAGGGCATGATAAAATCTTTACTAAGGATCCGATTTATCTTGACGCTTTGCGCAAGCCTCCTTTCTATGCTATCAGGTGCGGTGTAAGTATGTTGGGTACAATTGGTGGAATTAAGATTAACCATCATATGGAAGTTCTTAATAATAAATTCAATCCTATCGCTGGGTTATATGCGGTTGGAGTTGATACCGGAGGTTGGGAGTCGGATACTTATAATGCAATCCTAAGCGGTTCTACATTTAGTTTTGCTATTAACTCTGGCCGAATTGCTGGTGAAAGCGCAGCCGAATACACATTAAGGAAGAGATAGCTGGTGGGGTATTTTATTTTTAAATTTTTATCCGCCAAACATTATACTCGGAAGCCAGGTGCTCAATATGGGAAAAGCTACAATAACTGCTAAAAAGATAACCAATAAGATGATAAAGGGTATCATATCACGGACGAATTGACCTATAGGGAGGTCAAAAGCCCCCTTCGCAATAAATAAATTCAACCCTATCGGCGGTGTGAGCAGCCCAATTTCTATGTTAACTGCTATCACTACGCCAAACCATATTAGACTGTAGCCTAGTTCATGTATTATAGGGATAAAGAAAGGTATTGTTAATAACATCAGGGCAAAAGCATCAACAACGCATCCTAGAATAATTAGTATAATATTGATAATAAGAATTACAATCAAGGGAGACAGCTTTGCGGCGACAATAGCATCAGCCATACTCTGTGCCAACGCAGACCCCGCCACCATATAAGTGAACATCTTGACCGCGATAATCATTATGAAAATCATGCCACTGGTTATTGCTGCATCCTTTGCAGCCCGTAACAGCATAGTTAGACGAAAGCGATAAAAGACAAATGCAAGAACCAGGACAACAAAAACGCCTAGCCCTGCTGCTTCGGTGGCCGTTACCACCCCCATGTAAAGCCCGCCTATTAGACTGACCAGCACCACAATAATTGGCCAGACTTTATATGAAGAAGTAAATCTTTCGCGCCAGCTGACTCCCGCTGAAGGAGGAGCTAATTGAGGACGCCTAATAGCAGATCCTAGTACAAATATTGAAAGCATTATGCATAATATAATGCCTGGTATTATCCCGGCTATAAATAGTCGGGCTATAGATTGCTGAGCCATAATCCCATAAACAATCATGGGTATGCTGGGTGGAATCAGCGGGCCAAGAACACCTCCAGCTGTAATTGCAGCAGCACTGAATCCTTTATTATAACCCAGACTCTCAGCTTGGGAGACTGATACTTTACCCACAGAAAGCAAGGTGAGCGTACTGCTCCCAATTGCCGCTCCCATGACTGCTTCTGCTACAACAGCGCTGATGATGAGACCACCTGGTAGTCGCGATAGCCAGTTTTTAGCTGTTAAAAAAACATCTCTTCCGATACCAGCTTCATTGATAATAGCTGCCAACAGCACATAGAGCGGAAGAGCAGCCCATGCTTGTGAAAAGAATTCTTCGTAGACAATCCCTCCCAACTTTGACAAGCCACTTGGTCCCCAGAGAATTAACGTAGCTATTACGGCGCAAAGCCCAATGGCGTAACCAATAGGTATGCCTATTATTGTAAAGATAACCACGGCTATGAGTGCCAGTGTAGCAATCAATGTGACTTCCATAATAAATCTACCCCGTTAAGGATTAAGAAATATCAACAAATGGGTTCCTTATCTATTATCTATTTGGCAATTCAATCACTATGCCTACCTCTAATATATGAGGCAAGGTATAGCCAAAGCTGTGCAATAAGCACTAGGGTAAGTAAACCTACCAAAATAGGGACTAAAATCTTGAAAGGAAAGGTAGGTATTGCCACGGCAACAATAGTATGCTGACTCGAGCGAAATGCGTATAAAGCTTCATTCCAACTTGTATAAGCAAGAGGAATACAGAAAACAAGCCCGAAGATAGGACCTGCAATATTCGATATAATCTCTCGTAATGCTTTTGGAAAATACTGGCCTACAAAATCAACCGTTATTTGTTTCCTGAGTGTTTGCACGCCAGCCAAGGAAAAGACAACACAGCCAAGCATTGAAGCAGCAACAACTAAGTAAGCATAATCATCTGGCGACAAGAAGATATATCTTCTTAAAGACCCGTAGGTATATACCAGGGCCATTAATACGATCAGAACTCCGCTGCACTGTAATAATACTTGAGTAATACGTTCAAGCCACGAAGGCAATAGTTGCCCGAAACCGTTAGGCCCTGTTGTTGTGTCTCGCTTCATGATGAGCTATCCTATTCATCATGCTATTAGAAAAAGTGATTCGAAAAAATTTCCCACATATGGTGGGGTCCGCATCCTAGGGACCGGACCCCACCATACTACCTACTTCACCAACGTCCGTTGAGCGAAGCTCGAATTTAGACTATTTCGCCAAAGTACCCTATAGCTACTAATAATAGTAGGTCAGTATTATATTATTCTAATGGAAACTTGCTATTCGCACTTGCGGCAAAATCCTTAAATTTCTGAGCAATATCCTGGGGCAGGCTATCCCAGTAATCATCACAAACCTGTTGACATGCTTCAACCCACCTGGCACGCTCATCTTCGGGTAGATAATAAACTGTGACACCTTCCGACTCTAATAGTGCAATACAATCACCCTCCGTACTCTTGAAAGTCTCATTAAAATTGTCTGCGTAGTCACTGGCGCATTCCAACATCAAATCCTGAATATCCTTTGGCATGTCTTCCCAGATGTCCAAGTTAATGGCAATGAAATTCATACCGCCCTTCATGCCAGCGATTGTAATATAATTAATGACGTCGGAATACTGCATAGGTTGCAAACCCATTGGAGCGGAAATAATGCCTGCATTAATTACACCCTTCTGCAAACTGGGGAGTTCGTCCACCCAGTCGGTAACAACAGGCGCACCACCTAAAGCATTCACCATATCTGACTCAATAGGAGTGTTTATCGAGACCAGCAACCCTTGCCAGTCCTCCAGGGTTTCTACCGGCTTATCAACAGAATAGACATCCTTACTGCCGTAAACCGCCATGCATATCAGCTTCTGGTTAAATTTCTCTTGGGCTATGGCATCAAGCACTCCCATAGCGTCTTTTAGAAATTCAATCTGTGCATCGTAATTATTGAATAAGAAAGGTACATCGGCAACACCAAAAGCTGCATCATTACCGGCATAGAAGTTGGTCGCGGCGTCTCCCATGTCTATTGCGCCAGTTCTAATGGCATCCATTTGCCCAAGTGTTGAAGACAGCGTACCACCAGCAAAAAGCTTTATTTCATATCTTCCATCTGCAGCTGCGTTGAAATCTTCGACAAAACCTACTACTAGCTGTGTTCCGGGATGTTCAAGGGGAGAGCCTATGGCACACCTTAGAACTACTGTCGGAGCGGGTGATGTACAAGCAGAAGAAATAATACTGGCAAGAATTAATAGTGAAACTAATAGTGAAACTACTAATGTTCTAAATAAAAATGTAGCTTTTCTCACCTTTTTCCTCCCTATATTTTCGTTGTTTTAATATTGTCATACTTCGTCCTTCTGATAATCAATACATTAAATTAATTTAAAGCCTATCATTTTCCCACCTCCTTATTACACTTAGTTAGTCATTGAGTTCTACCGATAATTGATAACATTCCTAGTATAGAGTAGTATAGAGTAGATAAGGTGTATTGGTTCAGTCGTTTTCGGACAAATCGATGTACCATGTGGTATCACAATACTATATAACCCTACTCAGTTGTTGTCAACCCCCCGAATTGACTCATAATTATTGACTCATAATTAATGTTACCGAAAGTGGTATTGTTGCCTCAAAAGTAGTGTTACCAAAAGGAGGTGGCCTGCCCCCAATCTTTTTGCTGATTACAGCAATGGTTTCTCCCTGGCTTAAGAGAATTTCTGCCTCGCGGAGCTTGTTGATGATCTGTTCCGGTGTATATCCCTTTTAGGTCATTTATCCCCCCTTTTATGAGATTATAACTGGTATCGTTTTCGGGGGGCAGGTCACTTCTACGGAGTAACTAATGGCATCCATAATAAGGGTATCATCCCCTACCTGTAATTTCAGCAGAGAAGTTGACATGACCTTAGATTTTGTATAATTATAAACTGATATATTAAAACATATTGTGGGAGCGTTCAATGACAGACAGGCAATTAGATACGATGCTCGAGTTATCCAGAGTATTAGACTTGACAGATGAAAAGGGTTTATTATGCGGCAAGATTTTAGCTGATCTTGGTGCTGACGTAATCAAGATTGAGAAACCTGGAGGAGATAAATCACGCAATATAGGGCCTTTTTATAAAAATGAAGCCAATCCAAGTAAGAGTTTACTCTGGTTTACATATAATCTTAATAAGCGGGGTATTACCCTAGATATTGAAAAAAAAGAAGGACGTGAATTATTTCTTAAATTAATTTCAAAAGCTGATTTCTTAATCGAGTCCTTCCCTGTCAATTATATGGATAACCTTGGTCTTGGATACCCCAATCTCAGCAAAATAAATCCTCGTATCGTTATGACTTCCATCACCCCATTTGGTCAGATTGGCCCATATAAAAATTACAAAGCATCGGATATAGTATTAATGGCTATGGGAGGTTTCATGTATATTACTGGTAACCCTGATGGGCCTCCTCTGCGTGTTAGTATTCCACAAGCATACTCGCTGGCATCATCACATGCAGCAGCAGCAACAATGGTAGCACATTATTATCGGCAAATTTCCGGTGAAGGACAACATGTTGATATTTCCGCTCAACAATGTGTTTTAGCGGAATTAACCAATGTCATTCCTCTTTGGGAATTAAACCAAACTGTTCTTAAGCGTGCAGGCTCACATATGGCAGGAAGGTGGGAAGGGATCAAACAACGGTTACTATGGCCTTGCAAGGATGGGTATGTTATTTTCTATGTGATGGGTGGAGTAGCTGGAGCGCGAACTAACCGAAATATATTTAAGTGGATGGAAGAGGAACATATGGCTCCTGATTACTTTTGTAATTTTGCCTGGGAGGATCTTGATATGACCCAGCAAACCGAGGGAATGCAGCAATTAATAGAAAAACCAATAGCAGATTTTTTCTTAACACGTACCAAGGATGAGCTTTACACGGAAGGCCAGAAGCGAGATATTATCATTGCCCCGGTATCTTCGGCTCATGACCTGCTGACTGATCCCCAGTTGATAAGCAGAAATTTCTGGACGGATGTCTGGCATGACGAACTGGGAGTAAATATACCTTATCCGGGGCCTTTCATCAGGGCTTCAGAGACGCCTATAAAGATAAACCGCAGGGCCCCGCTTATCGGCGAACACAATTTGGAGATATACGAAGGCGAGTTAGGATTGTCGCGAGATATGATTTCTTCGCTCAGAGAATCCGGGGTTATTTAAATCACAATAACTATGAGGGAGATTACGATGCTTGAAAACGTATTCAGTGGAATTAAGGTCCTTGATTTGGGAACGGGTATAGCAAACCCTCTATCTTTAAGGTATTTAGCAGACTATGGTGCTACTGTCGTTTGTGTAGAATCACTTGACCGTCCTTCGTTACTAAGAACAAATCAGCCTTATAAAGATTTTAAGCCCGGCATAAATCGGTCAGGGTATTATGCGTGCTTATTCCCCAACGTTCTCAGTATGACCTTGGATATGAATAAACCTGATGACCTTGAAACTGCCATAAAATTAGCATCGTGGGCGGATATAGTTGGTGACAGTCATAGACCGGGTGTTGCAGAAAAATGGGGCATGGATTATGAAAAATTAAGGAAGATCAACCCTGAAGTCATAATGATACGGAGCTCTAACCAGGGTTTAACTGGCCCTCGGAGAGGATATCGAGGATTTGGTAATCAACTTAATGGGATGGCAGGATTTGTCAACCTCTGCGGATTTCCGGATGAAGAACCAGTCTGTTTTATGATGGCGTACACTGATTATTTTACTCCTCATTTTGCAGTTGCAGCTATAGCTGGTGCTTTGGAGTATCGTAGACGAACGGGTAAAGGACAACTACTTGATATATCTCAGTTGGAGTGTGGGCTTCAGTTTCTCTCAACCTGGCTACTTAATTACTCAGTTAACGGATTTGAGCAGCAAAGATGCGGAAATAGATCTGACTGCGCTGCTCCACACAATGTTTACCGGTGTGCTGGTGAAGACCGCTGGTGCGCAATCAGCGTTTTTACTGATGCAGAATGGGAAGCTTTCTGCAGTGCTATAGGAAACCCCGATTGGACACGTCGGCAGGATTTCCGTACATTAAGAGGGAGAAAGGAAAATGAGGATGAACTAGATAAATTAATCGAGCAATGGACCTGCAACTTGGATGCTAGGGAAGTAATGCATATTCTCCAAGAAGCCGACGTAGCTGCTGGAGTAGTTCAAAATGCAAATGATTTGTACGATGACCCACAACTTAAGGCGATAGGGGCTTTTTGGAATGCGCATCATAAGGAGATAGGTGAATTTTCGCATTTGGCACAGCCTGCTCGTTTGTCCAAAACTCCACCACGTTTATATCGTCCAGCGCCACTGATGGGTGAACATAATGATTATGTTCGGCAAAAGTTATTGGGAATGACATAAAAAGTAAACTAAGTGTTTCAAGTTAGTTCTATTAAAGATGTAATCAAAGGCAAGGCCAATAGGCTTATTCGAGATATTAATAATGCTACCGCTCGAAGATATTAAAATTTTAGACACAACACAATATTTACCCGGGCCGTTTTGTTCAATGTGGCTTGGCGATATGGGTGCAGATATTATTAAAATTGAAGAAACCGAGCCTCGTGGCGTTGAGCTTTTCCGGACATTTCCCCAGTTATATCAACAACTAGGCGAAGACAAAAAACAGGATATTATCTACGCTTATAACTTAATGAACCGTAACAAAAGAAGTATATGCTTAAACTTAAAGAATGAAGAGGGAAGAAAAGTATTTTACCGATTAGTTGAAAATGCAGATGTTGTTTTGATAGAGAGCAGGCCTGGAGTCAGTAAGCGCTTAGGGATAGATTATGAAACCCTCAAAAAGATAAATCCCCGTATTATTCAATGTGAAATATCTGCCTTCGGTCAAACTGGACCTTATAGCAATATTCCTGCGCATGACCCTAATATCTTAGGGTTATCAGGCATCTTGGGCATTACCGGAACTGCTCATGGACGTTATGTGCTGCCTGGAGTCCCAATTGGCGATTTGTCTTCGGGTATGCAAGCCGTAATAGGTATTCTTGCTGCTTTGCAAGCCAGGCAGAAAACCGGACGGGGGCAGTTTGTAGACGTTTCAATGTATAATGGCCTTTTATACTTACTGGCAGCTCGCCATGGCCAGTTATATTTCTCCACAGGTGAGCAGCCAAGAATGGGAGAGAGACCTGCTCATGTTTACGAGACTAGTGATGGCAAACACTTGGTCATCGCGCCTCCCGAACCGTGGATGTGGGAGAGGTTATGTCGCAGTCTGGGGATGGAAGAATTCATAGCGTATAGAGAGAAGGCGCTGTCAGGGCCAGCTGATGATCCTATATGTCAGGAGGTTTGTTCGCGCTTTGCTCAAGTTTTTCACACAAAAACCAGAGATGAGTGGTTCCAACTGCTTGCTTTCAAGGTGAATACCTGCGTAACACCGGTTTATGACAGCTTTGAAGAAGTGTTTTCTGACCCTCATTTGGAGCATCAGGAAATGATACCGGAACTTGAACATCCTACTTTGGGGAAAATAAAGCAAATAGGGGTTCCTGTAAAATTTTCGGAAACACCAGGATGCATCAGGAGTTTACCGCCTAAACCGGGACAGCACACGGAGGAGATTTTAATATCAGCCGGTTATAGCAAGAGCCAAATTGAAGGTCTCAAGAGTATAGGTGCAATTGCACAAACATAATACTTCATAAATTCAACCAATTATGTGAGGTGACCTACATGGCAGGTAAAAAGTTCGCACTCATTGCCAGCCGTGCCAAAGGTTCGGAATCCTTACTGAGTGGGCAGCCGTACCGGATTCGAACCCTCAGAGACTTCAACTCTGTCGGGCACTGGCTACTTTGCACTTTCCGTCAGAAAGTATGATTAAATAACCAAACTAGCAAGCTGCAATTTACCTACAATAATTATAGATGGTTCAGTAGAACCGCTCATTCTCTTGGCGGCCTTCCCCGTTGCCATTTCCAGCAGCTCATCAAGGGTACCAAAATTAAGAGCTTCAGCAGGGCAAGATACCGCACAGGCAGGCTCTCCCCTTATCTCTACACAGAAATCACACTTTTGCATGATGCCGTCGTCACCAAACTGGGGCACACCATAAGGACATGCCGAGAAGCAGTCTTGGCAACCGTTGCACTTATCCCTATCAACGACGACGATTCCATCCTCAGCCCGTTTGCTGATAGCTCCGGTGGAGCACACTTCAACGCAGGCCGGCTCACCGCAGTGCATACAGGCCAGGGAGAAAAAAGTTCTGGTAGCATTGGGGTAGTCGCCACCCCAGGTCTCAATGACTCGCCTCCATTTTATTCCCGGTTCTATGTTATGAGTGCTCTTACACGCCACTTCACAGGTGCGGCATTGGACACACCTATCTGCATCAAAGTAAAAGCCGTATTGCTTTGTCATTATGTATATCGCCTCTTCATTTACTGTAACCGGTAGTTCTTAGCCGCCAGCCCGCAACTCTATGCCTTTCGTACCTCGACCAGAGTCTGCTTGGACATAGCCGTTACCACTGGGTCAAAAGCTTTATCTGGGTCAGTACTGTACATGACGTTGGCGTTGGCGCCTCCGTCCAGTAGGGGGTAGCTTGGCAGACCAAGCTCATCACAGCCCTGCCACCAGCCATGGAGACTCATGACCACATCCGGCCGTATCCCGGAGGAATACAGAGCCTTTACCTTTATCCAACCGTGAGGTGACTCGACGATTACCCAGTCACCATTCTCTATTCCCCGCGTTTTAGCTGTCTCTGGATTAATGTGTAGCCACGGGTCAGGCCGAATTTCACGCAGGTAAGGCACATTACGCAGCCATCCTTGGGTATACACGTCTGAGCTATGTGTATCAGAAAATATAAGAGGATACCGGGCCAGGAGCTCAGGGGTGCCCGTCGGGCTCTCCGGGGGTTCCACCCATTCCGGCAGCGGATTGAACCCGTTTTCCTCGAAAGTAGTGTTATAGACAGCCACTTTGCCCTGAGGGAGATAAGGAGCCCCAGAAAGTCGAGTACTGGCAGTAGCGAAGATTTTTTCATATTTTTCGTAAACCATCGGTTTTGGCTCGTAAATAATGCCTGTGGGATGTTTTCTCAGTTCCTCGATTGTCATGCCAAAATTCTCTAGCTGATAGTTCATGCATTCTTCCATGCTGCCATGCCAGAAGTCATCCCCGTATCCTATCTTGACGCCAAGGTCGAGCCAGAATTCATAGTCCGACTTGTAGTCTCCCAGTGGCTCAATCACCTTGTTTCGCGCCATTATCCAGTTGCCCATTGCTTCAAAAGGATGGTCACATTCATACATGGTAGCTACGGGAATCACTACATCTGCCCATGGCATCGACGAGTTCTGCATAACGTCGATAACCACAAAGAATTCCAGTTTCTTAAGCGCTTCTAATACCCTCTTGGTACCACGAGTAATTACCGTGGGCTGGGTTCCAGGGGCAATTATCGTTTTAATCGGGTATGGCTCCTCGGTAAGAACACTATTGATACAACGATAGTAAGCAGAAGATGTACCTTCTATGAAAGGCTGAAAGCAACTTGCTACCTCCGGGCCTACCAGCTTGTCTACCATCTCTTGGGTATATCTCTCTCGAAGATGCACAGATTTTACTAGCGGCATTGTGCTTCCCGTAGGTACAATATTACCGCCAGGCCTATTGAGGTTGCCAGTTATGGCTATCAAGATAGCAACAGCACGCACAGCGTTATTAGAATCTACAGTCTGATCGAATGCGTTTCCGGCGTGGATACACGCTGATTTCGCGGTCCCGTATATACGGGCAATTTCTTTCATGTGACCCGCTGGCAGGCCTGTTATCGGTTCAGCCCACTCCGGGGTATACTTCTGTATGTGAGGTACAAGCTTGTCAAAACCGTAGCACCACCTGGAGACAAAGTCTTTGTCATAAAGTTGCTCCTTAATGATGACGTTTAGCATAGCCAGTGCTAAAGCTCCATCGGTGCCGGGTCTGATGGGGACCCAGATATCAGCTTTGGCCGCATCCGGCTGCATCTCAGGTTTGATTACTATGAGCTTGGCACCCCTGTCCTTGGCATCTAAAATTCTCTTTATTTTACCACGTGGACCATCATAGCCTGGATTTGCTCCCCATATAATAATCAGATCAGCATTTTCATAATCAGCACCAAGCATGGGGACTCCCACAGTATAGGCAAAGCCAAAAGCTTGTTGTATTGCACAGAGGCCACTGTGACCATAATTTGGGCTTCCGTGTGCGATTAAGAACCGCTGCAAATAATCACTATAGCTTCGCCGCTGTGGTGAGAGAATTGCCAGGGACTCTGGGCCGTACTTCTCTTTTTGTTCCTTGAGCTTACTGGCGATAATATCAAGAGCTTCGTCCCAGGTAATCCTCTCAAATTTACCCTCCCCCTTCTCCCCAACACGCCTCATTGGGTACTTGAGGCGTTGCGGCGAATAAACCCACTGCATGGAAGCGAAGGCCTTAGGGCATAATTTCCCCTTGTTTGTAGGGGCCCCTTTCATGCCCTCAATACTTACGAATCTACCATCTTTCACATAGCAGTTCACCCCGCATCCCATACCCGGACCGCACATTGCACAGAAGGTTGGAACCATCCGTTCCTCAGGCTTCTTAGCTTTCACTGATTTTATCGCTTCTTCCAAATCATCGCTTTTTATACTCACTTTTTAGCTCACTCTCGCTCTCAAGGTTTCAGAGTAATAGCCTTATAATCTTGAAAATAAGTAGTATTTTCAAATAGTCATGCTTGCATTGGAATTTTGTTCATTTAATAATTATTGGGTGGTAATCTCTTGAATACGCGGTCGGTAGCTTAACTACAAATTATACTACTCACACCGTAGACTAATCAATAGCTATAAAGCTTCCCATATCATAGTTATAATTGATTGAACTTTAAGCATTATATCACCTTATGCTTAATAAGAACAATTGTACTATAATTGCCATTACAACATCCTGAGCTTAGAAGCGCAAGGGGATTTCGTCACAAAGCCGAGTAATGGTTCTTTAACCTCAACAATTTCGGGGATTCCTTTATCGTTGAATTTTTTCCGAATTTCCGCTATAATTCTCCCCGCTTGGCTCCCCGGTGGTGGGAAAACTACAGGTCGGTTGGGCTAAAACAGGGCAGTTTTAGCTTCAAATCGGGGAGAATGTGCAAGCTAGCAGTTCCTAAACCGCGTGTCGCGCGTTCGAGTCGCGCCAGGGGTACCATAGTGAGCGAAAGGAAAAAAAGAAGGCGGGATGCCACTTGCCCGATTACAGCTGAGGCTACCCACACGGGAGGGGGAGAAACAAAATTTAAACCAGCGGGAAAAAGTTTTAAAACCCCTGGTACCTCAGTTTCCCCTGGCAGAGCCCGCCCGCTTTTCTATTTATAAGCAGAAGGAACATCACTTCTCTAATCCACTTTAGCCACCAGCGATTCCGCCCAGGCTGGTATGTGCCGGCCACTGTGATAACGGAGAGCGGTAATAAACAGGGCTATAATCATCAGCAATGTTAACCCCAAGCCACCAAAGGTAACCGCTAGTGCCCCTGTCTGGAGCCAAGTAGCTGCTTCCTCCAGCAGAAGACTTGATAACTTCAGGATAGCACCCACAGCAAATAAAAGAGTCGCCATGCCCAATATCATTCTCGCCGATACGCCCCGGACATAACGGGTAACTGTTGCTCCAAACATTACCCCAATGCTGGATACCACCACCATAATGAAAGCAGCAAAGATTATGACATTGCCGCTGATGGTATGTCGGATAGAACCGTAAGCCGCTGGGAAGATACCCTGGAACAAGGAAGTACCTACCGCCATGAAGGACGGCAGCCCGACCAGATAGACCAGAGAGGGCACCATAATAAACCCACCGCCGACACCGATAATACCTGATAGCAAACCGACGAGGAAGCCAATTGCCAATATAATCCAGAGGGACATAGTCACCCCTGACCTGGCGAAATGTAGCCTTGGGGGTATATTAATACTTTGAAACTTCTGCGATAAAAATGTTGCTCTCATATCCGAGGGTAGTTTTTCCTTTCGGGCCAGCATCTTATCCAGCTTTCTCTTTCTCATGATGCTTTCTGACAATGTATGGATACCCACTATAAGTAGCATACATATGGAAATAGAAAGTACGGCTTTATCAGCCAGACCGATATCTCTAGCCCAGTTGAGGATTCTTACCCCCACCTCCACCCCACTGATGGTAGCCACCAGGAACACCAGTCCCAGTTTCACATCGACATTGCCCAGTTTCCTGTGTCTGAAGGCACCTATAATCGAGTTGCCCAGCACCCAGGCCAAACTGGTGCCAACGGCAAAGTTAGCCGGAAAGCCAAGCACAATCAGTGCCGGCGTTATGACGAAGGCACCGCCAACGCCAGTAAAGCCACTTATAATTCCGGCACCAAGACCTATTAAGG
>Ga0315546_1000506_pt1 | contig 27821 bp, 21 predicted proteins | sample SalMarSW160170MG_FD_203833 | JGI IMG/M metagenome (GOLD analysis project Ga0315546, IMG submission 203833) | Salt marsh sediment microbial communities from the Plum Island Ecosystem LTER, Massachusetts, United States - Salt Marsh Sediment SW1601-170 ...
TCTTTTCCCCACCATCCATGAAAAAGTCTTGATTCTCATCCAATCCACAATAGCCTATGTTAAAAGTTGTGACTGTAAAATCCTCATCACCTCTCATCATAATACCGCTATTCTGTTCAACAATAATCTTCTCTGTTTCCGGAGGATTGTAGTCTGTTAATATAACAAATCCGATAAAAGCCCCCAATGCTATAACGACCAATCCGACTATTATCAAAAAATACTTTAAAAATTTCATTTCTGCACCTCCAAATTCTTTTTAATTTAAATAAGACAAATGAAACGTCCCCTTGTCTTACTTTTTAAAAGAAATGATTAGGAATAAAGAAAGGTGTACTATTCTGATAATTTGCGTACTTATTGCCAAATTTTTCCCTAATATTTTTTTCTTCTAATTTAATCCATATAAGGTCAAAGACTATAAAAGCGGGAACAAAAATAACCAGGATAGAAATTGAACGAAGTAATACACCCATTCCTATCAATATAAAAGTATATCCAAAAAACATGGGATTTCTGCTTTTAGCATAAATTCCAGTAGTAATCAGTTTATCTGGAGGGTTTAATTGGAATAAACGAGAAAGGAAAGAAGCAGACTTATAGTTTCGAGAAATTTTTACTCCAGATTTATGTTGAGCTATACCAGCTCCTATATACCAATATAAACCGTACACTACCACAATAAATCCTATTCCATAAGCAAGTAAATTTGGGATATTTAATCTTCCGATTTGTACCTTAAAGGAAAACCAAAGCATAAATAAAGGGAAAATTACACAGTAAAATATTATGGTAAGTAGGCTGGCCAGTATTTTATAAACTTTTTTCATCTTATTTTTTTCCAATTTAAGTTTCCCAAAGGTAAGGTTTTTTGTGTATTATAAGATAAACTTTTTATAATTATACTAAAAAGTTACCGAATTACTGAATATGAGCAGAAACAACCATCTCTTATCATATTTTATTTTATCTTACATATCACATTTAATCAGACACAATAGGTATACTCCCTCTGGTTTTAATCCTTCCCATATTATAAATCTTTTTGGTAATCGAAAGGTGTAAAGTGCAATCATAAGTCTATACTTTGTTTCAATACTTTTCCAAAGATATTCAATGGGAATAACTGTCGCTGTTATTAAGTCGTTACGCTCAAAAGCAGGTAGAGGTAGGGCATTATATTCCCCTATCAATATTACGGCAGCACCTTTTTCATCTTTTATCACAAGGATACCCTTCTTTTCCGAAGTATTATTTTCACTTTTTAATGAAAAACTTATCCTGCCTTGCACATTCATTAAGTGTCCCTGATAAGTCTCAAAATGAGAAATCAGTTCACTTAAAGGCATTATCTCACTTTGGCTGACTTTTACTTCGATCTGTTGTGAGAAGAGCTCTTCTTGGTCTCTTGCCTTTATAGTTATAGTATGATAGCCCTCTTCTAGTGAAGTTGTATCCCATATAGCGGTAGTTACATCCCAAAGACCACCTTTTTCAATCTTCATCGGAATAACATCACCCTGGTCAATCTGATATCTTACTTCTTGAAGAGGAGGATATTCAGTATAGACCTGGGCTGTTACTATTGTCTCTCCAGATATTAAAGGTTCCGGTGAGGTAATATTTATCTGCCTTTCTATACCAACCCCTTTATAAAAGCTAAAAATATTTTCCTCATCTACCTGAATAAGGCGATAGCCACAAGGGCTTCCATCCATACAGTCACCACGCCACCACTCCCCACACAGAGCACCGGTAACCTGTTCCGGGATGCCCTGGCTATCTATCAATGCATCCATATGCCAATGTCCTGAAAACATTTTCGTCGTATGTTGGTTGAGCAGATTTAGAACCTCTGTACGGTCTTCCCAGGTTATAGTTGGCTCATGAAAAAATACTAATAGTGGCTTCCCTTGTCTATAAGATAAATCCTTTCGCAGCCATTCAACTTGATAATCTGGTATCCTATAAAATTGATTACCATCTAAAAATTCATTTGGATCTAAGACGATGCAGTGGTATGAACTCCAATCAAAAGAATAATAAGTAGGTCCAAAGTAATCTCGATACATTTCCTTATTATATCCCGGCTCGGTGCTAATATCCTTCTTATAATGTATACCTACAACATCATGATTTCCCACCATATTAAATACAGGTATATTAAAAGTGCTGATTAAACCGGAATAAATATCATACCACTCCTTAGCTTGTGATATCGTCACTCTTTCAGCCTCCAATAATAAATCACCTGTAGCAATTACAAAGGCAGGATTTATTTTATTAATCTCTCTTATAGCTTTCTCAAAAAAGCTCCTATGCTCCTCAATAGCATCTAAATGGATATCTGTTATTTGAACAAAAGTAAATTGCTTTGAATCTTTATCAGGTGCAAATCTTAAACCAAAATGGCAATCAGTCTCCCCTAAATTTTTATACCAGGAGGCGGTCGGGGTGTAATCAGAAGGTGTAGTTATAAAAACAAAATGACCTTCCCTCGGAAGTAGATAGCATCCACTCTCGTCAGTAACAGTAATTGTTAATCCATTAGAAACAAGTATGTCAGGTAAGCCCATTTCTCCTATATCCTGTATCCCATTTGCATTGTGGTCTTCAAACACTATTCCTTTGACCTGGGAGATATCCTTAGATATGGGTGATACAATGTCAGGTTGTATAGGGCTAAGGGTACAACCTGCTTCTTCCTCTGATTTCTTCATCTGTGGTTCGGTAGTTACCCGAATAGTATTCCCTTCTGTATCTATTATTCTATAAATTGTTGCATAGACGGTAGTAACGCCGGTATTCAAAATAATTAAACTCAAAAAAAATATAAATAGTAATATTAGAATATATTTCTTTGACATATTTTTACCCCCTACAAATCATTTTAACGTCAAATCCAGATTTACTCAAAAATTTTAATTGCTATTTTTTTTATCAAATGCAATATTAAGGGGTCAGGTCAGGTCAGGTCTTGCAATATCACTTTTCATCTTCCCGCTCGATTTTTTTAATCACTCTGCTCACTGTAGTATAATGCACACCAATAAATTCTGCTATATCTTTTAAGGTATAGCCATACTGTAGGTGAGCCTCATACATTGCTTGATCTTTTGACTTCTTGTCTTTGTATTTTAAAGATCTCCTTAAGAGGTGGTCTGGTCATGTTACTAATATGGTATAACCTTTGTTATATTGCAAGACTTGACCCCATATAATCCTTTGACCCCGTATAATCCATTCAGAATTATTAAGCTGGTTCAACCGTTCCCTGACAAGATTTACATAGATAATTAACTAAATTGTTAAGGTTGCAGCTTAGGAGGATGATGTATTTATCCCCTGCCCCGGCATAGAGAATAAGCTTATCTTTTCTCACGATTGCCCCTACCAGAAAAACCACGGCTGGCACATCTACCGGATATTGCTCATTACCGTACAATTCGTAAGGAGCTGAAGGAATGTAAATTGGATGTCTGGTTCGGCAAAGAACTTTCTCTGGATTTTCCAGGTCTAACAGGGCAGCACATATTGAGTATCCCCTTTTAATCTTTTCAGATAATCCATACTCTTTGCAAATATCCCCCTCTATCTCACCAACACTATGATAGATAAGCAACCAACCTTTGTTAGTCTTGATTAGAGGAGTGCTGGGACCGATTTTCTCCTCTTCATGGGGTAAATAGCCCGCCTTTAAAAGAAGGTTCTGCTGACGTTGCTTATAGATCTTTCCCCATTCTTTTTTGTATTTAGAAGGATTTAATAATTGTTCTATACCAGCTTCAAGACAAGCCAGGTGAATATTAGGATGGAAACGCAAAAGTATATAGTGGCGATCATTTATCGGTTCAGAGAAAGGGATGGCATTACGCGAATCAAATGATTCCACCAGGCCATGATAAGAAATGTTTACGAAATCTTCTGTGGAGTAAATAGCAATTCGGTCGGCATTCTCGCCTTTGAAGGGAGGTTTAATTTTGCCACACCCGACTAATAAAAATCTATGGTCATATTTAATAATCCTTAAGTCCTCTATTCCATAAGTAAAGTCCTGGTGGTCAGTACCATCGCCCCGGATTACCACATTTTGAAATCGAGTGAAATTAATTCCGTCATCACTCACCAAAGGCAATACCTCGGAAATATAATTTTCCAGGTAAGAGCGCTCTATACCGAGTTTTTTATCAAAGAATTTACCTTTCCGATATCCTTGGTGGCATCTTGGTAATAAAATGACTTTATCCTGGAAGATTTCAGCTCCCCCATTAAAAACAGCCCCGATTTTTAGCTTACCATCTTCATCCCAGATAAGCCCCAGGTCTTGAGGTTTTACAATAGGATTGTCTCTAAAAGAATCCATCTTGAAGATAGCATCTCCGGAGTCCAGCAAAATGATTTCACCATCACCTAATTTTTGAATAGTTTGATTAAACAAGGATATCATCTTCTCCTCCTTTCTCGAGCCTCCATTAACTTCTCAAACAATTTTATAAATCTCTCGGCAATTCTTTCCGCTTCATAATTCTTTAAAAAATCCTCTATTCTAGTAAGGTTGAATAATTTACCCTGGAATAGCTCAGTAAGTTTAGTTTTCATATCTTCGAAGTCGCGATATTTTATAATTTCATTTCCGTGTAACTCTACATAGTTTGACTGATGAAACAATATGGGACAGCCAGAACCTAAAAGTTGGCAGACCGAACTGGACACCACTGCTGGATACTTTTGGGAGGACTCCTCCCTGTTAATGAGTAACACATCTGAAGCATACAGATAGTCATATAACTCATCTAAAGGGAGTGCCTTTACTTTAAGGTCTATAAAATTGTATTTCTTCTTCGCCTTGTACAGTTCATCCAGTTCACTTTCGGGATTAGCAATAACTACATATCGAAGAGGATATACTTGGGTTAATTCATTTAGATAAGGTAAAGCAGATATAACATCTTTTGACCTGAAGCCAAATGAGAATACAATCTTTTCATCCTGGGGCAATCTTAACTTTCTTCTGGCTTCTTTTTTATTCCCCAGCTTGAGAGGATGATAAGGATAAGATATCATATGAATCCTTTCAGCAGGAAAAGATTTGACCAGATAATCTTTATATCGCTGGTCAAAACAGACAATAGCATCCCAGTCAAATTGATAATAAAGGGGATCCTCCGGGGCTTTACCCTCATGGACGACCTGAACAGTTATTGCTTTTTTCTTAATCTGGGGAAAGACCTCAAGTAGTTTTTCAGCAGGTAATCTCTCTACATTTTGAGCGACAAAGATTTCATATTCTTCATTTAAAAGCGGAGAAGGATCAAAGGAAGTCGCCCGAGTAAATGGTATGACTTCATCAACCCTAAAATGTCTGATTACAAAATCCTCATCTTCTTGAAAGGTTGGACGGGCATCAGGATGTTTCCGGGCAGAAAATATTCTAAGTTGGTGGCCTAATTTCACCCAGGCTCGACCCAACAATTCCGCATGAATGGAAGGACCATTAGCAGCATTCCAAAGACACATCATTCCGATTTTCATCTTATTCCCTCCCTAATAATTAAAATAGAGTTTGTCCTTATTTATTCTATAGATTATAGTTCTTCGCAGAAGTGATATCCATGATGAAAATAGGTGTTTGTCCTATTTTTATTAAATAATCGTTCAATAACCTTTATATTGCGGGCGCGTGTGCTGGGATTTACGAATATTTTTTCTAATTTAATCATCTTCATTTTGAAAACCTCATTAATAGATAAATGGTAGAACAATTTTTGCAATTTTTGGGGTTCACAACTTTTATTGTATATACTATATAAGTTTTAAAAATCCTCTTTTTTAGAAAAATTTTAAGAATATGGGACCTGTTGTCCTTATTTATTTAACTTGTTTCCTAGAATTTTGATTATATGGATTAGGGACAGTTAAATACTGATTATGACATCTTATTTATGCTCATAACTTTGTCCTTGTATCAGAACGCTCATCTTCAACAATCATTCCACTGTGGAAAATGCCTTCCATTGCTCGTTTTCGCCAAGCAATAGTGGAATCATAGTATTCAGTTTCAGTATCTATTTCAGAGATTAAAACTCCTGTGATATTCTTTTTCAGCTTACCTGTGATGACACCATCAGGGCGAACAAAAAAACTTGACCAACAGCTTTGTTTTGCGCATGAAGTCGGACAGCTTATCCACATATAATTGTTTGCTGCTGCCATGTACATTGCAGCAGGCATAGTTATTTCAGGAAGAGTAGAGCCATTGTTGAAATTCCATAGTTCTCCACCTACATAATCTTGCATTTCTTTATAACGTTGCTTATTGATATTTCCTGTATGGTAGGAATGAAAAATAAGCTGTACCTCTCTTTTTTTGTATTCTCGATACAATTCAGGATACCTATACTCATGACAAACGAGTGTTCCACATTTAATGCCCTTTATTTCAAATACAACAAAATGATTGCCGGGGGTATAATGTGCTAAATCACCGGTATTGCTTTGAGCGTCACCTGCACAAAACCTTTTATCATACCTATCAATAATTTTACCTTTATTATTTATAATATATAGGCTATTGTGTGGTTTATTGCTATTACTTAGTTTGTGAGTTGAACCCAATACAATCCAAACATCTTGTTCTTTTGCTAAATCCAATACTTTTTTAGCATAGTGCAAAAGCGTGTCCCAATCATAATCATCATATGATGCAAAGTCTGTCCCTGCATATCCCGAAAGACATGTTTCTGGAAAATGAACAACATGCGCATTCTTACGTTTAGCTTCTTTGACTTGCTTAACAATGTAATCATAATTTTTCTTTATATCCACACTAATCGGAAATTGGCAAGTGGCAATTGTAAGTTTCATATTTAATTATCCCTTTCAAGTATTTTTCAGCTTCTTTTAATAAATAATAGCCGTATATAAAATCTAGCTGGCACTATCATATAACGTCTGAGAATTTACGAACTTGCAAAGCAAGTTAGGTAGAGTGAAACGAACCCGTAAATGCTTTGTTAGATAATGTCATCCAAAAATAATTATCATTATATCTTACCCTTCAATTTAAATATTTTAAATGGATTATTATAAAAAAGCATCATTGAAATTTCTTTTGCTTTTTCAATATCAAAAACGCCATCTTCAACTTTTCTTGCTAATGATTTACTTACATTAATTCTTGCTAAGTATTGATGGCCATACACTCCATCAATAAAACAATAATCCCCACCAAATGCACTAATCTTATTTATTGGAACTGAGTCTATCCATTCAATTAAAGCATTTATACATGCTGTTGGAGATATTATATGTGCCCAGCACATATCTATATATACATTAGGAAATGTCTTAGCCAATACTGACAAAACTTGTTGGTATGGATACCCAATATGAAAAATATCAAAATCTACATTTGGATATTCCAAAAATAAATTTGACAACAAAGAAGGGTCACTATTATAAATTATATTTCCATTTCCCTCCTGTATTCCTGTGTGAAACTGAAAAGTAAGATTTCTCTTATTTGCTAGTCCTAGAACGAAATGCATCATATAATCTTGAAATTTCTTACCAACCATAAACACCTGATTTGCCCAATCCGGGGAATGTTTAACTTTAAATATCTCATTAAATCCGTTTTCAGCTTCATTTTTACTAACTCTTTCATATTTTAATGTGCGTCGATACGCCAAACCACTTTTCAATGCTACAGCCCCTAGACTTAAAGCTTTGTCCAACATTATTTCGCAGACTTCTAACCAATTCCCAAAAGAACAAATTTTAATTGCGAACTCTTTTTCAATCCGTTCTATATCATCACCAGTATTAGGATAAATAAAATTATCCAAACGATATACACTTCTGAAAAAGGATTTGTCACATTCCAAATTACTGTCTAATAAACTTACTTTTATTTTTGATTTTTCTTTTAGAATCTTTTTGAAATGTCCAGGCTTCAGAGAGTCCAGAAATGCCTTGTTTAGATGCTCAATAGTCGATCTGTGTATTTTCTCAACCCCATATAAAGCTTTAACAGAAACATCTAAAGCTCTTCCGTATCCAGTATTTCTTGCAACTTCCCAATATGGTTCAACCAACTTCCACCGTTTTATTAAAGAAACTTTATTATTAAGCACTTTTTGGTAATCATCGATACTTAATCCAGCAGAAATTAAATCTCTGTTAAAGTAATGTGTTAAATATTCTTTTAAAACATCTGTATCTTTTTCTCTCTCGTTTTCAAAAGCTGGAAGGTGCTCATGTGTATCAATTATCTCCAAATCTTTCACATAATTGAATATTTCTTCAAAAATTTTATTCATTTTTGTTTTTCCCTCCTTATAAAATTTTTGGCATGATGTTATCTAATTACTGACAGAGTCGTAACTACCTTTATCCTGCCAAAATAGTATAATATTCGCAGCATTGCGGATATTTCTTGCTATGGTTTAGTCACTCTTAAAACTGAATTATCCAAATACTTTAGCTATCCTTGTATATTTATATATACGATAAAAGTTTCAAAATTCCTCTTTTTTAGGGGAATTTATCAAATCTGTGACAGGAGACAACCGTACCTATTTAAATATCAATAAAATAAATTCACTTTACACCCCAAAAACCTCTCCATCTGAAACCTGTTCTATCTTCCGGCTAAACAAACCACTATATTTATCAGGATAAAAAGTATGAATCGGGATTATTTTCCCCGGCTTTAATTTTTTCACCACTTCTTTCAAGGTATCAATCTCGACATGCCCGCTGGTATGAACTTGGTAAAATACCATATTCTTTTTCTTTATAAATTTCATCATCTTCTGCATGGAATCATCCTGTAAATACCCTTCCCATAACGAATAAATAAATGTAGCCCCTTCAATGTTTTTAATTGATTTAAAGTCTTTCAACATCGATGGCCTGACCATCATCATTATTTCTCCGCTCCTATCAGAAATCTCTTTCCTGGTAATCTTATAACTTTTATACCTATACATTAATTCTTGTTCACCTTGTTGTGTTATTCTCCTGCACAACCAATAAGGAAAGAAAACTCTGATGTTTGCATAATTTTCAGAAGGATAAGGAATCATGGCATAATCTTTTAGGCAAGCAAGAATATTGGCAGTATAAAAATCAATGGCGAATATTTTCCCTGTTTTTAAAGAAGCACGGTAAAAAGAAACAAGCCTGTCAATATTCTGGGCTGAAAAATGAAGAAGGGTCATATATGTTATATTTCAAGATCTGACCCCGTATTTATGTTTTTAATCGGCTTTCCCGCCGGTTCAGCCGTTGAGACAGCATAGAATATGATCTGATTGTCAAATCTACAAGCAAGATAATGTTCTTTTACAAAATTATTTACATAGTCCCAGAGCACATCGGCTTCAACTCTTGATAATCCATACCCATCTATGATATCTCGTTTAAAAAAGCCCTCTGGTGACTTTAGCAAGTGATTACTAATAATTATTGTCATGTCATATTACCTCCTTGGTCTATATGTTATTATATTAGCATAGACTTGGGGGCATATTATCTAATAGGTATATACTACATTATTTATCAAAAGTCCTTCTTTTTTGGAAGAAAAGTTTTTTACAAGATGCGAGTTGCAAGGCACAAGTTGCAAGTTTTTAGAAAAAAGAAGGAAAGATGAGATTGCCACGCCCTGGTAAACCAGGCCTCGCAATGACAGAAAGAGAGATAGATTCTCGCGTACGCGGGAATGACAGAGGGATTAAAACTAACAATATTTACTTACAAACAATTGTCAGGGGGACGGTTGTTCTGACAACCACACCTCACTGAAACCCTTATATAATAAGGCTTTCAGCCCACATCCAAAATAAGCCATTTTAAGCTATCTTAAGCGACTATTTCAAAAATATGAACAATCACCTTAGGCAACCTCAAGAAACGCAGCTACGACGATATTTCTCTGAAACCCTTATATTGCAAGGGTCTCAGCCTGCTAAAAATAGGTTTTTTAGCCATTTTTTACCTCATTTTCTCCATATTTTAGAACCACTATAAACATTCCATATAACAAAAAAACGCAGAAACCCTTATATTTTCTACGTTTTAAAGCCTTACCATTTTTTCCTATAAAAACTGATAATCCTCTAATTCTATATATATTTATCTACTTTACTTATGCCGTATCTTTCGCAATAACAGAGAAGATGGATTCCCGCGTGCGCGGGAATGACAGAGGGGAAAGTGTGTAAAATCTGTGGAAAAATAGCTTCCTGAAAGCCTTATGAAATAAGGGTTTCAGCGAATAACCACTCTAAGCACCTTTAAACGTAAAATTTTAAAAAATAGGTACTTTACCCCTCAAAAATCGCACTTTTTTGACTAAAATTTCACTCTTTTAAAAACTGAAAGTGGCTATTTATAAGGGTTTTAAGATTTTAAGAAGGTAGAAATAGGCAAAAAATGGGGGTCGTAATTGCCAATTTTTCGAAAAATGAGGCACGTTTAAAGGCACTCTACGTGCGTTAAAAGGGCATTCCTGAAGGGGGCCTGAAGGCCTTGTAAATAAAGGGTTTCAAAGGTTCGCTAATTTGTAAGATGCTGGTAAGTTATTATGGGTACGATGCATCTTGTATCTAAATTATTGCGGGTATAATAAATCAATACCTTTTTCGTAGACAGGCGGGACGCCTGTCTTACGTGATTGGTAGAGATTGCCGCGCTTTCTTCGAAAGCTCGCAAGGACAGAGCGGATCAGATGAATCCGACTCTTCATTCTATTACTTTTCAATTGTTTTGATTAATTAAATTTACAACTACTTTGGCCATCGTATCTTTTTCTTCTGCTCTGTTTTCAGCAGTTAATAAGGTTAATGCCACCAGGGCGTTATCGGCAATACGCTTACTGCCGTCTTCATTATATAAAATACCATTCTCACTTAAAAACCAGAGGAAGAGGGATGCGGCAATTCGTTTATTTCCATCTATAAAAGAATGATTCTTAACCACAAAGTATAAGAGATGAGCGGCTTTTTCCTCGATGCTGGGATAGAGGTCTTTTCCATTAAAAGTTTGATATATTGCTCCGATGGAGCCGGAGAAAGATTGGTCTTTTTCCAAGCCAAATAAAGTTGATGGGTAATGAGCTTTCAGTCGGCCTAATTCCTGGCGGGCTCTTTGGTAGCTAATTCTAAATTTCTCCTGAGTAGTAACTTTTTTTATCTCTAATTTTTGGAAATCATATTCATCAAGTAAATGCAGGGCTTTTTGGTAATCAAGAATCACTTTTAATAATCCGGTAGCTTCGGTTGAATCTAAGGCTTTATTCTGCAGGAGTCTTTCCATAATTCTTGAGGTTTTTTGGAATTCTTTTAATTTCGCCCGGTCCTCGCGTATCCTTTTTTCATTTATGGTGTATCCTTTAATAAGATGTTCTTTTAAGACATTGGTAGCCCGGATGCGAAATTGGGTGCCACGTTTGGAATTAACACGGTAACCCACGGAGATGATTAGGTCAAGATTATGATAATCTACTTGATATACTTTCCCATCAGTGGCAGTTGTTGCAAATTTTGCAACAACTGATTTTCTATCCAATTCCTCAGTATCAAATATATTTTTAATATGTCTTAAAATAACCGATTTATCTCTTTTAAATAATTTGCTTATCTGATTTAAATTGAGCTAACCGGTATCTTTTTTTAGATTAACTTCAAAAGTTTCTTTTCCTTCTGGAGTGGTATAGATTACTATTTCATTTTTTTCTGACATTATTGTTTCCTTTCTTTAGTTATCGATATTATTCATAATTATTATCATATAATTTAAAAACGTTAAAGGAGTTCTTTTATAATTATATCACAGGGCTGTGACTACTGTAAGTAAAATACCAAAGTGCTTGATTGTTCAAATAATATCGTTTATCTGCTTTTCCTGTTTCTTTGTCACGATAGCAGGAGTATACCAATAACGTATGGCAGTAAAACCAGCAATGCCATCAGGGGATGCCCACGCTGTGTTGAGTTACGCCTGTCCCAATTGAAGAGATAGATGGCCAGTCCAAATGCCAATACTCCGCTCGCCAGCAGGATGATGAGTGACCCTATTGGATTAAAATCGGCAGTCAAATCCAGAGCCAACCCTCGAAAGGCGTTCATAGCATGAGTAGCTGGCAAGAGCTGGGCGATTTTACCCATTGCCTCAGGCAACATACTATAGGGCAGCATCATTCCACTCAAAATCATCGAAGGCACAAAAATCAACTGCGACCACAGCACCGTCATACGCGAACTGGACGAAACCACGCCGATCAGCACACTGAACCCGGCACAGGCAAAGGCCATCAGAAGGAATGTCACGATGAAGCCAAGCCAATTAACAGGTAGTGGCGCATCAAAAAACAGGGGAGCCGTGGCAGTAATGATGATAGTTACCACTGCCGTATGCAAAATGGTAGTTAGTGCCGGGATGACCAGGATCGAGAAGGCCGGCACACCATTGATTTTATAGCTGCGAAAAATGCCGGCTTCGCGGGCTGTCACTAATAGGTCGGGCAATCCCAGTATTGTAGCTGCCAGGACGGCAAAGACAGTCATCGTCGGAATCATTGTCTCACGAAAAGTAGAATTGATTCCGGTCATAAGCAGTCCCATCATAGCGTAAAAACCCAGGGGAAACAGGTAGTTCATTAAAAGTAATGTCTTATTACGGATCCCGGTACGGAACTCGAATGAGAAGTGATTTATAAAAGCATTCATTGGACACCCCCTGTGGTTGTGATTTCCAAAAAACGATCTTCCAGAGAAGGCCGCTCTACACGCAAATCAACCAGCGTGTCTTCTTGGACTTTGACGTGGGTGATAATAGCCGAAACTGTAGGGCCGATATCGGTACTGTAGTAAATGACATACTCATCTTTGGATATGTGCTTACTCACAGCAGGGAAGTTGAGGTCAGGATCAGACAGGCTGGAGCCTTTTGTGCGAACGGAGACTTTGGTAAAACCCGATCCGGTTGCGGTTAGCTCAAGCGGGGTACCCGTGGCGGCGATCTTGCCGTGCAATAAAATCGCCAGACGACTTGCCATTTCATTTGCTTCTGCCATATCGTGCGTGGCAAGGATGATGGTAGTACCCGCAGCTTGCAGTTCGCGCATCAGATTGTGTAGTTCGATACGCGAGGCAACATCGAGACCGGCAGTAGGCTCATCCAGAAAGAGCACGGGGGGATTGTGAGCTACCGCCAGAGCCAGCCCCAAGCGTCGCTGTTGACCGGCAGATAGCTGATAATACTGTGTTCTCTTCTTCTCTTTCAGGCCAAAACGGTCTAGCAAGTCATAGCGCGGGACTACACCGTGGTAGGCACAAAAGAACTTCATCGCTTCGTCAAGGTTAATACTATCTGGCAGGCCTGAGGTCTGTAACTGCACGCCGATCAGGTTACGCAGTTTGCGCGGCTGATGAGCTGGGTCGACGTCCATTAGTTGCAATGACCCGCCATCGGGAGCGCGCAGCCCTTCCAGACTCTCCAGTGTGCTGGTCTTCCCCGCTCCGTTAGGTCCTAAAAGGCCAAAGATTTCGCCACGCTGCACCTCAAAGCTGATACCATCCACGGCAACGAGATCGCCGTAGATTTTACGAAAGTCTCTGACTTGTATTAAAGGTTCGTTCATAAAATATTCCTCCTTGCTCTTATTTATAGTGGTTAACGTAAATTTTCTCTTTTCATCTAAATTTAGCATAGTAGGGTAGACGGGCGAGACGCCTTTCTTGTATTATTTTTTTATATACGACATAAGTTTTAAAAATCCTTCTTTTTGGAAAAAAATACTCTACTTTTAAATTATATCTTAGAAATTTATTTCAAATCTAAATCAGCAGAATCGGGAATATTATTCTCTGCGTTTTGCAGAGGTGCAGAAAGAATTAGCCGGGATGAAGGTGGAGTTGGGTTCACCCCGTTAAATGATTTTTATTTATGTTGGGGAAAATTGAATAGAGATAAAAATACAATAAAAAAGGGCAAGCTATGAAGAACGTTATCTTCTTTAGTCTGCCCTTTTTATGTTCTTAAATCATATTTTAAAAAATGGGATGTGCCCTATTTAATTATTTTATATTTCCCAAAACGATATTACATAATCCCATTACATTAATATCTTTTTGGAATTTATTCCAACCTTCTTCTCCTTCTAAAGTACGCTCAGGTTGCCCGTAGTTAGTAAGATAAACAATAATAAGGTCATATTCAGGATCAATTAAAAGAAAAGTTCCTGCACCTCCCATTTTTCCTATAGCTTTTTTAGATACCAAATCTCCAAAAAAAGAGTGAGGAGAAAAGGCGTATTCCCAAAACCAAGTCTTGGGGCCACTTAAGATATAGTGAAGATAGGAAGAAGGAGATTCATACACACCAGAATTGGTCACCCCCTCAGTCATTTTATTTACAGTAATCTCCCCTAATATTCTTTGACCCTGGTAAATACCCTTATTCAAAATCATTTGAGAAAATACAAACATATCTTTAGCTGTAGAAAAAAGCCCGTCAGAACCGAGTACTTCGCCTAAATAATGTTCTAAATCCTGGGCAAGTTCTCCTCTTAATAGACGTCCATCGTCTGATTTTCCGGTAGCTGCACAATTTTCTTTATCCTGAGGATTAAACATAGTGTTTTTCATCCTTAATGGATCAAAAATCCATTCTTTAGCAGCTAAAGACAAAGATTTTTCCATAACCCGCTCCAATAATTTTCCTAAAATTCGGCAAGAAACATCACTATAAAAAACTTTAGTTCCCGGTTGATAGGCCAATTCTTGAGTATAATGCAAATTCCAGGCTTTTTTTAAGTCTCCCTTTGATGCAGCTTCTTCAGAGCATACAGGGTCATCCAAAGGAATTCCTCCGGTAAAATTCAGAAGATCTCTTATGGTAACTTTTTCTTTTTCTTTATTAGTTGCAAATTCAGGAATATAATTTACTACTCTATCATCAAGAGTTATCCTGCCTTCTTCAACCAATTTAAATGTTAAGGGAAGGGTTACCATTACTTTAGTTATTGATTCTATATTGAAAAGCGTATTTTCATTCACTTTGTCTGCCTGACTTGCTAAACCCTTCGCCTTAGAACCAAGAGACAAATTTAGCACTACATCTCCTTGACGGCCTATTAATACCTGACACCCGGAATATATTCCTTTGTCTATCTTTTTATCAACAAATTCTTCAACCTTTTTTTTCATCTTATTCCTCTATATCATCCTATAAACTTTTTTCTTCTTCACTTTTTGGTTTAGGAAACGTCCCCTTGTTTTATTCCCCTTGTCTTATTTTGAGATTGATTTATCTTTTTTATTCTTATATCTCTCTTTTACTTGTGCAATAAAGGTATCTATTCTAATTTCTCTTGTACTGTCCTGAAAACCATCATACTCTATTGACACAAATGGAATGTTATTATTATCTTTTCTGAATTTAGGGATAAAACCAGCTACAGTCAGTCCCGGCATGCAGTTAAATGGAATGACACTGATAATGCCATCCAAACCTCTTTTGGCATAATCTACCGCCTTTCCCATACTTACTATGGCCTCTCCGCCAATATAATGTCTAATATATTTCTCGCCATTTGAAACTATTTCTTTTGCATGTATATCGTCAAAGCCTTGCATATATGGTAAGGTTGCCTTAAACAACTTATGCTCATAACCAATCATAACTCTGTATAATATTGATTTTGTAAACCATTCCCTTAAATCCTCTTTTTTTCTATTTAAGCTGAATTTTTCTCTTGCAATAACAGAACTAAGATGATAAGAATAAACCAGATATTCTGTTGCTGGAGCTAACCAAATTTCTGCTCCCTTTTCCTCAAGTTTTCTTATAATTCTTTGGTTTGCTGGCTCATGAAGTCTTACATAGAACTCGCCAACTATACCTATCTTTGGTCTTTCTTCATCACTTCTTTTGACTTGAGAAAATTCCTCTTGAGCTTTTTTTAAGATTTCCTCAATAGGAGATAATTTTCCATTAAATAAATTAGAAAAAAATGCCTTCCCAATAGTTAAATAGGTTTTCATTTTTCCAAGATTAGTTTTTGGATCTGCTAAATAATCAAGAAGCCTTTTCAGATATTTCTCATAAATCTGATCTGAGGTTCCTTTATTAACCTCATAGGACCTTGTGTGCATTCTCATTTTTTCAAGCTGGTCAACTGCAGTAATACCAGGCCAGACCTTGATTGCTAAGGGTATGCCAAGATTGAACTCACTTCCTAGTTCACCACCTGTTATTATATCAACATCTATTCCATTTTTCTGGAATAAAAGAGATTCTAGACTAGCATACTGCCCTAGTCTACATGGGCCACAATCAGTTGTTGCCTGAAAAAAGGCAAATTTCTCCTGGTCAAAACCTGGTTTTTGTATAAAATTAAGCATAGCCTCTGTAGTATGTAGATAGGGCGTGCATACTAAGCCGGATGTATAGCTTCTCGCTCTTCCCAGGGTTTCATCAGGGCTTACCTCTAAAACCCTTGATTGAATTTTATAAGCATTAAAAACAGCAGACATTGCATAATTATGTTTTGACATTGGAGGAAAAACAAGAGTTTTTTTGTCTTTAATCTCATCAAGACCTTTTAGTTTAACACTAAAAACCTTGCTGGTCTGCTTTGCTTCTATCCCTAAGTAAGATTTAACAGTATTAAAGAATGCCTGTAATCTAGTATCAATTCCAGCATCTCCAGTATGCTCATCCATTTCAATTGTTAAAAATGGCTTTTGTGCTCTGCATAGCATTTGCTGGTTTATCTGGGTATCGGGACCGCAGGCAAAATAGGTTATATCAATTCCAAATAAATTCCTATTTTTGTTTAATAATTCTATTGCAGCCAGCTTCTTTTGGCCCTGTATCCAGTACATTTTTGGCATTTGTGTAGAAATATCTATTGATCCTATGGGAGCAAGTTCAAGAGGTATTGCCAGATAACCAGCATCTAAAATTTTATTGACAACATCATTATTAACATTTGAGTCATAAGCTGTGTATGGTCTTGCCATCACCAAAAAAGCAGGTTCGTTTTTTTTATATTTTTTAATAGAATCAAAGACTTCTTTTGTTTTTTCCTCAATTTTCTTATCAAACCTTTCTTTATTTATTAATCCCTCTTGAAGCGCAGCCCTAACATTTTTTGTGCTATGACCCATCTTTGCTACAGCTTTCTTCATCTGATTCTCAATATGATTTAATCCCCAATCAAAAAACAGTGAAGGAGAAATAAGCTTTTCCAAGTTAAGGCCTTCTTCAATAAGCTTTGGTGCAGATTTCATGAGATCTGGTGCAGATTGTGTCCATGGACATGTAACACAATATTTATAGTTGCCAATTGGCTTTCCAGTATTTGCAATATGGGGAATAAAAATAAAATCATCTTTTTTTAGTTTTTTTAGTAGATTGTCAACATGACCATAGGCAACCTTTGTTGGAAAACAATATTCTGCTGGTACTATCTCTAAACCACGATTTATTATCTTCCTACTAGTTTCATCTGAAACAACAGTTTTTATTCCTAAATACTTAAAAAAAGGAATAAACAAGGGCGAGAAATCATTAAATAATAAGCCCCTTGGAATTCCAACTTTCATTTGCATGCATCCTCCATTATTTTCTGCCTTCCTTTAAATAAATTGGGTGGCTTCATTTTTTTCTCATCTTTTTTTGCACTATATCTCTGGCATCTGTCACCTATATAAAACTCTTCATCTCCAATTTTAGCCATTATTATGTTGCAGTCATTTCCACACTTTTTATTTGTACATTCAAAAGGCCCTACACTGTATTTTAGATTTGATATTTTTTTAAATTCCCTAAAACTACCTAAATTATAGGTATCATATGCATATTTTGCTGCACCTATTGCTCCGGTTATATGCGGCCAAGGAGGAACAACTATTCCTCTTCCAAGAACAGTTTCAAGGGCAGCAACCTGTCCAAGATTAAATGCAGTTGCACCCTGGAAAACAATTTTTTCTTTTATCTCTTTGCCTCTAACGACTTTTGATAAATAGTTTCTTGCAGTTGCCAATGTAAGGGCAGCACATAAATCCTCTAAAGATACATTGTTTTGCTCATATTTTATTATTGATTGCTCTGACAAAACCGCACAAGTGCTGTCTATATCAGGAGGTTTCTTTGCTTTTAATGCAATATCCCCAAAATCTTCTATTTTAATGCCCCTACGCATGGCATATTTTTCAAGCAATGCTCCTGTTCCAGCAGCACATGCATTATTCATTTCAAAACCAACAACCACCCCTTGGCTGATATTAATAAATTTTGAATCCTGACCACCAAACTCAATAATACTAAACTCTTTTTGAGGATAGACTGTTGTTATGCCTGCAGCCTGTGCAGTGATTTCATCAACAATATGTTCTTTGGAAGCTCCAACTATAAAACCAGTAAGCTGCCTTCCGCTTCCAGTTGTTCCTGCAACAACTTTCTCAATTTTATAGCCCCTTTCTATAACCTGATTATATACTTTGTTTATAGCATCTATTGCAGCCCCAACAGGGTCTATCTCTGTTCTCCTGTAGTGATAAGCAAGTAATCTAAACTTACCATTAATTTTTGCTATTAATGCAGCCTTTGTACTAACAGAACCTATGTCAATTCCTAAGCCAGCTAAAGCAACAACTGCACCATAAGGCCAGTCTTCTTTTGGTTTCATAATTATGGATTTTTTGAGGATTAGAGGACCCTGTGATTCATAGCTAAAGGGTTTGGTTAATTTTTGTTCTATTTCTTTTATTATATTATTTAAATGAACTTTCTGACCATAGAGTGCTGCACCAATTGCACCTATGTGTAATCCTTGTTTTAATGTAATAATTCTGTTAGGTGAGATTTTGCAAACATCTATTAGATGTTTAACAAAGGCTTTACTACGTGAGAGACCACCTATAAGAACAATCTTCCCTTCAGACACTATACCATTTGATAGAATTTTTTTAAGACTATTTGCAGAGGCTCTATAAAGTGAGGCAGCCAATACCTCTTTTGATGTTCCCTTTTGTTGCAGATGCACAACATCAGATTCTCGGAAAACACCACATTTTGCAGAGAGCTGTACGGTTTTTTCAGTTTGATTAGCAACATTAGAGAATTCCTCTATTGAAACATAGTTAAATCTTTTAGCCATATGATCAAGCAATAAACCTGAGCCACCACCACACTTATCTTCTAAATTATAATTTTCTAAAAATAATTTTCCATTATGTCTTTCAAATTCAAAATATTCTAGGCTTGATGCTCCAGCATCAATTACTACAAGTTTTTCCTTTTTCTTAATGCCTAAATCAAGAGATGAAATGCCCTCTTTAATTGCAGTTGGTTCATTTATTTTTTTCAGAATATCTGAAAAAGAAAAAGAATTAACACCAGTTATAGCAACTTTAGCTTCATTTCCATACTTTTCTGGAATCTCTTCTAATATTTCTTTTAAGGCACAATTCGGCTTTCCATTTATCTTTTTTTGATAAAAGGTTGTATTTTTTCCATCTATCACAACTGCCTTCAAATTATCAGAACCAATATCTATCCCAATTCTTTTCATATTAAGAGGGGATTTAAATTTAGGTATAACTTTTTCTAAAATATTTTTCTTAATTTTTTCTTTCATAATATTATCTTATCACTTTTTTTGCCTTTGGAGTAAAATTTAATCTAAAATTTATTTTTTATTATTGTATAGTCCAAAGCTACATTTTCTATCATCGAACTCGACTGAACTACAACATTTTATTTTAGTATATTATATTATATATGCTCTGCTTATATGAAAAATATGCTGATTAAATTTTTTTAATATACTTTTTTTCTTTGTACTATAAATCTATTTAAAAACCCTTCTTTTTTTGTAATAATTTATAGAAAATAAAAAAGCCCATCAGCGAAAGCTAAAGGGCTGATATTTATCTATAAATGGTGGAGGCTAGTAGACGACTTTCGCAACTTTTGTATAAGTGATGAAACTGAAAAGATTTATCAAAAATTAGAAGAAGTAATTAACATAGGTTAAAAATTAAAAAGTTATAATCAATTAACTAAAATTTCTTACTACCTATTATTATCTTCTTTAAAACCACCCATAAGACAATTTTTCTTAGCTCCCTTGAATGGACGGATCTTAGAATATGTTTAGGAAATAAAAAACCGCCCAGAAACAATTGAGTGGTTCACAGTAAGGTCTCATTTCCACCGATAAATATGTACCGCTATATACATTGCCAGCATTCCTAGTAAACAACCCACCCGCTAAGCAGGTGGCTTTAAGAAGCCTCTAAAAGAGGCTTAAATCTTATTAGCTACTATTTTTTTCTTTTCTCTTTTTTTCTCTTGATACCTTATATATCTTCTAAACTATTCGTTCAAATCGATATTTCTTATATAATGTTCCCAATTTCAAAAAATATTTACCTAACACATATTCCTCTAATGGTAAAACCGTTTAACCATTACCACCTTCAAAGAAGGTGGTTTTTTAAGGTGAAATAAATCAGAAAAAATAAGTGAAATATAATAAAATGTATATTACTTTACATAAGATATATTATAGGACGTTGTAAAATTGAAAAATAATATAAAATCCTCCGAACTCTCCCTCTGTCATTGCGAACTTTCGAAGAAAGTGTGGCAATCTCGTATAATGTCATTGCGAGCCCGGATTTATCAGGGCGCTGCAATCTCATTCTCCTTTATATTCCAATATTCCCCCTTTTTCCTCTACAAAAACTATAAAAAAACTATAATTATTATAAATATTACTATATTTACTCTATAACTAGTAATTCACCCAAAACACCGTAACTCTTACAAACAAAGGCTTTGCAGAATTTATAAAAACGCCCATATACTGCGTATATGAAGAAATTTTAACTTGCCCCTTATGATTGTACCAATTTTAAAAAAGACCCCCCTTAAAAACGAAATTTCGAGGTCTATTTTTTCGTAATCCATAAAACCCCCCTACTCTTTTAGTTAAGTACAATTATAAAAATGACAGAAATAATAATTTGTAATATTTATTGAAAAGATAATCATAATAAAGTTTCTACCATATCAAAAAGAGTAAACAAATTATAATTTTTACTAAAATATTGATCTGGTTCTTTTAGTAGTGTGATTTCCTTAATATAATCATAGATAAATCTACAAAGATCAATTAAAATATGGTTTTCGCTATATTCGAATTGTTCAAAATATCTAAAGTCTCCTTGTATTGACTTAAATTCAAAATCTTTATTAATTCTTGGGGTAAAAAAGCTTAAAAATTTGTGAAAGTTATTGGGAGTATCTCCTGAATATAAAAATTTAAGATTACTGATATTTCCAAATGTAAAAAATTGTTTATCTGCTTTTAAATTATTTATTATATTTGATTTCGATTGTCTTGATATTGGCTTTGAACTCGGATCTACAAGATAATCAATGTAATTTTCAAACTTATTATCATAAGCTTTTATTTCTTCATATTTCTGGTAGTGAAATTCATAAAATATTAGAAAAAATAAAACTAAAATAGTATCAAATATATAACCTTTTTCGTTTCTTATTATTTCTGGTATTAATTCACCAAATTCATTTGAGAATTTCTCTTTAATTATAGACAATAATTGATATTTATTAAATATCTTTTTTAGGTGTCTCGGATTAGTAAATTTAATTGAGTTTAAAAAGTTAGAAATTATTAAATTATGTTCTTTAAAAAGTTGAGATTTTTCCACAAATTTTTCTGTATTGTAATTTTTTGACATATTAAATGAGATATCAAATATTTTTTCTAAGAACTCTTCACCCTTAATTTTATCTTTATATTTTAATTCCGCTGCTTTAATGACGGCATTTTTATCCAATCCGCAAAAATAAATTACCTGACTTTTAGGCTCATTTAATGAACTTTCTTCTCCCAGTGCAAAAAATAATTTGATAGAAGAAAGTAAATCTAAAACATTTTCTGGATTACATCTGTCAAGATCATCCACAAAAACTAACAATATTAAATTATTTCCGAGTCTAGATTTTAACATAGACTGAAATTCTGTCTCAAATTCAGATATTTTTTTATAAAATGATTTTTCTAAGCTAACCTTTTCTAAGTATTTGTCGTATTCTTCTGCTATATTTCCAACAACTTTTATAGATTTCAAAGAACCCTTTAAAAAAATATTTGCCAATTTCTTTATTTTTTTCTTATTTTCACCGTCTACTTTTAATTCATCCAATAGAAAATCAAATAATGAGTATGTTAAATTATCATCTTTTTCATATCTCCAGGCATTGAAAACCACGGGATAATAAATTTCTTTATCTATCTCCTTTTTAATAGAATTAATAAGAGTTGTTTTACCGCTTCCCCAATTACCATAAAGAACAACCATATTATTTTTTTGTAAATGATTAGTTTCATTTTCCAAAAATAATTTTATAAATTTTAATTTTTTTAAAACATCAAAAAGGTCATTTTCCTGATCTAGTTCTTTTATAAATCTATTGCTTAAAAAATTATATGCACTCATAAGACAAACTCCCTTTCCCTCCCCTACCCTTTTGGTTAATTAAGGCTATGATTTTAATAATTTATTTCTTTATTTAAACTTTTCTTATATTTCATTTAATCTAAATATGACTATGCAAGTTATATTTAGATTCCTGCCTTTGATGCTTTAATGATAAGATAATTTATAAACGTAGAGCAAGAAACTAACATAAATTTTGCATCTTCAAAATAAAGATTAGGTTCATCAAGTAAAGCATGACGTATGCCATCAGCATCACTTGTATATCCATATAAACTGCTAAATGCACTTTTCAGAGCAGAGTGCAAACTAACCTCATTCTCTATTTTCTTCAACGCTTGTCCTAATGTGGTATTTTTCTCTTTCGTTATCATGTTACAAATAGCCTCTACCGCACTTATAGACTCTTTAATCGAGTTTCTGTAATTAGGGGATTTTCTGTCTGCTAATAAATCCAAAGCTGTTTTCAAATGAGTATTAACCGCTGTTAAAGGCTTAGAAATTTCTAAAGCTTCCTCTATTTCCGAAATTTCCTCTTCCGAGGTTATCTGTATAATCTTCCCTCCAATGAAACGATATGCGGATAATTCACGTTCCAAAAAAGAATTACACAGATCCATAAAATCCTGATTATCATCTTTATAAGGATAGCTATAAACAATAAATTCTATGAAATCATAAACTTCGTTCCATTCATAATTATAAAATATCTTTCTTATTATTTTATAAGTTTTGCTCCAAGTATTTTCCAAAGTATCAAGCGGTTGTTTAAAATGGTCAACCCATATTTTTTTGATTAATATTTCCATATCCGGGAAATAAGAAATCAAATATTTACTTATATTATCCCAGTAAGAAACAGTTAAGGCATTCCATAAATCATTGCGTAAATCATCATCCATACCGTCCACTTGGATAACACTTTTAATTGACTTAATTCCTTTCCTTTGAGAAAATAACTTCATATTATCACCCCACTTAAGCAAGTAATCATTGTAATAATTTTACACCGATATAACGCTATGATTAAGTGGCTAACAAAGGAACGCAGCAGATTTGCAAGTCCATCTACAACTGCATATTCTGTGTTTTCTTTACTTCAATAGGCCACTACCTTTAAAGTTAACAACGTGTTTGCCAGAGCTGCTTCTTTCAATATTAGTTATAATGATGTCACCTGACCTACCATCGTCAAGGATTAATCGATACGGACCACCTGGTCTTATATTTTTTTCAATAGGTAATTTAAATGAACCATGCCATTCTGAAAGCTTTGATCTTGGGTCTACTTTGAAATCAATCCAAATGGGAATATTTTCAATGATTGTTGAGTCTCCTTTTTTTATTTTTCCGTAACTTTGTGGCATTTAGCTTACCTCCTTTCTTTTTTAGTTTCTCCGTGAAATATCCCTAAGACCGCCAATGGAGTTAATACTTTTATAATTGCTTGGATTACCATAATTATTATATATCCTCTAGCATAATAAAAAACCAGTTCTATTTGCCATTATTTTGTCCAATTATTTGGCATGCAATTTTTTGTTTGCTTTTTTAATTTGAGCTATTAGATGATTTTTTAACAATAACTTCATAATTGTTTCCATCTTAAAATATATTCTAATATTTACTATTTGTTAATTATTTGTAAGTAGTTTCCTCCCCTACCCTTTTGGTTGATTAAGGTTATTGTTTGCATGTAATTACCTTTTTTATTTATTATTTTACCAATTTAATGAGCCGTTATCGGAGGTTACCAAAATAGCACCAAAAACTATCTCACCTCAAAGACTCTCAATAATATCGCTATAACATTTGTGACTACTATTCCCAAAACGAACATCAGAATATCTCTTCTTGCTCTTTTCTTTTCCATTTGTTGTAGTGTCTGCTCATTAATTTGCTGAAAGTACTTTGCGGCTTCGAGTGGAAGGTCGTTAAGCACTTGCACTCGTTTTGAAAGTTCCTCCTCCTTTTGGAATAGAGTATGATGCCTTGCTTTCAACTCTTCCAGTACAGTTTGGCGACGCTTTATGTCCTGAACAACATCCTTGATTATGGCATCGATTTCCTGAGAGGAACTACTTAATTTCGAGATTAATTGCTGTATTCGTTCCCCCGGAGTTACTTCTCTCCTCACAGCATGTTTTTTTCGGAGTTTATAAGAATTGACGAATTCAGAGATTAGTACGATAATAAAAGATATTATGAAGATCTTTATGAAGATTGGATCAATCATAAGACACCTCCAGACTCTCTGTTAAGCAATTTCCAATAACTACTAGAAATAACCAAGCTACTTCGTTTATACTCCCAAATCGACATGTCTTGCAAAGTTACTTCTATTTTTCTCAAAAAATTACTCTTAAACTTAATTTTTGAATATTTCTATATTCCTTATACTACAAACTTTTTAAAAACCCTCTTTTTTAAAAAACGTATTTAAAACTCCCCTGCTCTTTTAATGCAAGGATTCCGGAAAGTTTTTTAATATTTTATTTAATTAATATAGGATGTTTATTTAGTCTCAAGAGTAAAGTAAAATGGAAATGGTAAACTAAAATGCACCTTTCCCTCTATAGATATTTGAGATTTTCTTAATTAAAATAGAAACACATCTTATTTTATTTCTATGGTTTAGTTTTCCATTTTACGAAATCTTTCTTTGGGATCTCTATCTATAATAATGCCAAAAACCTTAACCATCCGGTTAAGAAGCCCTCAGATCTTGTATGTTTTCCGCTAAAAGTTACCGAATTATTGAATTAGTACACCTTACTTATTTACGTAACTTAAATGTAAAATATTAATGATCTAAGAAAATGAGATGATCTCAATTATTCAGGAAAGATTTAAATTTACCAACTTTATTGCATTGCAAGACTTGGCTCCCCTTACCCCTCCTTTTTCTGACGCATCCATCAGCAAACTTGGGTTAGAAGAATTATATTATGTATCAAGCTTGTTTATTAATAATATTTGTGGCTTGTATTTTAAACTTATTTATTGTTTTTTCATTAAATAGTTTACTGTTTTTGTATATAATATCTTTATGATCTAGACTGAGCTTATATTTCATTAAATTGAATGTTAAAAGGTCATTAACACTAGTAATCCCTATTTCGTTAAGAATTCTCTCATTTGCAGGACCAATCCCATCAATATCTGTTAATTTAATATTTATACTTACAATCTTTGAGGGTACTGCATATAAACTAATCAGAATCGTAATCAGAAATACGGTCAGTTGAGGAAGTCCGAAATTATAATTTCTTGATAAATTATAGACTTTGTTGGCGATTATAAACTCAAATAATACCATAAACGTTAAACTTGATATGCATATAATTATTATAGTGAAAGTCTTGCGAAATCCCCAATATATAAATCCCCCACCCAAAATCATTATACTTGATAGAATAATAGGGAGATGAAAAAAAAGGGGCAATAACTCTTTTCCACTTTCAGACAGTTTTATAAATAATTCAGGAATATCTGAATTTAAAAAATCCTTACCCGATAATTCATAAACAACTTTATTAAGTCCAAATTTTTCAGGCAATGTTAATAAGCCCATATCAAATAAATTTAATATCTTTGGCACTAAAGGAAATATAAAAGTAATAACAATGATACTAATTATTATAAGATATGTTATATCTATAGTCTTAAGGATAGCATTTTTTGAAATTAAATCATCGGTAAATAATGGATTAGACTTTATGTATTTTTGATAATAGTTATTCATTAAAAAATATATTGAATTAATCACTACTAATGAAATGAATAAGATACGTATTGTTTTCCCAAAATATAAAGGTAGTTTCATATTAATAAATAATGGCACAAAATAAATGCCAAAGAAAATAGTAAAAATAAAAACAAAAGCCAAATGAAATGATTGTTCTTTTCTATAATTATCTTTAAAATTTGACCATACCAATGAATCACTTATGATCAATGGCGGTAAATATCTACTTGGCGAAAATACTTGTACTACAAAGAAGATGATATAATTTGCTAGAAGTGTCGCTATTCCGAAAATATATATATGCAATATAAAAAATTGTGTATGGTTTGGGATCCAAATCATAACCACTCACTGCTGTATTTAAACCTTTTATTATTTCATTAAAGTGAAAATACAGATTTTTACTATTTAATATTAACGCCATGCTGAACAGCATGATTATCAGTATATAAAAATAGGTCTTTGTATATAAAAATATAGTGGAATCAAAGTACATTAATTCTTTATATTCTCTATACCGATTAAAAAACGTATTTTTTTTTGATTGTTTATCTTGGCTAAAAGCCAGACTTCTCAGGATTTCCCACTCTTCTTTTGTGAACAAAGATTTATTCTTATCATGGCAGCATTTATTTAAAAACACAAGACCTTCTTCTTCTTCCCTTGTTTTTAAGTATGAATATCCAAGATGAAACATAATGATTATATTTTCAGGTTGTTTTCTATATGCCTCTACGAGAAATTTATTACCTTTTTTATATTCGCCTTTTAAGGTTAATAGCCAACCATACGTATCAATATAAGCGGCATTATTGGGTTTTCGATCTAAGGCTTTTTGTGCAAGCTTTATCCCATACTCAATATCTTTAATCAGTCTAGCATGAATATAAGCGAGTTCATTATAAATTATATGATGATCTGCGCCACGATTAATAGCTTTTTGCAAAGAGCGTCCGGCTCGTTTTAAATCTTTTCCCTTAGAATAAAACATAGAATCTACTATTGCCCCAACACCCACAAAAGCATTCTGGAGTGTAAATATTATATAAAATATGGTAATATCCCTCACTCCAGTTAAGTTGCTGCCGATGATACTTATGAACAAGATTAGCCAAGAAATGCAGTGAATGATAATGTAGATATATTGATTATATTCGTTAATCATCATCCAAGAAAGATTCTTTTTAATATAACGATCAAATTGGGTTGGAGATCTAAAAGTCATTTTGCACTCCTTTTTTTGGTTTAATTAATTTATTCTCATTAGAATAATATAAATTATTTATACCTAATCCCACTGACATTTGCCCACCCAACAACCATTTTTTCTGACACGAGACATGTTTTTATTGTCTTTGTCGATACCTTTCGTAAATTTCTCTTAAGAAGATCTTATGGGGTCTATAATTAAAAAAACATTCTGTAACTATAGAATAATCTGAAAGATGAGGATAGTCAAATAACCTTCTTTATGCAAGAATAAACTATATGGCCAGAGGAGCATTTGTGGCTTCCGGGGTCTG
>Ga0315546_1000509_pt1 | contig 27759 bp, 19 predicted proteins | sample SalMarSW160170MG_FD_203833 | JGI IMG/M metagenome (GOLD analysis project Ga0315546, IMG submission 203833) | Salt marsh sediment microbial communities from the Plum Island Ecosystem LTER, Massachusetts, United States - Salt Marsh Sediment SW1601-170 ...
TCTGCCTCTTTTGCATTTTCCCGGGACAGTTCCCTGTTGTATTTTGAATCGGCATTGGCGATTTCATCCTGTCTTGTCTGCCGGGCAGTCAGCACTTCCTCGTTGTGCTTTTGAATTTCTTCGCTCAGCCTGTCGTATTCTTTCTGTAACCGGGCGTATTCCTGTTCGCTTAGCTCCTTTTGCTTTTCGTTGTAGGCGGCTATCTCCGCACTGATCTTTTCCTGTTCCCTGATCCTCTGCTCCTGCTCACGGGCTATTCGCTCTGCCTCTTTTGCATTTTCCCGGGACAGTTCCCTGTTGTACTTCGAATCGGCATTGGCGATTTCATCCTGTCTTGTCTGCCGGGCAGTCAGCACTTCCTCGTTGTGCTTTTGAATTTCTTCGCTCAGCCTGTTGTATTCTTTCTGTAACCGGGCGTATTCCTGTTCGCTTAGCTCCTTTTGCTTTTCGTTGTAGGCGGCTATCTCTGCACTGATCTTTTCCTGTTCCCTGATCCTCTGCTCCTGCTCGCTGGCTATTCGCTCTGCCTCTTTTGCATTTTCCCGGGACAGTTCCCTGTTGTATTTTGAATCGGCATTGGCGATTTCATCCTGTCTTGCCTGCCGGGCAGTCAGCACTTCCTCGTTGTGCTTGCGGATCTCTACACTATATTTTTCATCTTCTTGCTGTATGCATAAATAACCGTCTTCTATCAGTTCTTTCTGTTTTTCGTTGTATTTTCTGATCTGAAAAGAATATTTTTCCAGCTCTTTGCGTCTCTTTTCTTCAATACGCGCTATGCGCCGATCCTCTTTGCGATTCAGTTTATTGATTTGTCTGTTGTATTTCGAATCATTATCAACAATCTCATTGCGTTTTGATTGTTGCATTTCCAAAACCTGTTCGTTGTATTTTCTGATTTCTTCACTGTACCTGGCATCTGCTTTCAACTGATCCTGCAATTCTTTTTGCTTTAAATTCGTTGCAGTTTCATTTTCTTTCTCAATTCGTTCTGAACTTCGTGTATTGATCTTCTCATCTGCCTTTTGCCTTTTTTCAATCTCTGTCAATGATTTTTTAACTTCTTTCTGAGTTTTTTTTGCTTCTCTTAATTCTGCATTTTCAATTTTCCTTCTTTCCTTTTTCATCTGCCTTTGTTCTTTTCTTTCATTCATCTTGGCTGACATTCTCACAAATTCTTGTTCAATTCGCTTGTACAAAGGGATTCTAACTTTATCAATACTGTAGTCCTTTCTCTTTTGGGTTTTAATAGTCTTTTTTGACCGTTCATCATTGCCAGAATAGTCTTGTGAATAACAATCTATAAATATTGTCGAAACTAGAATAAGTGAGATTATAAAAAGAATTCTGGAAAACATAATAACAATGTTTTCAGATTTTTACGCGATAGAAATCAAATAGTTCTAACAAAAAGAAAATTACTTGGAATTGAAAAATAATTCTTAACAGTTAATTCATACAATGTAATTCAATCAGCATCGCATTGCAAATCAAAAACGGTGATTTCAGGCATAAAACCGACCCTTCCCGGAAAGCCTATATAGCCTATTCCGACATTCACATATAAATATTGAGATTTTTCTATATACAAACCGCTCCAGCGGGGGTATTTCCATTTTATGGGGCTCCACTTTATCCCCGGTATATTAATGCCAAATTGCATTCCATGAGTATGACCTGAAAGCGTAAGATCGATATCTGTTTTATCTAACACTTCGGCATCCCAATGAGAAGGATCATGAGACATTAATATTTTAAATGGCAGAGATTGAATTTTGCCAAGCGCCTTTTTCAGATCACCATATTGAGAAAATGGAGGCAAACCCCAGTTCTCAACACCTGCGATGCCTATTTTATCTATCCCCTTTTCAAGAATTACGGAATCATTGAGCAAAAGGGTAAAGCCTGCCTGTTTCTGAAAGTCATATAGCCTTTGCATATTTGCAGTGTGTTCTTCCTTACTTTTCCAGGAGATATATTCCCCGTAATCATGGTTTCCCAAAATGGAATAAACACCATATTCGGCATTGATTTTACTCAGAAGAGGGATAAAGATCTGCATTTCTTCTGCTACATTGTTGACAATATCTCCGGTAAACAAGATCAAATCGGCGTTTTGTCGGTTAATCAGTTCAATTGCCTCTTCTACTCTTTCAGTATGTCCATGAAAACTTCCAATATGCCAATCCGAAATCTGAAGAATTTTGAATCCGTCAAATGCTTTTGGAAGATTCTTAAAATTCAGTTTAATATTTTTCACCTGATAGTTGAATCTACCTATGATAATTCCATGAGCTACAAATAAAAAGGGAATAGCTGAAATAACAATACCTATTTTTGAAAGAAACTCCGTTCTGCTCATAACAGTACCCGTTGCAGCCGCTTGTGATTCAGGTGTACTCAATCTGGTCATTATCCATCCCGTGAGTCTTACAATATCATTCCCAAGCTGAAATATGACAAATACAATCTTTGGAACATAAAACAGCATAAACATTCCCATCAGAAAATACCAGATACGAAATTTATCAGTAGTCATTACTTCACGCATCTGGAAACTCATTAAAATTGTTATAACCAAAATAATCAAGGGTACCATCCAGAATGCAATATGGATAGATTGACGCCAGAATACAGGAAGATTACCGGTAAGTATTTTTATCCCTCTGAATGAATACTGATCAATGACAAAGATTATTGCAAACAATATGATGGCAAAAACAATCGAACCTCTCATAGATATTATGTTTTACTGGATACTTAAAAATATTCTATCTCCAATTCATTTTATAAGGTATATCTAACTAATTATCAATATGAATTAGATTCATTTTTTTTCAATACTAAAGTAACAATATATCCTAACTATTTTTTGTACATAGTTATAAAAAGACAAAGAATACAACAACCTGACAGCACGAAATGTTTTCACGGGTGTATTGAATTTCTGTACATTTTTGTATTTGAGCGATAGAAATATATAACCGAAACTTAAGATTCAATTAACATTTAAGTTTCATTGACATGATAATTTTACAATTTTATTGATATTCTCGGAAGAGAACATTATTATGCTGTGCTCGAAGACAGTCTCACACAAAACCTGGTTTTTAATTCAGATGTTTTACAGACATTTCATCGGCTTGTAGATAGCCAGAGAATAAAAATTCAAAACAAAGGATTTCAATTGGGCAGAGAATTATTTATTACACCCATCCAGATTGCTAATCCTAAACAGGTTACTGCTTGAGACACTCCTTTATTCAATTCTTTGAATAATGTGATCGATTTCGTATATTTAATAAGAAATCACAAAATAAATTGTATTATGAAAAAAACATTTACTGCATTGGTATTGATATTGGTATTATCATGTCTGAACGCACAAATGGCTGATATCCTTCTCCCTTCTGAAATGGACAGGGAGAAAACAGTGCATCATAAAGGATTTTCGTTTTCTTATAATACGAGTTACCTTATGCCGTCATGGGTTAGTTACAAGGTCACAAAAGCACAAATCAATACAAATGAAAAAATAAAGGCGAAATACAAACCTGATCCGATGATCAATACCAGATCAGCTTCCAAAAAAGATTATAAGCAGGGAGGGTATATCATGGCACAGTTTGTCAATTACCTGGATGTAAAACAAATTCCCGGTGCTGTTGAAGAGACCTTTTATCTGAGCAATATTGCCCCCATGAAACTGGCCTATTACAATCACATCTGGTTAAAAACGGAGCAATTGATACGTTTATGGACCACAAATAATCACGGACTGTATGTTGTATGCGGTCCAATACTTGCTGATTCTCCTTTTCCTACAATTGGTGATAACAATGTTAGTGTGCCGAAGCGTTATTACAAGGCAGTTTATGATCCTGATAATCAAAAAGCAATTGGATTTATTTTCAAAAACGGGACGTCATCGGGTAAACTTAAGTCCTATGCTGTTTCTGTTGATGAAATTGAAAAAGAAACCGGTATAGATCTTTTCCCATCGCTGGATGATGAGATAGAAAACAAAATTGAAGCCGGATTAAGTATCGCCGACTGGGACTTTGAAGTTCTTAAATGATAGTTCAATAATTCGTATTAAATCAAAACAAAATACCTGAGTTTTCGTAAGTTTATTTTAATTCAGTTTATGTATTATTCAGTAACCTAAAAGAATTCCGTAATGAAATCGTTTATAAAGCCTATCCTGTTTACAAGCTGGTTAATATTGTTTGCCGATATGACTTTTGGCCAATTTCCCGGGTTTCAGTATTATGAAATTGGCCATACAGATCAAATGTTACTGGGACAATCCTCTCTTACAGATCTTGATAATGATGGAGATTTGGACCTTATTGTCGGGGCAAGCGGAAGTACTATCTGGTGGTTTGAATACATTGGTCCAGAAAAGTGGGAAATGCATATTTTGGGAGATGATGCTCTGACCGATAAAGGCGGAACGGCATTTGATGTCGATAGCGATGGAAATATTGATCAGGTCTCAGGAGGAAGCTGGTACCGGAATCCCGGGAACAACAATGATATCTGGGAACGATTTGAGAATGGATCCATTTATGCTTATGACAACATTCATGGCGATTTCAATAAAGATGGAGTGAATGAACTGGTATCTGTAAGTCCTCAGGACGGATCGTTTGTTTACTTCATTGGTTCCAATCCTGAAAAAAAATGGAAAAAGATCAAGTTGGGAGATGGAGTACCGGGAGGTATTTCACCCGGTGGAATTGGTGATCTTGACGGTGATGGAGATCTTGATATTGTCAGAAGTGATGTATGGTATGACAATGCAAACGGAGATGGCTCAAAGTGGGTAATCCACCGTACTATTGGATTCATCGAAAGTCAGGGAAAATTTGGTCGTTCATCAAGAGTTTGGGTAACCGATATGGATGAAGACGGAGATGCAGATATTGTGCAGACCGAATCGAATAACAAAGATGGCAGGGTTGTTTGGCACGAAAATAAAGACGGAAAAGGAATAAACTGGTATACTCATCCTGTGGCGTACAACCTGGAACAGGATATGCATTCACTTTGTGTTGCTGATTTTGATAACGATGGAGACATGGACATTTGTTCCGGAGCAGGACCAATGACCGGTGAGTTGTACAAAAGATTATTCATTTTCGAGAATATGGAAGGCAACGGTGAAAAGTGGGAAAACAGGGAAATACTATTTAAAACAGAATGCACAGATGCTGTAGCAGCCGATGTTGATGGTGACGGGGACATTGACATTTGCGGAAAAACATGGAAAGATAATGTCATATATTATCTGAAAAACATGCTGATAGAATCCAAATAAAGGATTGATGCAATTCAAAACCAACGGATATTTAAAAATTAAATATCCGTTTTTTATTTTCCAATGGGCATTGCTTAAAAAATTTTCCTTTTTTTGCAGGCTATAAATTCATGATCATGCATAAAATAAAATTCTTTTGCCTGTTTCTTATCACAATCCCGGTCTCCCTTTCAGTCTTTTCTCAGAAAAAATTAAAAACTGCAGATCAGCTAGCCAAAGCAACTGTATACAGATCCATTGATGAACCCGGATTGAACAAAAAGAGAGTATATATTCTTAACCTCGACAATCAAAAACTCAATGCTCTGCCTGAAGATATAGTCAAATTTAAAAATCTGCAGGAACTTTATCTCCGCAACAACAGCATAGCTTTTCTTCCTGACTGCTTATTTGAACTTACAAATCTTCAGAAGCTCATGCTGGGTGAAAATAATATTCAGGCAATACAACCGGAAATTGCAAATCTTATAAATCTTCAGGAAATTGATCTTTTTGATAATGAATTAATTAGCATTCCTGCAGAAATGGGAAATTTAAGAAATCTCAATAAGATCGATCTGAACCGGAACAATCTTGAATCCCTTCCCCCTGAGATAGGAAACTTAATTGAACTAAATGCACTCTGGCTGGAAAAGAATAAATTGTCTTCCCTGCCTGAGGAACTTGGCGATTGCGAACTCCTTTCAGAACTTAAACTGAAAGGAAATGCATTGGTTTCCCTGCCTTTTTCCATTGGAGAACTGAAACAAATCCGCTCTCTGAATCTTTCTGATAATAGTATTCGGAAACTGCCTCAAAGCATCGGAAATATAGTTGATCTCGAAGAACTTGATATCAGAAACAATCAATTAACAGAGTTACCGGATGAATTAGGTAACCTAAAAAAGTTAAAGACTCTGGATGTCTCAAACAATAAGCTCAAAAACATCCGGCACTTTGCTTTAAACCTTCCTTCTCTGGAAGTACTTGACCTGAGTTCGAACAATCTGAATTCAGTCAGTTTTCAAACTGATGAATTACTGAATCTTAAAAGGTTGGAAGCAGAAAACAACAGGATTGAAAATCCTGATCCCCTGTTTTCTATATCTTCGCTTGAAGAATTGAACTTAAGTCGTAACCGGATTGAGCGTATTGAACCTGGCATTTCGAAGCTGGGCAATTTGAAATACCTTGATCTGAGTGATAATAGGATCTATTCCGTTACAAAAGATATCGGAGCTTTATCAAATCTTGAAATTCTAAATTTAAGTAACAATAATATCCGACTGTTGCAGAAAGAGATAAGGGGAATGGAAAATTTAGATGAGCTGAATTTGAAAAACAACAATTTATCAGAGTATCAGAAAAAGAACATAAAAAAATACCTTGAAGATGGAACCAGGATTCTCTTCTGATATCATTTTCCACAGTTAACTGATGAAAATTTTGTAAATTGTTAATAAAGCACTTTTTAGGATGAGCAAACACATAGGAATACTAACAGCAGGAGGTGACAGTCCGGGATTGAATGCCGCTATTCGGGGCATTGGAAAAACAGCGTTAGGAAAATACAACATGCAGGTTACCGGATTTATGGATGGATACCGGGGAATTATGGAAAACCGTTCAATTCGTATGAGCAGCGAAAACCTTTCCGGTATATTAACACTGGGTGGTACTATACTGGGTACCAGCAGGAACAAACCGCATAAAATGCAGGTGGGTGGCAAAATAATGGACATGACAGATGTTATTGTTGAAAACTATCATAAACATCATCTGGACGCTTTAGTCTGTATTGGAGGAGGAGGAACACAAAAAAATGCTTTCCATTTGATGAAACAGGGACTGAATATAGTCACTCTTCCCAAAACCATCGACAACGATGTTTGTGGCACAGACGTGACATTTGGTTTTGATACGGCTCTAAGTGTTGCGGTAGAAGCTATTGATCGTTTGCACAGTACAGCCGACAGTCATCATCGCATAATTATTGTGGAAATCATGGGCCACAATACGGGTTGGCTTGCCCTTGGTGCAGGTGTTTCAGGCGGAGCCGATGTAATACTTATTCCTGAGATTCCTTATGATATTGAGGTAGTGGCCGAGTCGATCTTAAAGCGTGAAAGAGCAGGTAAACACTTTAGTATTATTGCAGTATCGGAGGGAGCTATATCTAAAGAATCCGCCCAAAAAATTGATATTCTCGGAAAAAGGAAAGCAGAAGCCGTAGACGAAAAAGAAAAGCAGAAATCCATACAAAAGGAGCTGAAAGAATACAAAAAAAGGGTGATTGGCGATACCATGCAACTGGCAAAAGAACTTGAACAGCTAACACTTGTTGAATCAAGGGTTACTATTCTTGGTCATCTTCAGCGCGGAGGTATACCATCTGCCTATGACAGGTTGCTTGCCACAAGACTTGGAACTGCTTGTGCAGAATACCTCCAGAATGAACAATACGGAATTATGATTGCTGTTCGTGGCGAGGGAGTTGAAGCTGTACCGCTTGACCAGGTAGTGGGAAAAAGAAAATCCGTTCCTCTTGATCATCCCTGGATTGAATGTGCAAGACGTGTAGGGACCTGTATGGGTGATTAAACCGTTACTTTATAGTAACATTTTAATTTATTGACAATTCATAAAATTACTTCCCTTTCAATACTATTGTATCGCATATTGAAGAGCTTAATCTGTATTTCAAAACTCCCTGATAATCTTTTGAATGATACCAGGTATTAAAATCTTCTTTGGTATCAAATCGTATGATCACTGTCCGGTTATAATTCCATTTCCCCTCAATGATTTCAGGATGGTCATCAACCACCAGGTATTCTCCGTTGTATTTTGAAAAAATCTCTCCTGCTTTATCCACGTATTTCTGATATGTTTTATGATCATGAATTTTAATTTGCGCAACAAAATAATGCATATTTCAGGTTATTTTTTTGAATCCTGTGAGCGCATTCCCCGTAGCTTGCTACGGGGTCTCTAGTTTGGCATTTAACTAGATAAAATCACGATATTCTTTTGGATGTTGTGATTTTTTTATATCTTTAAATCTAGTTATATGACTAGATTCAATCATTTTTTAATTTTAAACATATGGGATATCCAACTAAAATTCAATTAATTAAGAGGGCTAAAAGTGAACAGTGGTATATTAATTTTCCATCTGCAGTAGCCCAGGCTATGGAATTTGAGCGGGGAGAAGTTGCTGAATGGTTAATTGATGATCATCAGAGACTAGTCTTGATGAGGAGCGATGAAGCAGTATCTTCATTGAAAAAAAAACTTCAAAAGAAACACAAAACCTAGTCACTGAACTCGATACTTTATTTAGTAAAGCGAGTGAAGCTTTTGCTCAGGAAAGAGTAGCCCGTCGTGTACGCAATCTTGCCTATGGAGCATTAACTTGTCTTGGGAGACATACAGTTTCTGGCATTCTGACTTCAAGTGGTCAACAATTTATCGACTGGTCTGCTGCTTATAGGATCTTTAGCCAAAACAGAATTGATGTGAATAAATTGTTTAATGTATCTCAAAAAGAAGTAGTAGAAGAGATTAGCTCAGATCAAATGCTTATAGCTCACATGGATGACACTATTTTGAAAAAAACAGGAAAGAAAATGTCCGGTGCTTCCTGGCGCCGTGATCCTCTTGGACCACCTTTCCAAACAAATTTCATCTGGGGACAGCGTTTCTTACAAATATCAATGGCACTTCCAGCACAAAAAGGAATTTGTCAATCAAGAGCAATTCCAGTGGATTTTCATCATTGCCCTACTGCAAATAGGCTAAATAAGAAAGCAACTGAATCGGAGATTAAAGAGTACAGAGAGGCTAAAAAACAACTCAACTTAAGTCTACAAGGTGTTGACCGGATAAAAAGGCTAAGACAATCTCTTGATCATAATGGAGCTAAAGAAAAAGAACTTTACCTGAGTGTTGACGGTAGTTACACTAATACTAATGTCTTTAAAAATCTTCCCGGAAGAGTTACTCTTATAGGTAGAATAAGAAAAGATACAAGGCTGCATAAAATACCTGAATTTTCTAATAATATGGGAAGGAAAAAAATTTATGGAGACCAAATTCCAACACCAGAAGAAGTCAGGAAATCAGATGACTTTGAATGGCGGGATGTGAAAGCTTGGGCTGCAGGGAAGGAACATATTTTTAATGTTAAAGTTGTTAAAAACCTGCGATGGGAGAAAGCCGGAGGTAAGCATAATCTGCAATTAGTAATAATCAGACCTTTACATTATCGATTAACCAAAAAATCCAGAATGCTATATAAAGATCCTGCATACCTGATTTGTACGGACAATAATCTGGATATTGAAAAGTTGCTCCAAGCATATCTTTGGAGATGGGAGATCGAGGTGAACTTCAGGGATGAAAAAACAATATTTGGATCTGGCAAAGCACAAGTTAGAAATGAACAATCTGTCGCAAATGTTCCTGCATTTATTGCAGCCATTTATTCATTCTTACTAATTGCTGCACATAAAACATATAGAAAACCGGATCGCAGTAAAATACTACCAAGACCAATATGGTATCGAGAAAATAAGGAACAAAGATTATCAACTAGTGAAATATTAAATCTTCTTAGGTCTCAATTATGGGCAAAAGCTTTAGGTTGTGATAGTTTTTCCGGCTTCGTTAAACGTGAAATTGATATACGAAACAGGAAAAACTATGCTCCATCCTTATCGTCGACTCTTTTTTATATCAGAAAATAGCCAAACTAGAGACACCCCCAAGCCCTCCCGCCTTTGGCGGGAGGGCTTGGGGGTGTGTATTTTACTACAAAAAAAAGCCGCCCCGAATGAGGCAGCCTTGGCATATTCTTTAAATAGAATTAGATTACTCTTGTATTTTTACATTTATGGTTATAGAACCATCTCCACCGGCAACAATATTCGTAACCCTTATCAAGCCCTTTTTACTGTTAACAGTTTCAAAAGCAATAACATCATTAACACTCATTTGAGGAATAATATTATCACTTAATCCTGTTATCCCACTAATCAATAAATCATCATCTATCGCATCAAACTCACCTGAAGTAAGAGAACTTACACCAAAAACAGTTCCGTTTTTCACACTCCAGTCAGTACACCAGTCAAAAGCATTAGCTGTAGCGTTATTAACTGTCGGGTGATTCGGATTCACAAATGTTGCTTCATTGCCTGAAGAAATACCGTAGTAATAGATAATATCAATTAATGCCTGATTGTTTCCGGCTGGACCTATTTTATAAACTGTCCCGGTTTCAGCATCAAGAAAACTTCCAACATCAACATTAGTTTGGGCACCCATTAAAACTGCAGTATATTCATTTATCGGATTACCTGTGGATCCTACGTCAATTGTAACATTCACCATTCCCTGAGCAGTTAATCCGTCTTTGTCGGTAACAATAAGAGTAAAAGCAGTATTCTCATCACCAATCATCACTGTAGCCGATCCGATAAATGTTTCATCGTCTGCGTTTGGGATCTGATAATTATTCCAATCAATATTATCAAAATCCAGGATGGCAAGATTTCCTTCTTTAATTGTGAAAAATTCCAGTTTTGCGTCACCTGCGTCTGCCCGCCATTCAATTGTAATCAGGCTATTCGCCGGCACCGTTACGTCTTCTTCGCTGTTAATAGTAAGATCTGGTCCAACAGCATCGTCTTTGGAACAGGAGTTCAGCAGGAAGGTTATCCCAATCAATCCTATGCCCAGAAAATAAGTCAGTTTTTTCATAATTGTTATTTTTTAATTGTTAGTCAATTCAACTCAGAATGTATTATCAAACGATTTATTTCTAAAAATGTTACCGGATGTTCTATAATAAAGTTACAAATTATTTTCTCTGTTTACACAAAGTTTTCCGGTATGTTTTATCAACTTTTATGCCATTTGTATTTTGTTGACACATTTTTGGGGGTTGCTGGTTACTGGTTACTTGTTGCTGGGTTATTGAGTTGTTTATTATCTGTGTAATCGTGTAATTGTTTAACTGTTTAATTGGTGAATCGCTTTGCCAGCCATAGCTGACCTTGGTTAGCGAAGGTTGGATGAAATGAAATTAATCAACTGATACAATGTTTGTTATATACCCTCAGTTAATCAGTTGCCCAACCGAGTGAACCGGCCAAAGGGAGTTCATGACCGAAGGGAATAATATTACGAGCTCGACGAAGTCAATTCATCAGTTAATCAATGAAAAGATGAGTTGAGAGGGTGAGAAGATGAGATAGTTCAGAAGTTTAGTGGTTTAGTAGTTTAGTGGTTTAGTTTTTAAGTGAAACTTGAGAATAGAGAGTGACGACTGTTCTTAGATCACGATTCACCAATCACCAATTGAATGAAGAATTGACTGGCCTATAAAAAATCCGGCAAATAAATCATTGCGTAGGCTCGTTGCAAAGGATTTATAAGTTCCGCGGAAGTGAAACGTCAGCGGAACGACACGAAGAGCCGAGCAATAAGATTTATCCGGATTTTTTATCAGCCATGATTTTTTTGCTTTCTTTTTTGATCAGCAAAAAAGAAAGTCGTTCCGTTAGGAAACGGAACGAAATCAAAGCATGTGTGTTGGATAATCAATAATTAATAAGAGAATTGAATTTTTAAGTGAAACTTAAGACTACTAGATAACTTATTCCCCTTCCCCGATCATTGCATCGTATATCGCTTTCTGTATGTTTGTCCGTACATCCATTTCAGCAAGCTTATTATACACTGCATCAGGATAAACCCTGTTGGAAAGGAAAATGTATAGAATTCCTGTTTCCGGATCAGCCCACACCATAGTTCCTGTAAAGCCTGTATGTCCATAACTTTCGGGTGATATTCCCCTGAAGGTAGGTCCGTTTTTGGTTGTATCATTCTCGGGCTTGTCAAAACCCAGTCCGCGCCTGTTCCCGTTTTCGCATGCCACACAGGAAGTATATTCTTCTATTTGTTTCCTGTCAAGAAATTGCTGACCTCCGTATTCCCCGCCGTTCAGAAGCATTTGCATAAATTTGGCCAGGTCGTTGGCATTGGAAAACAATCCCGCATGACCGGATACTCCTCCGAGCATAGCCGCACCCGGATCGTGCACATATCCCTGCAGTATCTGTTTTCTGAACACCAGGTCGTTTTCCGTAGGAGCAATATATTGCCTGTCGAATTTTTGCAGGGGTTTATAGCCGAGTGTGGTTGCCCCAAGGGGAGCATAAAATACCGAATCGACAAAACTGTCAAATCCCTTGTTCGTAAGTCGTTCCACCATCCTGTAAAAGAGGTAGAATCCCAGGTCGCTGTAATGGTATTTTCCGGGTTTTTCCACCTCCGATGCATAAATGGTCAGAAATATGCTGTCAACCAAAGAAGAATTCATATACAGACCCTTTGCAACTTCTACGGGATATTGCCTGGAATACTCGTCAGAATAGCAATTGTCTTTGTATTTCAAATGCTTATTCACGAAAAAGTGTTTTCCCATCTGAATGGGATACCTCTTTGAATATTTGTTTTGAGCAAAATTTTGATTTGGATACAATGGTTCCAAAGTGGAAATATAAAATGGTATCCATGATTCAATTCCCGCCTGGTGCAAAAGAATATCATCAATCCTGATCTTGGCTTTATTGGTTGTATCCAACTCAGGCAAATACTTTGACAAAGGCGACCGTATATCTATCTGCCGGTTATGTTCCAGAAGCATCAAGGAAGGAACTCCTGCAACAATTTTCGTAATGGATGCAAGATCGTATAAATCTGTACTTTCAACCTTTTTGCGTTTTAAGTAGGTATGATATCCATACGATTTATTCATCACCACCCTGCCATTCTTAGCAACAAGTATCTGGCAACCGGGCATAGCCTTTTTATCTATTGCATCTTCAACCAGTGAATCCACAACAGCCAATTTCTCTGCGTCAAATCCTTCCTCGGCAGGAAGTATATATTTTAGCCTGATCCTACCTTCGGTGTTTATCCCATTTCCTGACCGATACTTATCATTAATACTCACCGGCAACTTTCCTTCCGCTCCTATTGCTCCGAAAACAAGCTGTGCTGAAAGATCCTGTATCAGGTTATTGTTTTCGTATGAAACAATGACTGCTATGCTCTTATCAAAATTTTTCAGGTGTGAGAGCAAATACGGATTCGAAAAAACATTTAACACAGTGGGATGCAAATACATGATAATATCTGCAATGGTAAGCAGTTCATCACTTAATCCGAATTGCTTTCCGGGTCTGAGATCATTTCCATGAATGCTTAACAAAACAAGATTGTAATATCTTAATGTATCAAGTATACTGGTTACTTCAGACAGACCTTCTGTTCCATAGATCCTGAAGCTATCAAGGGATGCATACAATGCAAGTGTATTCTGGTACTTGTTTTCCGGTTCACTGCCAATATTTACTGCTGCAATTTTCAAGGTGTCAATCCTTTTCAGAGGAATGATGTTGTTTTCATTTTTAATTACTGTTATTGCCTTCTCAATAAGCTTTCTCTGAGTTACCTGGAAACCTGATTGAATCAGGTCACATTGCAGGGAACCATTCTTCACTTTTTCCTTCGATTCGTAAGTTTTCACCCACTTCTTTGCCTGCAATATCTTTCTGCAACTGTTGTTTATTCTGTCAATATCTATGTCTCCCTGTTCAATCAGTTGCTCCACTCTCATCAGGGTTTTTTCAACCTCACCGGGCATTAGTACGATATCATTTCCTGCTGCTACAGCCATTGCATTGGCTATCTCCTGATCATAAAGCCCGGCCACTCCCTTCATTGTCATTGCATCTGTAAATACTAGACCTTTAAAATTCAGTTTTTGTTTCAACAAAGTTTCAGTTATAATGGCTGACAGAGATGACGGGAGATTTCTGGATGTATCGATACCAAGAACATTTAGGTGAGCTGTCATTACCCCTCCTACTCCTCCTTCAATTAAAGCTTTGAATGGAAACAATTCAATACTGTCAAGTCGTTCGTATGAATATTTAATAACAGGCAGTTCGTAATGAGAATCGGAATCTGTATCTCCATGTCCGGGAAAATGTTTGGCTACTGCCAGAATACCTTCATCCTGCATACCCTTCATATAAAGCAGTCCTTTGCGGGCAACATTCTCCCTTATCTCGCCAAAAGACCTGCTGTTGATGACCGGATTATCAGGATTGTTGTTCACATCCACTACCGGGGCAAAATTTATATGCAGTCCGAGCATTTTCATTTGCCGTCCAATATCACGTCCCATCTGATAGATCACATCATCATCATGAATCGCACCCAGCATCATTTGTCTCGGATACTGAAGTGTGTTTTCAAAGCGCATGGAAAGTCCCCATTCTCCGTCCATCGCAAAAAGAAGTGGTACTTGTGAAATAGACTGATAATATGTTGTAAGCTCTGCGATTTGTTCCGGAGTTGCCTGAAAAAAAATAATTCCTCCGACATGATACTTCCGGATCAGTTCAGTAACCCGGTTGATATCACTGTTTCCTCTTTGCGGATATGCAGCAACCATAAACAGTTGTCCTATTCGCTCATTTGCTGAAAGTGATTGAAAAACAGAATCGGCCCAGGCTGATGAATCTTTAAGAAACGGGGGTGGCGAAGGCTTAAATATAAAATCCTGCTCACTTACCGATCGATAATCTACCGAAAATTGAATAAAAATACCCGCTACTAGTGCCGCAACGAGTATCAGCAGCCCTTTCCTTAATTTCCACCTGTAATATGACATGTAATCTCTGAAATACCTTGTTTAATACTATGTAATACCGAAATTAGTACGCGCAGGTTTCAAAATATGGCAGGAATTATTCAAATTATTAACAAAAAGACGAATATTTAGTAAAAAAGCTGATGAAAAGTAGATGCTGGTTACTGTTTAACTGTTGAATCGTGTAATCGTTAAAAATGATTAATTGATGAATCGGGTAATTGATGAAATGAAATTAATCAACTGATATAATGATTGTTATATACCCTCAGTTAATCAGTTGCCCAACCGAGTGAACCGACCAAAGGGAGTTCATGACCGAAGGGAATAACATTACGAGCTCGACCCAGCCTGCTATGACTTCCAAAGGCAGTTAAACCTTCGGCATGTGAACCGGCTGGCAGGGAAGCCAATTCATCAGTTAATCATATATTTTGAATCGTGGAACTGTGTAATCGTTAAACTGATGAGTTGAGGAGTTGAGATTAATAATAATTAGTTTATACTCAATGTCGAATATCCCTTCCTATTCGACAGACAGGCAATGACCAATATCCAATGTTGAAGTGCAAGTTGTAATTTATTGGAAATTGGATTTTAATTGAAATTTGAAATCTTTTGACTTGAGACTTTATTGGTTACTGGCTTCGTCTGCCGAAGAGAGTTAGAGGCCGTCTGATAAAAATCACGTATGAATTCAAGGAAGGTTTTCGTTGTGATGGCTTTGTAGGAACCTTGTCTGAGTGACGACGAAGGAGGAGTGAGTTTGGTTCCGCAGGGAGAAAACCTTCTGTAGCAATTCAAGTGATTTTTATAAAACGGTGACCTTTTTTGCATTCTTTTTTGTGTGGGAGACAAAAAAGAATGTCGAACCGCTTGGGGAGCGGTTCGAAAACATGGAATGTGTGTTGGATAGAGAAATAAAGGTACAAGGAATTGTTCTGTTAGAGAATGAAACAAAAACTAAGCCCAGGTACTGGAGTTGATGAGTTGATAAGATGATGAATTGAGAAGATGAGATTTAAACTTGTAACTTAAGACCAGAAACTTTCGACTTGCGACTAATGGATCACCACCATGCTCCGTGCTGCTGAACCAGGCTCACAAATCTCTCAATACTTCTGTCGCCGGTAGATTCAACATCATTCGGGAAATAGCAGGCAGGCAATTCACCCAATCTCCTGTGATAATGTATACAATCGCAGCATGTGCCTTTTTTGCTACATGAAAATGTGCAGTTGCAAAATGACAGGTTTGTTTCTTTTTTACACTCCATAAGGAAAAGATCTAAAAGTTAAGTTTTTCTGCTATTGCCGCAGGAATGGCATTTTTATGAAGCATGATAGAGATTGTTTTGTATTTGAAATAGGCATTGGAGACAAACATGTACCCGTTGTAAGGATTTTCTGTTCCCCAGGAATTTTTTACATAATAGTATTTCTTGTTTCCTTTATCTTTTGCCATGCCCACTATATGCATTCCGTGATCATCCGTTGTCAGATAATTATCGAATGCTTTCTGTCTGTTTTCCTGGTTTACTTTAAGTTCAGGCAAAGGTTTTTTTATATTGAAAATAATATCCTCTTTTTCCTCATCCGTTTTTTGAGACCATTTTTCTTCCTGCTTTTCTGAAAAAGAGCTATAGAGGATTTCAGGAGCCACAGCCAAACCTTTTTTGAAGTTAAAGCCATCCTCAGAAATGTCTCCCGCCCAGGCAACAGTATACCCGTTATAAATTGCAGAATCAACAATTTGCTCCAATTCAACCAGAGGAACATTATAGCTTTCTTCCCACGACCAGTTGTCAGGAATTTCAAGAATTGAAGAACTATAAAAAGGAATATGTAAGAAACTTGTTATCATTACATAATCGTCAAGATGAATGCCTAACAACTCCTGAAATGAATTGGGAGTGTAGCTGGTCCCTTGATAATCAAACGCCGGAGGTATTTCACCCAGATAGGATTCCAGGACTTTTTTAAATCCCTCTTCCCATACATCACTCAGTTTGTTATTTGGATTGGTAATGATAGCATCGACATATTCCTGCAGCACTTTATCCATTTCACTGTGAATGTGCTTCTCAGAATCGACTTTTAAGCCGGAATAAATTTCTTCCGGAACAATACCATGCAATGAAATTACATCCACAACATCGTTTGCTTCACCACCCGGTGCAAAATTGTTTTTGCCATGCATACGCACATAACGCTTTGCTTTTCTCAAATAATTCTGGTATACAATAAACATTTCAGACAAATCAAACTCTCCTTTTCCCATTCGCAACAATTCCGATTCAAGAAGAGAGATTGTACTGAAACTCCAGCATGTTCCTGTTTTGTATTGATCTCTGACAGGAGTGGAGGGCAATTCTTTGATAACTTTTATCTGATCTCCCTTTTCCAGTTCATCACTCCAATCTGCCGTTTTATCATTGCCTCCAAAACAATATGCGGAAAATATACATAGTATAAACAGGATGGCCGGTCTGACAACATTACTATTTCTCATACTTTTTCAATATAAAAAATTTCAAATATATTCAGAAAATAAGATATTGAAAATTTTCTTATGTTTTCCTCTAATACAATTCAGGGAAATCATATCCTTAATTACAAAATAAAGCTCTGAATCCCTTAATACAAGGAGCTTTTTTGGTTCGTTTTAACAATTTTAAATTCCGTTCTTCTGTTATTTGCACGGCCTTCTTCCGTTTCATTTCCATCCACAGGTTGATCAAAACCATATCCTTTATAATGTAATCGGTCTTCTGAAATTCCATGATTTACAAGATATTCGACTACAGATTTCGCTCGTTTTTCTGACAAAGTCAAATTGTATTCCCGTGTTCCAATATTATCAGTATGACCACTAATTTCTATCATGATTTCAGAATTGGATTTGAGAAAATGTATGATCTTATCAAGCTCATACTTCGATTCCGGCTTCAGAGAATAAGAATCGGTCTCAAAAAACACATTTTTCAATACGGATTTTTCACCCAGCTGGATTGGTTTTAGCGGAACATCTTTCATAAAGGGCTTTTCCAGATGGTAGATACCCTCCAGTGCAAAATTTTCTGAATGAAACAAATAACCTCTATGCTCCACATTCAACATATAATTTTTATTTGTAGGTATGCAAAGAAGAAATTCCCCGGTAACCGGATCGGAATAGGATTGATTGATCAATTCTCCATTTTTCAGATCAAAAAGTTCAAACCTTGCTCTTAATCTCTCTCTTGTTTTCTCGTCAAACACCCTTCCCTTCATATAGGATACTTCATCGGGTCTTGCATCTTCATACAAAGCAAAACGATAAATATCTTTCCCGGTTGCAGAATGAATATCTGATGCATAATAGGCCGTGTTGCCACGTGCATTTACTATAAGCCCAATCTCATCACGATTTGTATTTATCGGATACCCAAGATTTTTTGGTTTGCTCCAGTTCCCGTTAGAGTCAAGTCGTGATACAAACAGATCAAAATCTCCCATTCCAATATGGTAATTTGAAGAAAAATACAAAGAAGAATTGTCATGGTGAATAAACGGGGACATCTCATCTCCGGGAGTATTTATTGAATCGCCTAAATTAACAGGTGACTGCCAATTACCATCTGAATCTCTGCTGCTCATCCATATGTCAAGTCCACCTCTGCCTCCCGGGCGATTGCTTGCAAAATAAATGATCCTTCCATCCGCACTTAAACTTGGCTGAGTTTCTTTTGCCACTGAATTCACAGGTTCACCCATATTCTTTGGAAATGTCCATTCCATACCCTCTCTGGTTGAATAGTAAATATCACAACGACCGATCACTCCTTTCCTGTTGCAAACAGTATAAACCATAAACTGCCCGTTTGCTGAAATGGACTGGGCACCCTCATTGTCATCAGTATTCAAAGGAAAACCAGCATCTTTCATAGGTTCCCAACCTTCAGGTCCATACTCACTTATGAAAAAGTCTTCCTGTACCTTCCCTTCCTTTACAATATCATAAACGTGCACAAGCCTGGTGATAATTAACGTCTTCTCATCTGCTGATAATGAAGGCCAATATTCATCTTCTGCCGTATTAATATTCGGGCCCAGTGTAACCGGTTCAAAATCTACCGGATTATTCATCGCATGAATAGCAAATACAGTCTGCTCCAACCCTCTTTTCGCTCTTTCAGCATATTTTGATTCGACAGTATCCAATTCAAGGTATTTCAGGTAACTATTTTTGGCTTCTTCGTATCGTGCTATTTTAACTTCCAGCTTTCCCTTGTTCAAATATCCTCTTGGATAATAATAAGGATCGATCAATAAGCCCTTGTTGTATTGCTCAATTGCATTTTCATATTTGCCTTGTTCCCAATAGACTTCTGCAAGAACCAGGTAAGCATCCTGAAATTTATCATCGATACGTATTGCAGATTTCAACTTTTCTTCCGCCCCTGCATACTCTTTGATTCTATAATATGCCAAACCCTCCCCATACAAACTGATGGCTTCCCTGGATTCAGTTTTATATGTTTTCTGTGCAGCAACAATTTGAAAGGAAAAAATACTTATCAGTATAATATAGCGAACCATACAGTTACTTTTCTATGAAACGAACATGAATTTTAGTATGCTAAATTCATTAAAAACCATGAATAAAATTCATCGTAAGTTCCAGACAACCATTGATAATTAGTTTTATACTTATGAAAGTAATGATTTTATTACTGATTTAAAAACAGCTACAGGACTTATTGCTCGATAAACCGGTACAAAGCCTGAACATCTCCTGCATTCTCTGACGAAAGAAGAATCTGTTCACCAAAACAGACAACTCCTTCGAGTTGAATATACAAATCGTTATACAAATCATATCTCCTGATTCCCGGGTCTTTGCTGCTTATCTTCCGAAAATCATCAATGATCATAACAAAAGGTAAGTAATAGTACCCGCAGAGAATCAGTTGATTGTTAGTCAGATTAAGATCAGCTCCGGTTATAAAGCCCTCACTGTTCAGTTCACAAAACTTCCTGGCATAGAATGAACCGGGAACAGTTGGTAATTTATAAAGTACTGTATTATTATCCTGCCAGTTTTTTGTAAACAGCACCAATGAATCCCCGTCAAAAAGCAAGGCTTCACAATCGTAAGGCGTATTATGGTAATTGTATGCAAAATCGGTTTGGTCCATGTAGTTGAAAGCAATCCTGCCAGCAGATATTTCCTGCTCGTAAGAATCATCAACCTCTGCTTTGTTTATCTTATAAATACACAGATCTTTCCGTGTGCCACTGTTGTTTCCAAAATCTCCGATATAGATAGAGTGTGAATCCTGTGTAATGTCTTCCCAGTCAACATTTTCAGCATCAAGAAGAGTAAGCATCTTACGAATAGTACCCTCAACAATATCCAATCCGTAAAGAACAGGTTCATTCCCACTATCATTAAAAGTCCAGAGCAACGAATCATACACTATGATCCCTGAAGACTCACACACTTCAGAGGGAAGATCAAAGATCTTATGCAACAGATATGCAGTTTCTTTTTCTTTGCTCTCTATGGCATCATTGCGATTGCAGGCGTTTAAACCGGCAACAGTCAACAACAGGACAAAACAAAGGAAGGTTATTCCGGACCTCATAATTGCGGTTGATATTACTTAAAATCATACAAATGCAGCATTTTATGAAACAGTTCGGTATTTTCATAAATCCCGCTAAAAATTTCAGCACCGGTTCCATAAGCAAACACAGGAACCATAATAGCCGTATGATTATCAGACGAGTATTTTGCCTCCACTTGTCCGTTACTGATATCACCGTCTACCAGGGCCAGACCTCCTGTCTCATGATCAGCAGTAACAACTACCAGCGTGCCCGGATGTTCATCGGCAAAATTCATGGCCTCGCCAACCGCTTTATCAAAATCTATTGTTTCACTGATCTGGAAGGAAAAATTATTTTCATGTCCGCCCCAGTCTATTTGTGAACCTTCAACCATGATGAAAAATCCTTTTGCATTTGTCTTAAGTTTGTCAAGAGCAATCCGTGTAGCTTCGGCAAGGTAATCACCTCTCCCCTCCAACACAGATAAGGGATGATTATCAGCAACAAAACAGCCAATGTTCGTTGCACTATCTTCTTTTACTGATTCAAGATCGTATACAATGGAATATCCTTCTTGCCGCAATAAATCTGAAATATTTAAACTGTCTGTTCTCTCCTCAAAATGCCGTCTTCCACCACCAATAAAAATATCAATCCCACTTCCCACATAATCTTCTGCAATGTTCAATGTGTCGTACCTGCTGGGCTGATGTGCGATAAATGAGGCAGGAGTAGCATGAGTCATTTCACAGGTAACCACCATTCCTGTCGAAAGACCGTTCTCTTCAGCAAGCTCAAGGATCGTCTTTAAGGATATGGAATCGGGTGTCATAGCAATGAATTTGTTGTTCGTTTTTTGTCCTGTTGCTAAAGCGGTTCCTCCAGCTCCGGAGTCAGTAACATATTCATCAGCAGATGAAGTTCTGGACAAGCCGATATATTGAGATCGTTCAAGGTTCATTACTCCATGATTTATCGTATATGCCGCAGAAACCTGGGCATTCCCCATCCCGTCCCCGATCATAAAAATAATGTTTTTTACCTTTTCAGACGATTGAGAAAATCCCGTATAAACAATTGAAGATAAAAGTGCAATTGCAAGTATTAATGCCTTCATAACAATGAAATTATTACAAATATTACCAAAATATTTTGTTTTCAACCCTAAATCGGTTTTGATTATAAGTTAATCCTGCCTCCTCCGGCATAATGCTTCATCCAGTATTTGTTTGTCAGGGAGTCTATGCGAACAATTTTGCCTCTTCCCGGAGAATGAATGAACATTTTGCTTTCCAGATAAATACCTACATGGGAAATATCGTCTCCCTTTATCCGGAAAAATAACAAATTTCCTTTTTTTAAATTCTCAACAGTCATATTATTCGTTTGTTCATATTGACCAACTGCGGATCTTGGGATATGTATTTTGAAATGACCGAAAACTTCCCTGGTAAATCCTGAACAATCATAGTATTTACCTCTTCTTGCAAATTTTTCTCCCCGCAAGAACAAAAGTGCATACTTCTCAATTTCATCTCCTCCCGGATACTGCAAAGATCGTTTGTTTTTTGATGCTAGCAATATTGAATTTGCAATAACCAGTCCCAAAAGCACGGCAACTGCCCCGATAAGGCCCAGCCTTTGTTTAAGTCTGCAGGTTTTTCGTGTTTTCATACCGGGAAATAAATATGCTAAATTTGCCTGCATTCATTTTTTGAAGGAAATATTGAAAAGATACTTTCAACACTCCCAATCCATATTTGATGCTCCGGCTGATGTTTATCGAAGATGCTTCTTCAAAATATTTTGTAGGACAGGTTATTTCTGCAATTTCAAAACCCGCATAAAAGATCTGAGCAAGCATCTGATTATCAAAAACAAAGTCATCGGAATTGATATTGTAATTGATCGTATGAAGTACTCTTTTGCTAAAAGCTCTGTATCCTGTATGATACTCAGACAATTTCTGATTCATAAGTACATTTTGGATAAATGTAAGAAATCGGTTGGCCAGATATTTGTATATTGGCATACCTCCTTTCAAAGCTCCTTTGCCAAGAATACGTGAGCCCAATACAACATCATAAACATCGTTAGCAATCAAATAACAAAGCGAGTGGATTAATTTTGGCGTATACTGGTAATCGGGATGAAGCATTACCACGATATCAGAATTCAATTCCAGAGCTTTGTTGTAACATGATTTCTGATTTCCTCCGTATCCTTTATTTACGGTATGTTTAACAATATGCTTTATCCCAAGTTCCCTGGCTTCTTGCAAGGTATTGTCACTGCTCAGATCATCAACCAGAATAACCTCATCAACAATATCAAAAGGAATCTCATTGTATGTCATCTTCAGAGTTTGTCCGGCATTATAAGCAGGAAGAACAACTGTAATTTTTTTATTATTGATCATTGGTCGTGATTTATTTTAGCAGCCCTTTTGCAAAATACAAATCCATTTTTTTCATATAATACTATAACTTCGGAATATTCAGACAATATTTTTTCTTTATCATTCGCTCGCAATACAAAGTAAACATCCTTGTCTATTTCACCTCTTGTGAGCCACTCCGTTGAAAAAACATCCTCCTGTTCAGGTTTCGGTATGTTTCCATAAAACAATACGGCATATGTTTTATGAAATGAATGTATGTAAGCATCTTTTGCTGATTGTTCCCTGATAAAATCTATAGCTGTTCTTTGAGTAATTTTTTCTACTCCTGGAGTAACAAAAATAGCAGAGAAGTATACAAACAACATAGAAGATAAAAACAGCAATGAAAACTTCACAACCTTTTTCCTGTGAATCAGAAACACAGATACAATTACTCCAATTAAAAATAAAAGACCAATAGAAAACTGGATCAGATCCCATCCCGGGTCAACCTGAAGATTACCGACAACAAATTGATCGGTGACAATTCCTTTCTCTATTGCTATTTGTTTGATTGTATTATAAAGTGGTAACAACATTATGAAAACGCCTTCGATAACACCAATTACAACAAGCATTATCTTTTGCCATAACCTGAAGCGAAAATTATCTGAGAGTATCATTTTCAAAGAATAAGCAGCCAGGTATGTCAGAGGAAAATAGGCCAGTGAAGAATAATGCACAATCTTTGTTTTTACTACAGAAAATAACAAAAGAACAGTCCACAAAAGAGCGATCATTGTAATGTGAAAGATTTTTCTATCGTCTTTTATGCCCTTGTATTTATGACCCTGGATCGCAAATACCGAAGCAGGAAACATACCAAACAAAAGGATCACAAAATGATACAATGGAAAACCTCCATGTCCTGCATCTTCGGTCTGAAAAAGTCTTATCTGGTATACAATAAAGTCAACAATAACATCAGTATTTCCGCTTATCAATTGCAGAATGAACCAGAATCCGCCCACTACAATAAACGTTGCAACAAATAAAAGGATACTTTTCCAATTGATACCTATCCTAAAGCCATTGAAAAGAAAAAGAATTCCAACCAGTATTCCGAATATCAGAAAAGCAACAGGTCCTTTGGTTAAAATTGCAAGACCAATAAAAAAGGAAGAAAAAAATGTATACTGAAGTTCTTTTCTGGAATTTTCTGATCGAAATGCAAAAACCCAAAAACAGATACCTAGAAATATAAACAAATTGAACCACGGATCAATAATGCCTGATTTAAAATAAAAAAATGATAAAAGAGATCCCAGGTATGTCATAACCCAGATGACTCCAAAGGATGAATCATACAATTTCTTTCCAAGTCGAAAAACAATGAGTAAAGTCAGAATCCCGCAAATTGCGTTTGGAAATCTTGCTGCAAATTCATTGATCCCAAACAATTTCATTGACAATACCTGCAGCCAAATGAATAAAGGTGGTTTTTCCCAGAAAGGTCTGAAAAAGATCCGGACATTCAGGTAGTCGTCGGTCAGGATCATTTCTCTTGCTGATTCGGCGAAGTTCAGTTCATCCCAGTCAAAGAGGTTTAATTTTCCGTTCAGAGGAATAAACAGCAAACCTCCTATCAATACAATGATTCCCTGAATCAATACATCCTTTTTGTTCATTTTTGTTTCTGCTGATTCAACAAATATAAAAAGGACTGATCAAACCAGCTGATCTTAAAGCGTGAAAACAGATCAGCCATAAAAAAACCTGACAACAAACCAATCACAGATCCTGCATACACATCGATCAGAAAATGTTGTGAAAGATAAATACGCGAATAAGCTACAAGACCTGCCAGACAAAATAATGCCAGCTTTAAAATTTTTCTATTGGCAAATACTGCCAGGCTGAAACACAGAGCAAAAATAGTTGCTGAATGACCTGAAGGAAAACTATAATACGTATGCAATTTAATGCCATCAATAATATGCAATACTGTAACATCTTCAAGCACAACAGACGGACGCAAAACACCGGTAAATACGATTCTTTTAAGGAATTGAACCACCAGGCCTGCCAGTATACCTGAAGAAATGACTACAAATGATCTTCGAAAGGAAAACAACAAATATATCATACCAACAAATACAAAGCTTAATCCACTTCCAAAAACAGTGATGTATTTAAAAAAAATATCTGCAAAATCTGTATGATACTGATTTAGATAAATATGAAGATCTGTTTTAGGTACGAGCATTAGCAGAGGAATTAATGCCAATAACAGAATGGATACCGGAAGCAAAAAGAATAAATTTCTCTTTATCAGTTCAGACATTTGAAAAATTCTTTGTAATCTAATCATAAGATTGAATAGCAAAGAAGCAAAAATATTCTATAAATGAAAATTAAAGTTTTGCCAGTTGAAAAAATTGTTTGTGTTCATCGGTTGAAACTGCAACTTTATAAATACCAGCCGGAAGATCAGAAATATTAATTTCTGCAAACACTTTCTTTTCTTTTGTTTCCTTTAATAATGCACCATTTAAGTTATAAATCTTCACAGTATATGGCTTGCCAATATCGTAAGTCTCAATATAGAATATGTCTTCTGCAGGATTTGGAAAAAGGAAGAAAAAACTATTGCTATCGGGAATTATTCTGTTAATGCCTCTGATTTCCCTAAGCAGCCAATTATCCGGATCGGGTGTTATTCTATATACCCTTTTATTAAAAGGAATCGAAAAAACTTCAGACAGCTCATCCTGCCTGAATTGAATCAAAGTATCGCCGTTCAGATACTCGATCTGAAAATCGATTAACAGATTAAAGAACGGGGTTTCATCAGGTGTTGAAACCGACTGGTCAATATAAATGAACAATGAATCATCCTTTTGTTCCCAGGCAATATTCAGAATCGGGTGTCCGGCACCATAATACCATTGCTGAAAAAAAGTATCAAAACTTTGACCTGAATAGTATTCAAGCGCCTTTCTGAAATCTTCGGCAGAAGCCACTGAATCAGCAAAATCATCAAGAAAATTCTGAAGAGTACCAAAAAACAAATCATCATCACCAAACTCGTGTCTGATCATATGAATGATCGATGCTCCTTTTCGGTATGTGAGGGAATAATCAAAAATTCTGGATACATTATCCAGTTCATCTTCAGGTATAAATATGCTTCCTGAAGGTGATGAAAGTGCAAGATCATGAGTATTCCTGAGCCAGGAGACTGCTTCATCTTTTGTTTTGAGATCTTCGATTGCTATAAATTCGCTATAACTGGCGAAACCTTCATTGATCCAGATGTTTTGCCAATCGGAACAGGTAACATAATCTCCAAACCACTGATGTGCCAATTCATGAGCCACAAGAATGAAGGAAAAATTTCCCAGGGTGGTCATAGTCTGATGTTCCATGCCCCCGCCGAGTGGACCTATGCAATGGCCGTATTTTTCATTCCGGAAAGGATACGTTCCAAAACGTTCTGAAAATGTTTCTATCAGGTCTGCTGTAGCATCAATATCATCTTTGTTTTCCACGAAAAACAAACTGTCGTTATAAATATAATTTTGAATAAGTACCGAATCACCATTACCAACAGAAGCCATAAAACTATAGTCCATATAATCTGCCACTGCAAATGATAACAGATAATAGGCAATCGGGTAAAATGATTTCCAGTGATATGTTTTTGTATTGTTATCATGGTCTGTAATATCAGAAAGAATACCATTTGAGCCTGCCATCAAACTGTCAGCCATGGTTAAAGAAATATAAACAGAATCTGCTTTATCAGTCAGAACCTGCTTGCATGGAAACCAGCTTTTTGAATAAAAAGGTTCAGAAAGGGTATAAGTAACATTTGCACCTGAAGAAGTCTGCTTGTTAAAGATCCCAATGCGCCTGTCTGTTTCTTTGTCCTGAATTTTATAGAACACAATCATTTGAATGAGATCATTTCTTTCGTACCCCGGTAAAATAGCAAATCGAAGAAAGTCATCCGAATGAACAAATGAAACTTTCGTAGTGCCAATGAATACTGAATCAACAGTTGCTTCCTGGTTGAGTTCAAGAGCGAGAGTATCTATATCAGATTCAACCAGTTCCGCCAAAACTTTTACCTTCCCTTTCAGGTTGACGGATAAATTACTAACCTCCAGGTCAAGGGAATAAAACTTTACATCGTATGATTCCAGCATTTTATACAAAGATGAATCCTGGCTAAACACAGCTTGTGCATGTAGCATAACTAAAAAAAGAACGACCCATTTCGAATTGATATTTGTGAACTGCATTCTTCAACACTATTTTAGCTTCCGAATATCTGCAATTTTAAGAAAAGTTATGTTCATTTTATTATAAAAAGAAATTCCTGCTGACAGTTTTTAAGATCAATAACATGAAAACAACCTATAAAATATTGTGATATAGTAAAGTACAAAGACATGAAAAGAAAAAAGGCCCTTACGGACCTTTCTTCACCTAAAACTAATAAACCCTATCAAATATTAACCTACAGCTGAAATGTTAAATATCATTGATAACTTTAAAAATGCACTACCTCACATCAAACAGCCTTGTGCCAACCTCTCTTCCTCCGACAAATAAACTGGCTGGCATGTTAAGCTCATTTATCCCGATACGCTGTGCTATCGGGATTAGTTCCACTTACAAATTTCAATTCACTTCCCTGCCCCTTCGGCCAGGTGTGGTTTTTAAATTTGAATTTCACGAATAAAAA
>Ga0315546_1000517_pt1 | contig 27444 bp, 32 predicted proteins | sample SalMarSW160170MG_FD_203833 | JGI IMG/M metagenome (GOLD analysis project Ga0315546, IMG submission 203833) | Salt marsh sediment microbial communities from the Plum Island Ecosystem LTER, Massachusetts, United States - Salt Marsh Sediment SW1601-170 ...
CATCCAGTACCTGAGGAATCGCGAAGGGGCAGGTACAAGCGAGAAGCGATCAACCGTACAAGCTACGAACTACAAGCCACGTGCCACAGGCGTACAAGAGCTGGAGGACAACGAATGAACGTACCGATCTTGGATCTAAAACGACAGTACCAGGCCATCAAGCCGGAGGTCGATGCGGCTATCGAAAGAGTCCTGGTCTCTGGCCGGTTCATCCTGGGGCCGGAAGTGGAGACGTTTGAACAAGAGATCGCCAAGTATTGCGGTGTCAACCACGCCATTGGGGTGGCGAGCGGGACCGACGCGCTTCTCCTGTCGCTCCGCGCGCTTGGCATCGGCCCCGGCGATAAGGTGATCTTACCGAGCTTCACCTTCTTCGCCACGGCCGGCGTGGTTCACAACGTCGGCGCGACACCGGTCTTTGTAGATATCGACCCTAAGACTTACAATATTGATTCTTCAGAGGTAAAAAGACTACTGGCTACCGACCACCTACTACCTACTGAAATAAAAGCGATCATCCCCGTCCACCTCTACGGCCAAATGGCCGACATGGACCCGATTATGGAGATCGCCTCGGAGTATGACTTGGGTGTGGTCGAGGATGCCGCCCAAGCCATCGGTGCGTCCTATCGCAGCAGGAGCCTGGAAGACTCTCCACGTGCCACTGGCCACAAGCTGTTTTCCGAACCTGACGTGGCTTCCCCACAAGCTACTAGCCACTCGCCACTAGCCCATAGCGCTGGCTCCATCGGCGATCTTGGCTGCTTCAGTTTCTTTCCCACCAAGAACCTCGGAGCCTACGGGGACGGCGGCATGGTAATCACCAACGATGACGAGCTCGCCGAGCGAGTACGGATCCTCCGGGCGCATGGCTCCAAGCTGAAGTACTACCATCAACTGGTAGGGGTCAATTCGCGTCTAGATGCAATACAGGCCGCGATTCTGCGTGTCAAACTTACTCATCTGTCGAAGTGGACCGCTGCTCGTCAGCGGGTTGCTGATCGTTACGAGGAACTTCTCCGCGGTGTTGACGGGGCCGAGACGCCCTACCGCGCCCCGGACCGGTCACATATCTTTCACCAATACACGATTCGTGTGAAGAACGGGCGTCGCGACGCTTTGCAACAGCACCTGAAAAAACACGGGATCGGTACCTCAATCTACTATCCCTTGCCCCTTCATCTGCAGGAGTGCTTCCAGGATTTGGGTTATAAGGAAGGGAACCTCCCTATCTCCGAGGAAGCAAGCCGTGAGGTATTATCGCTTCCGATGTTTCCCGAACTCACGGAGGACGAGCAAGACTATCTGGTTCGCGCAATCCGGGTGTTTATGAAGACAGAGTGATGTCTAAGCGCTGTGACGGCGTTGTCCGGCTGGGTTGAGGTCAAAGGTAACTGCCTGACGGGTCGTTTAGGAAATGCGAACGCATCGCGGAGAAAGCGTTTTGCGTATACTTTGCTGAAGCCGTGTGCGGTGCTTTAAAGCGGAACAGAGAGGAGAAAGATGATTCTAGTCACAGGCGGAGCGGGATATGTGGGGAGTCACTGCGTCAAGGAGCTCTTGCAAGCCGAATATGACGTGGTGGTGCTTGACAACCTCTCCGAAGGCCACCGCGAGGCGGTTCTCACCGAGCACTTCGTCAAGGCAGACCTGCTCGATCTCACGGCCCTTAGAAAAACGTTTGCGGAATACTCTATCGATGCGGTCATGCACTTTGCCGCCCTCGCCAGCGTGGGGGACTCAGTAAAGAATCCCCAAAAGTACTACCAGAACAACGTAATTGGGACTCTCAATCTCCTTCAGACAATGTGGGAGTACGGTGTGGACCAGATGATCTTCTCCTCCAGCGCTGCGGTGTACGGAGACCCGGAGGCAATCCCCATTCTAGAGGATCATCCTAAGCGCCCCAAGAACCCATATGGTAAGACAAAGTGGATGACCGAGCAGATTCTGGAAGACTATGCTTACGCTTATGGTTTGCGCTACGTAGCCCTCCGCTACTTCAACGCGGCCGGTTGTGACCCACAAGAGCAGCTCGGCGAAAACCATGATCCCGGCACAGTCATAAGTTAAAAGGTGAGCTGGCGGGCGCATGGGCCTGTACGGTGGACTATGACAAGCGCATTTTATTCGAGTTCGTCCAGAATCCGGATTCGGGCGAGGAGGAGATTCTGCTGTTGACGATGGGGACTCATGATGAAGTCTACTGACTTTCCGGCAACTCCTGGACGAAAGTCCTTTTGCCTCAACGCGGTGATTTGGCGCTATATTGGAAGGCGGGAGTGACGCTGTTGTGAGAAACCAGACGGCCTTTGTATACTCGGTTTGATGACTTGAGGCGCTGTTCGTGAGGGTCATTGGGAATATGAGGAGGTGATAACATGGCACAGCAGATTGTATTTCGGGCAGAATTCTTCAGGGAAGGAACCCTCTACGTCGGGCTCGCTCCCGAGTTCAACGTCTCCAGCTTTGGAGAGACATTAGATGAAGCGAAGCGATCGCTCAAGGAGGCGGTGGAGGGGTTCCTTGAAGAGTGTGAAGCCATGGACACCCTTGAAGAAGTGATCGAAGAAGCTGGGTTTGAAAAGAGGGGAGATCAGTGGCTCCCTCGGCAGCCGATAGCAGCCGAGCTGTTGACTACAGGGTAAATTGATGTCAACACGGAGAATCACCCCTATTCATTACCGGCGTCTGGTAACGGTGTTCGAATTAGATGGCTTTACGGTCAAGCGGCAGAAGGGAGATCATCTGATTCTGACAAAGCCAGGGGTGAAAAGGCCGGTAGTCATCAAGAAGGGCCCCAGAGAAGTCCCTGTAATTCACATTCTAACGAACTTGCGAACGGCCGGGATTGATCGTGAGCGGTATTTTGAGCTTCTAGATCAGGTGAAATAACGTTGCTTTTCTACTGCCGACTTTTCGGCAACTCTTGGACGAAGGTCATCCTTTCTCAATGCGGCGATTGGGCGCTATATTGGAAGGCGGGAGTGACGCTGTTGTGAGAAACCAGACGGCCTTTGTATACTCGGTTTGTATGGCAAGAGAGAGGTGAACAGTGGTGGGCACGGGCTATGTTGAAGGATTTATTGCGAAAGCTAAGGCAGATCAAGAGGTGCTAGCGGTTATCCTCTTTGGAAGCTATGCGCGCGGAGAGGAGAGATCGGGTTCTGATCTCGACATCTGCCTGGTGCTCAAGCTTGCCGATTATAGCAATCTGGATTTATCGAGAAAGAAGTTGGCGTATCTGAAATCCTTTAACTTGGATGTGCAGGTCTATCAGCAGCTGCCTCTGTATATCAGGAGAAGGGTGCTGAAGGAGGGCGAGATTCTCTTCTGTCGAGATGAAGAGGCGCTCTATGAGCTGGCCTTTCACACTATCCGGGAATTCGAGGATTTTAAGCACATCTACTATGCTTACCTGGCAGAGGTGGCCCATGTCTGAGCTTGATCGGGAGCGAATTCTAGCAAAAATAGATGCGCTTGATTCCTATCTCAACGAGCTTGAAGGAATCGCGCCCCAAAGCTTCGAGGAATATCAAGCGGTGGAGAAGAAACGTGCCTGCGAGCGGCTGCTCCAAGTCTCTATAGAAGCAGTGATAGACATCTGCAATCTGCTGGTTTCCGGATTGCGCCTCGGACTCCCTGCAGATGAGGATGATTTATTCAAGAAATTAGTAGAGGTTCATGTACTATCTGAAGAAATGGGCGAAAAACTGCGAGAAATGAAAGGATTCCGAAACGTCTTGGTCCACGAGTATGCTCGTGTGAACGATAGGCTTGTCTACGAGGCAGTGGAGTCCAAATTGGGGGATTTCGGATCGTTCAAGAGTGAGGTGCTGGTGTACTTGAACCGATGATCGAAGTAGAGGGGTAGCATGATCATGAGAGTTGGAACTATTGTCCTCCTGCCTCAGCGAGACGATTTCTGGTGGGCAAGCGTAGCGCTTGGCCGATGGGCTGAGGTGAAAGTGCCTTTTTGGAGCTGAGATGTACAAAGAGAAGAAGGTTGCTGTCGTTGTTCCCGCCTATAATGAGGAACACTTCATCGGACAAGTAATTGATAGCATACCAGCTTTTGTGGATCAGATCATTGTCGTTGATGATGGAAGTTCAGACCGTACCTATGATCACGTGAAGGAGCTATCCAATTCCCGGATTGTTTTGCTTAGGAACAGTACTAATCAGGGAGTAGGTAGGTCAACAATTAACGGTTATAGAAAGGCATTGGAACTCGGCAGTGATATCGTTGTTAAAGTAGATGCCGATGGACAGATGCCGCTTGATCACCTTCCCAACTTGTTAGATGCGATAGTAGATGAAGGGTATGACTATGTAAAGGGCAACAGATTCCTTGAATCTGCACCGCTCAAGCAGATGCCAAAGCTTCGCCTCCTTGGGAATATTGTGCTTACATTCCTAACCAAGTTAGCCTCAGGTTATTGGCATATCTTCGATCCGCAGAATGGATTTACAGCTATTCACGCGCGTTGTTTGAGGGCTATAGATTTAGGCCAAGTTCATAAAAGATATTTCTTCGAGAATGATATGCTAGTCCAGCTCAATATCCATAATTTTCGCGTTAAAGATGTATCCATGCCCGCAATTTATGGCCAAGAGAGGTCGGGAATACGTATAACCTCCACTTTCATCACTTTCCCCTGGTTGCTTCTGCGGCGATTTCTGCATCGGATCTATCAAAAATATGTACTGCGAGATTTTTCACCAATTGCGCTATTTCTGGGAGCGGGGAGCTTGCTACTGGGATGGGGCGTTGGATTTGGCATTTACCTCTGGATTAAGAGTACACTGACCCATGTGCAGACGAGTACCGGCACAGTCATGTTGGCTGTTTTGCCGTTGATACTGGGATTTCAGTTAGTGCTTGAAGCGTTGGTGTTAGATATTCAGGAGACCCCGCGTTGAGGAAAGTGGAAATCAGAATTAGGGCTAAATACCTCAAAGAATTTGCAAGAGGGTATTCCGGTAGCGTCGTCGATGAGATAGCGGTTCCTTCTTATATCCATTGGAATCCACTGATTAGATGGCTGATGTGGAAAAGGTTAACAGTAGTTCAGACTCTCTGTGGCGGATTGCAGTCTAAGATTGTATTAGATTACGGTACTGGTGCGGGAGTCATACTTCCCTTCTTATCTGAAATTGCTGATCGTGTAGTTGCTCTTGATAAAGTTATTGCTCCTGCGACTAGATTGTGCAAGCATTATGGATTAAACAACGTGGAGTTGCACGAGGTAGATACATTGCCCATTCCGCTTCCCGATGAGAGCGTTGACCTTATTCTATGCCTTGATGTCCTGGAACACATTAAAGCTTTGCAGGATGTCATACAGGAATTGGCTCGCATCTTACGAGCCGGAGGCGTGCTCATCGTATCGGGGCCATCGGAAAATCCAATTTATAAATTGGGGAGATTAATTGCCGGTTTTCATAAGCGAGCCACTTATCATTGCTGGAATATTGATGATGTGAATGAAGCTCTAAAAACTCATCTAGCGTTGATTCAACAGAGAACGCTAATGGGGCCAGTGCGCCTGTTTGATATTGGTGTCTTCCAAAAGATACAAGGGAAGACTCTTTTAGCATCAGGAGACCAAGGAGCTAATGAATAACTTTCTCCTCGTGCTTTTGATGGGCTTGTTGAGTGTGGGGCTAGCATTTACGCAGGTTTTACTAAAGCGGTTCCTAGGACTCTACGTAACGTTCCAAGAAGGTTTTCTAGGGAAAATCTTTCTGTCTCTTAAGTCGTATCTCCTGTGGGCGATAATTTTAGGCGTCATCATAAACGTGAGCTTGTGGATCTGGATACTCCCGAAGACCAAACTCTCAACTGTCTATCCCATGATTAGCCTTAGCTATATTGCCATGCTATTCTTCGCATATTTTCTGGAACATGAACCGATTCATTGGGCCAATATTGCGGGAGCATTATTAATTATCGGAGGAGTTGTTCTATTGGCATTCGGGCGATGAAATCATTGAGAGCGAGTATGCGGATTAACCGCATTATCTTGTTGGGGCTATTCGTTCTAGCTTTAGTGTTGCAATTGTTATTTGTGCTCAGCCCTCACGGCGTAGTAATGACACCTGATGGCGCTCTTTATAGCACTATAGCTACCCATCTTCTTCATGGCGAAGGTTTTATCCAGGATGCACGTAGTTACCCAATAGTTGTACCTCCACTCTATCCTATCTTGCTGCTTTTTGTTTATGCAATCTTTGGTATCGGAAATTTAACTGCCGTCTTAGTTATCCAAGCGCTCTTGGGAGCATTGACCGTAGTGCTTATCTATAAAACAGCGGAAGAACTCTTCAATCGTTGGGCCGGGCTGTTCACCGGGCTACTCTTCTCGATATATTCAGTGGCGATTTACCATGCGGGCTTTATTCTTACGGAGACGCTGTTTACATTTCTTGTTGCACTTCTCGCTTATGCCTTTATGCATCTGTTGCGTCCTCAGGCGACCTATCGGACAGCCGGACTTGTTGGGTTGATTTGGGGATTGACTTGTTTAACTCGCCCGCACCTACTCTTCTTCGTTCCATTTTTATGGCTTTTGCTATTCGTAGTGCGAAAATGCCATGGGCTTAAACTGGCTGGGATTTCTACGCTTCTGTTGCTGATCACTATCGCGCCGTGGATTGGCTACTCATACGTTGAATATGGCTGCTTTATCCCTATCGCGTCCCATGGAGGTATAGCCTTATGGTGCGGCAATGGCCCTTTTGTTAATCCAGACAGGTACTACGGTTCGACCCTTTATGCTAACGACCCACTGTTTACTGCTCAGTCAAAGGAAGGTATGAGTCTCCCTCTATGCGAACAAGATCAGTTCTTCCGCGATACTGCCCTACAGTTTATCATCTCTCATCCTTTGAAAGCTATCGACAATACATGGAGGAAGTTCGTGTTATTCCGAAAGCCAGTCAATCTACACATAGAAGTATCTGGGGTATCAGTACTGGATAGCCTAATAACTGTGATGGATAAGTGGCTGCTGATTTTGTTTCTTCCAGGACTTCTTTTCTCGGTATTTCCCAAATGGAGTTTCAAACAGAACCAGATATTGCTATGGCTTGCTTTATATTATAGCCTGACTGCAAGCGTTACTATTATCGTTTCTCAGGGGCGTTATCGTCTTCCGGTTATGCCACTTCTTGCCATATATGGCGGATTGGCTATTTCAGTGTTCCTATATGGCTTGACCAAGGGACTGGCAAGGGCAATCAGCTGGGTGCGCGAACTTCGATTTTGGTGAGACGGCATGACTTTGTCACTTAACCCAATTTGGCTCATTTCTCTGTTCTTTTGGACGGTATGGCTTATTGTTTTGCCTGTCTACCTTGTTAGTTACGTTGGGCGTGCACCCCTAGAACTAGACCAGTCATAAGTAGAGAATCGGCTTGAAGGAAGGAGCGGGAGCGGATGAAAATGAGCCGATTCACGGAATAGCAGATTGTGACGATTCTGGCCGAAGCCGATCGAGGCGAGAGGACGATTGGTGATGTCTGCCGCAGCCACGGAGTTTCAGAAGCGACGTTCTACAACTGGCGGAATCGATTCCGGGGGATGGGCGTCGACGAGGTCCGGGAGTACCGGGAGCTGAAGCGTGAGAACGCCCGACTGAAGAAGCTACTGGCCGTTCGAGAGCTGGAGATCGACGCGATGAAGGAGGTGATGCGAAAAAAGCTCTGAAGCCGCGACAGCGGCGAACCTACGTCCAGGAGATGAAGGAATGGTCCGTGTCAGAGAGACGAAGTTGCCAATTGATCGGGATCTCCCGCTCGAGCTACCGGTACGAACCGATCGAGCGGGAAGACGACGGATTGGGAACGCGGCTGCGAGAGATCGCGGAAGAGACCCTAACTGCCGGCTACCGGACGGCGTGGGCGGTACTTGCGCCATGAGGGGCGGGTTGTCAATCACAAGCGGGTACAGCGGGTGTGGAAGGAAGAAGGGTTGACTCAGCCGATCAAAAGGAAACGGTACAAGGGGAGATCGGTGCCTCTGGAGGCGACCCACGCCAATCATGTGTGGACCTACGACTTCATCCACGACCGGGCGAAGAGCGGGCAACCCTTGCGGATGCTGACCGTGGAAGACGAGTACACGCGAGAAGGGCTGGCGGTGGAGGTTGGCCGCAGCATGCCGGCCCGTCGGGTGAAGGAAGTAATTGCGGCACGGATCCGCGAGCGAGGAGCACCTGAGTATCTGCGAAGCGACAACGTACTAACATCGAAGTCAACCCCTCCTGGAGAAACAAACAATCCCTTGCGCCTCGTCTCGCGGGATGAGGCGTTTCCATGCTCGCCGTGGACGGTACCCCTGTGGTCTTCCACTTGTGATGTGATCCCGTCTTACCATAGTGACACAGGATCCGCCGCTTGGCGGCCCTTACTGTACTTCAAACAGACTGGGTTCCCAGTGGAAGGCCGAGCATTATCTACGAGGTCCTAACGGCCTCTACGGCCCGACTGAGAGGGATCGATCCACTGGGTACCGCAGCTTCGAAGTACGTTCGATACGGTGTTTGTGTCTTCACAATCGCATAAGCAACTCTTGCCATCTTTGCCATAACTGCCGTCAATGCCTTGCGCTTGAGATCCGGATCCGTGGGGTCAGAGCGGATGTAACGCTGATACTTGTCGCGAAACGAGTTTTCTCGCATGCGGACAGCTACACCCCCAGCCATCCAGAACGCACAACGAAGGCGTGCATTGCCGCGCTTGGACAGGTGCTCTTTCCCACGAGAAGCGCCTGACTGGCTCTTTGCCAGATCCAGACCGCAGAACTTGAGAAACTGGCGGTGGTGCCCGAACCGGCGCAGGTCTCCGGCCTCGGCCAGGATGATCAGAGCCAACACCGGACCAATCCCAGGGATACTCCGAAGCAGCTCGAAGTCCCTGTTCGATCCCAGCGCTTCTTCTGCCCACCTTTCAAGCTGGCTGCGGAGTTTGTTCAGTGACAGGTAGCGTTCCAACTGAAGACGGAACGCCTGTACGGCGAAGCCCTCTGGCGCAATGGGTAGGGCGATGGTCTCGAAAGCAAGCTCGTAGATCTCTTCGAGTTTCGCTTTCTTGTTCACCTTGCGTCCAACCAGGGGCCAGGCCTGTTGAATGAAGGCTTCTCGATCAAGTCGACGGACCGTTTCTGGAACAGGGAAGCGGATCAGAAACGACACAAACCAACTGGCCCGTGAAGAATGCCAGTAGCGCCCGAACTCCGGCCAGTAGAGTGGCAGATGGTGCGTGAGGATGCTGTGCTGCAGGCGCGTCCTGGCCAATGTAACCTGGGCATATGTCCTGGAGATCTCCTGCAAATCGTGAATCCCTGCTGTCACAGGATCGTAGTACCGCAGAACCCTACCTTGCTTGAGTAGCTCAAGGATCACCACTGTGTCCTTCGGGTCGTTTTTGTCCCAGGAGTTGAACATCGCTTCACGAAACCGAGCTGCCGCCACCGAGGAGACTAGATACACTTCGAATCCTTCGCTGAGCAGCCGATGGGCCAACGGACGGTGATAGTTGCCCGTGGGTTCCAGAGCTACTCGACACTGGGTGGGTTGATTCTTTAAGAACAGGATCAGGCGATCATGATCGGTGCGAGTGTTTGCCACTCGGAAGCGCTGACGCCTGCCATCAGGCTCCTCCACCAGCACAGTGTTCCAAACCTTGGCAACATCGATTGCCACCAGAGTAGCCTCCGCACTACACTTTCGTTGGGCAGTCATCGCGGTGTACCTCCTTAGATCATCTGTTTATCCAAGGAAGGTTACACAACCGGTGACTGCCTACTCCGTATGTACTACGGGCCGGAGTTCATCGCGGTGGAGCTGACGGAATGGCTGGTGGAGCAAGGAGTGAAGACCCATCACATCGGTCCGGGAAGTCCGTGGCAGAACGCGTACGGGGAGAGCTTCAACGCGGCGTTGCGACGGGAGTGTTTGAACCGGGAGCTGTTCTACGGTGTGCTGGAAGCACGGATCAAAACGGAGCTGTGGCGGCGAAGGTACAATGAGCGACGCCCCCACAGTTCACTGGGGTACCTGACACCGGTGCAGTTTCGTGACGGGGTGCGGATTCCGCTGCTGGAGCGGGGACAACCCTAGTCCCACCGGCGAACCCGTGAGATCGAGAAGGAACGACAGAACGAGGACAAAGCCGATCTCTACTTACAGGTGGTACAGTCTTAGGGGGCACGTCACGTTCAATCTATGGCGAAAGCTGGATTCTTGAATATCATGATGGAGAAGGATGGCATCTTTTTCGGGAGGAAGACAATTGGGCATCTGATCTGGAGGATCCTTCCTATCGCTATGCCGCTTCCAATAGTGTGAAGACGGACAAGATCAGATTTACGCCGCTACGTGGGCACGGTCAAGATCGCATTGTAATGAAAGCATTCTCTCTTTACTGATGCCTGTGAACATGGTTGATGGGGGGATAAAAAAGGAAGGTAGATGGACGATCGAAGGGTGATCCTTATCCTCTCGGCGCTTGACTTTTGGTCGATGGGGAACGGTAAAGGCGGGCCTGCACTGTGGCAGACTCTCTCCGGTTACGCAGATCGCGGTTGGCAAGTCTACTTCATCACCGGAAATCGCGCTCAGGGAAATCCTCCAAGTCTCCCGAACAATATCCATATCGTTCGATTTGATGCGCCATGGCTCAAGCGCTTAATCCAAATTCGGAAACTGGGGTTTTTCTTCAAGATAGTGTGGTGGCTTTGGTTCCAATCAATGGCTTTCATCAACGCCCAGCGGATACATGCCAAACATAAGTTCGACGTGGTTTACGGCTACGAGATTCATGGAGTGCCCGTGGCAAACGTGCTCTCAAAACTCTGGCATGTCCCCGTTGTTTCTCGGTTTCAGGGCACCGTCCTGGGGGAGTGGATGAAACGGAGGGGTTGGAGGTTAAGGGCGTGGGACCATATCTTGGCTCTCAAGGCCCGGACCGACCTCGTGATCATGGCAAACGATGGAACCCAGGGAGATCGTGTTCTTCATCGTCTGGGTGTTAATCGCGAGCGAACGAGATTCTGGATGAATGGCATTGACTGGGAGCTATTTGCGTCATTGCCGGAGAAAGCCGGGGCTCGATGTCAGCTCAGGATCAACGCGCAGCGAGTTCTCTTGACTGTGAGCCGCTTGGTGAGCTGGAAGCAGGTTGACCGGAGTATCAAGGCCTTGCCAGGGGTTGTGAGAGAATTCCCTGATACACTCCTGATTATTGTTGGGGATGGGCCGGAGCGAAAGCGGCTTGAGCAGCTGCTGCATCAGCTTGGGATTGACCAACACGTCCGGTTTGAGGGTGGAGTCTCTCACGCTGAGGTATCGAAGTATTTGGCTGCTGCGGATATCTTTCTATCGTTCTATGACTGGTCCAACGTGGGCAATCCGTTGTTGGAGGCAATGTCGGCTGGAAAGTGCATCGTCACCCTGAACAACGGCGATACGAGCCGGTTTGTCAAGAATGGACAGAATGGGGTATTGCTGGAGTATGAGGACCTTCCAAAGCTTCCAGAGGTGATCAAGAGGCTTCTTGCTGACGAAGGGCATAGGAAACGCTTAGGTGCTAGTGCACGGAGGTTTGCGGAGAAGCACTTCTGGAGCTGGGAAGAGCGAATGGAAGCTGAGACGCAGGCTGTGGAGGCGCTGCTGAAATGAGGATCACTGAACTAGGATGGAATTGGCTCCGAAACAGCAAGCTTTTGTGGATACTCGTCGTCTACACCTTAGCTATCGCCCTCGGAGTGGCGATAGGGGGGTTCTCAGTTACTCGGGGAGTGCCACTTAAACCGCTCCTTGTCGGGATGGGGGTTTTGCTGGGATTGGTCCTTCTTTTGCGGAACCGATCGATGTCGATAAAGGTTCTCTTGCTCCAAAGAACTCTTCTCTACCTTACCATCATTGCTGGATTTATAGGGTCGGCGTTTTTAACGATCGGTGTAGGCCCTATCCATTTGTTTCCCTATCGGGTTCTTTTGCCTCTTTTGTGGCTTTTCTTTGCCATGGGAATCCTTCTTCAAGGGCGATTGGACCTCTCGCACATCAAGGTCAAGCCTTATCTGCAGTTCCTCGGGCTTTGGTTGCTATATGCCATCCTGTCTCTATCCTGGGCTGCTGCTAAGGGTGATGCCATCCGGCATATTATCTTCTTGTTCATGGGCGTCTCCATCATCATCTTCGTAGTTTACTACTTCAGCAACGTTAGGAATCTCAAGGGATTTTACTATCTCTGGTTGCTCATCTTGGGGGTCTTTATCCCGATAGGGTTATGGGAAAATATGACCGGACATCACCTGAGTGTCTCGGGACTTATAGGAGCACCGATGAGATATAGATTTATGCCGACAGGAGTCTATCGGAATCCCAATGACTTCGTTACTTATTTGACGTTAAGCATTCCTTTTGTTCTTGCCTTCATTCGATATAGGAAGGCAATCTTACAAAGAATCCTTGGAATAGTTGCGCTACTTTTTAGCCTATATCTCATTATTGTCGCATTTTCCCGCGCTAATTATCTGGCTGTGCTCCTAGAGGGTGCTTTTTTATTTGTATTTTTGCTTAAGATGCGCGGTCGCCTTAGGGCTGCAGTTTCTATTGGGATAATTATTTTGTTGCTGGTTGGCCTGCTCCCAAATCAGGCCCAGAGAATTCTTCAAACTGTAAATATCCAATTAGGGAGCTTATCCACCTTGGTTTTAGTGTCAGATGGTTCAGTTGATGTGCGGATTAACCTTCTGAGGAACTCACTGGTCTTCCTTGTCAGGACCGCTGGTTTTGGCGTTGGGGCCGGTAATGCCGAGTATTATATGGCAAACTTCCAAGTCTTTGACACGCACGGGATTACCAATCCACATAACTGGTGGGTTAATATCTGGACGGATTATGGAATCTGCATTTTTCTTGGTTACATAGTTTTCTATCTAGCTTTAATCATTCGTCTGTATGAGGTATACAAAAGTTTGGATGATAAGCAAGAAAAGATGATCTGCGAAGGACTTCTTGTAGCCCTAATAGGGTTTACGCTTGCCGTCCTCAGCCCTAGTTCTATCACAGCTGTGCCGTTTCAGTGGTTTCTATTCGCTTTTGCGCTGGCGTTCTTAAATTATCAGCGATTAAGGAAGTCAAGAGGAATAGCATGAAAGTATTGGTTATTTCTCATATGTACCCCTCGACGTTTAACGAAGTTGATGGAATCTTCGTCCACGAACAAGCGAAGGCTTTGGTTAAGGAAGGGATTGAGGTCAAGGTAGTCTCACCAATTCCCTGGACTCCGTTTCCGATAAATCATCTGAGTGCTAAATGGAAAGCTTATTCCATGATACCGTTGCGCTCAGCCTGGGATGGAATTGAAGTTCACTACCCTCGCTATCGTACTTACCCCAAGGAGATGCTTTTCGCCTCCTCTGGCTGGCGGATGTATCAGGGGATCAAGAGGCTGGTAGACAAAATCCATCAGAAGTTTCCGTTTGATCTAATCCACGCCCACGCGGCTCTGCCCGCTGGGTATGCGGCAGTGTTGATAGCTAGGAGATATCGCAGACCATTGGTGATAACTGTGCACGGCTATGACTTGCAAGTCACGTTTTACAAGAGTGCTAAATGTAGGAGCGTTCTGCTGAGGACTCTTGAACAAGCGAATAGGGTCATTACCGTTAGCACAAAGCTGAGGGATTTGGCTAAGGCCAATATTGAGTTTTCTGAGAAGGTTGTTGTGATTAATAACGGTATCAATGTTGAAGGATGTGTCTCAGGAGAAGGTACTTTATCTCCTAACTACACTGATCATAGAATCCTTCTTAGTGTGTCTAGTCTGATTGCTACCAAAGGAATAGATCTAAATTTGCGAGCCATTTCAAGATTGGTTGATAAGTATCCGAACCTGAAATATGTAGTAATCGGGGGTGGGCCGCAGACGGCAGTTTTGAGAAAGTTGACGTCTAAATTGAGTTTAGACAAGCATGTAGAGTTTTTGGGACAGTTACCTCATGAAGAGGTTCTGTCATATATGGCAATTGCGGATGTCTTCTCCTTGCCGAGTTGGAAAGAGGGGTTTGGTATAGTTTATCTAGAGGCAATGGCGTATGGTAAACCGGTGATCGGATGCCGAGGTGAGGGAATTGAGGATGTCATCGAGAATGGAAGGACTGGTGTGTTGGTGAAGCCAAAAGATGTCGATAGCCTAGTCGAGGTCCTGGATTTTCTCCTTAGCCATCCCAAGGAAGCTCAAGCAATAGGGGAACGGGCAAGGAGACTTGTTACAGAAAACTACACTTGGGAGGAGAATGCAGAGAAGATAATTCAAGTGTATGAAGATGTGCTTTGTGAAGCATGAGGAGGGGAAAGTCTGTAGTTCTCCCTACCTTTCTTGTCATTCTTTTACAGGCAGGTTATATTAGGAGGTAGCTATATGCTAGGGATCCAAGGGACGGGAATAGAGATAAAGAAGATCGTTCGAGAAATTAGGGATGTTCTTTTCTTTTATTCCCGATATCGCCCAGTTGAGTCGGGAATGGGCGATCTATTGCAGCTCTTTTACATAGATCTTCGATTTACCCTTTATGATAAGTCTTTCGAGTGGTTTGACTCTTGTGGCATTCCTTATCGGGTCTATCGGGACGTTGGGAAGCAGTATAACCCCACTAGAGTCGCCGGATACGCGTTCGCCAATTGGAATACCTTGTTGGAAAGTGGAGAGAAAAGGTATAAGGCAGCTTTTCTCCGACAAGCCGATTGGTTTGTGCAAACTGGTACCTCACGAGGAGACGCACTTGTGTGGGAATACAACTTTGATTGGGGAAGCCGACTTAAGGCTCCCTGGATTTCGGGCATGGCCCAAGGGGAAGCTCTGTCCGTTTTGACAAGAGCTTATAGTTTAACTAAGGACTCTCGCTATGCTGAAACCGCTGAAAAGGCGGCTAGGATCATGAGAATTCCCGTGAGCAAGGGTGGTGTTTTAAGTCAATACGAAGATGGAGCTCCTTGCATAGAGGAATATCCCTGCTCTCAAGGACAACCATTACACGTACTAAATGGTCTTATTTATGCTGTATTTGGCCTTTACGACTATCTCGCTGTGTTCGAGGATTCCAGTTACAGAGAATTTTATCAAGAATGTATTGAGGCACTCAGCCGAAATCTTTGGCGGTATGATATGGGGTATTGGTCGAGATACGATTTGGCACCTGATGGCGTTAACCCGGCTACCTGCAGCTATCACGATCTTCATATCGCTCAGCTTAGGGCTCTCTATAGCTTGACAGAGACAGAATTGTTTCAGCAATATGCCATTAAGTGGGAGGGCTATCAGAAGAGGGCCATGAACAGATTGAGGGCCCTTATGGCAAAGGCGAGATATAGGATGAAGCATCCAGCTTTGAGGTGAGTGAATGAAAGCAACCGTTTGTATTATTACCACCGTCCATCCGTCGTTTGACACCCGCATCTTCCACAAGCAGGCGAAGACATTGGTGCAGGCTGGCTATGATGTCACTCTAATCGCCCAGTACAACAGGGATAAAGTTGTAAATGGGGTAAGGATTATAGCTTTGCCCAAGCCGCGGAACCGCTTCACGCGCATCTTCGGCCTTACCTCACGCGCATTTCGATTAGCCTTGCGCCAGCAAGCGGATATTTATCACTTCCACGATCCAGAGTTTTTGCTCTGGGGATGGCTACTGAAGGTAATTACAAAAGCAAAGGTCGTTTATGATGTGCATGAAGATTATCCTAAAGCTATATTATCCAGGTATTGGTTACCCAAACCCTTGAGAAGGCCGATTGCTAGCCTGTTTGATATTCTTGAAAAGCTCCTTGCCAGGCAGTTTGAGCGCATCATAACCGCTACTGATCATATAAAGACCAACTTCAGAGGAGCAAACACGATAAGCGTTAAGAATTACCCTTTGAGAGATGATCTATCACTCAAGGATGGCGACCGAGAGGGACAGCAGGACTGCTATATATTAATCTATGCAGGAAGCCTGGCCGAAGAATACGGCATGAAGGAGATGGTCCAAGCTTTGGAGTTCCTAAATGTTGATTGGAATGTATTGTTAAGAGTCCTGGGGAAATTTAGTGAAAAAAAATTCGAGCAGGAGATACGTAGGCTGCCAGGCTTCAAAAAGGCGGAGTATTTAGGTTGGTGCAACAGAGATGAAGTTCTAAAGAATATGATGGAAGCCGATATCGGATTAACCTATGATCATCCTCTGCCAAGGTTTAAAGTCGGTATCTCAACGAAATTGCTGGAGTACATGTCTGTAGGACTACCGGTAATTGCTCCCAACTACCCCTTGTGGAAGGAGATTGTGGAGGGGAATGACTGTGGCATAGTAGTGGAGCCCCTTAATCCAAAGGCGCTTGCAAAGGCTATCGAGTATCTATTAAAAAATCCTGAATTAAGAAAAATGATGGGGGAGAATGGTAGAAGAGCTTTTCTAGAGAACTATAATTGGGAAGCAGAGAGCAGGAAGTTTCTGGATGTCTACTCAAAGCTTTTAGGTGGTGATGATGTTTAGAAGGATTTTGATCCTCGCTCCACATACTGATGATGGGGAGTTTGGCTGTGGTGGCTCCATAAGCAAATGGGTGGATGAAGGGGCACAGGTTTGCTATGTCGCTTTCTCCTCTGCTGAAAAGTCGGTCCCAACAGGGATGCCTAAGGATATCCTCAAAAAGGAGGTTCAGGAGGCTACCAAGGTTTTGGGTATCTCAACGGATAACTTGATTCTATTTGACTATCCTGTTAGGGAGTTCCCCTCTTACAGACAACAGATCCTCGAGGATATGATCCGATTGGGGAATGAATTGAAACCGGAGCTTGTCTTACTGCCATCTACAGCCGATACCCATCAAGACCATCAAACAATTTCTCAAGAGGGCTTTAGGGCATTCAAGAAGATCTCGATGATAGGCTACGAGATGCCATATAACAATTTGAGCTTTACTACTAATCTATTTGTGACCCTTGAAGAGAAGCACGTGGACCAAAAGATAGAGGCGCTGAAGGGTTATAAGTCGCAGCTCGGTAGAATCTACGCCACTGAGGATTTCATCAGAAGCTTGGCTAGAGTGAGAGGCACACAGATAGGCGTCGAATACGCGGAGGTATTTGAGGTGATGAGGTGGGTGATAAAATGATAGTTGGCATCCATCAACCTAATTTTCTCCCCTGGCTTGGTTATTTTTATAAGTTGGCCAAAAGCGATGTCTTCGTGCTATTAGACAATGTGCAATACACTAAAAATAGTTTCGTCAATAGAAATAAAATTAAGACCTCTCAAGGTGCAATATGGCTTACGGTGCCTGTAAAGATTAAGGGACGATTTGGGCAGTTGGTCAAGGAGGTGGAGATAAACAACACGGTGAAGTGGCAGAAGAAGCATCTGAAAACCCTGGAGATGAATTACAAAAAGGCAAAATTCTTTGAGCAGATATTTTCGGGTTTAGAAGCTGTTTACTATGCAAATGACTGGAGTAATCTGTGCGAGCTTAACCTCCGGCTGTTTAAATGGGTGCTATCCATACTTAAATTAGAGAAGAGACTAGTTCGAGCCTCAGAGCTTAATGTAGAGGGAGAGAGCACACAGTTACTAATTAATGTTGTGAAGGAGATAGGAGGCGATATATATCTCTCAGGGTTTGGGGGGGCCAAATATCAGGATGACGAATCTTTTAAAGAAGCTGGTATAACCTTAGCATATTATGAATTTGAACACCCTGCCTATCCCCAACTGTGGTCTGAATTCGTGCCCAACTTGTCAATTATAGATCTGTTGTTCAACTGTGGACCTGAAAGCCTAGACGTTGTTCCGCATAATAAGATGGCTAATGACGACAATTGAAACACTAAGGCAGCAAATGGGCGAGAACGGCCGCCGGGCGGTGGCGGAGAAGTACAACTGGAAAACGAGGAAAAGAAGCTCTTGGCGCTTTACGAGGAGTTGATTAAATGAAACTTCTCCATATCGTTGGAGCCAGGCCGCAGTTCATCAAGATGGCTACCGTTTCCCGGGCCGTCACCCAACATAACCGACAGACCAATCCAGATGGGCACATCCAAGAGCTGATCGTCCACACCGGCCAGCACTACGATTATGAAATGTCCAAGGTCTTCTTCGACGAGCTGGAGATACCAACTCCCGATTACAACCTGGGTGTCGGCTCCGGCTCCTGCGGGGAACAGACCGGTGAGATGCTCAAACGGGTCGAGCAGGTCTTGCTGAAGGTGCGACCTGACATCGTCTTAGTCTACGGCGATACCAACTCTACCCTGGCCGGCGCGCTGGCAGCCACTAAATTATATATTCCGGTGGCACACGTGGAGGCCGGCCTGCGCAGTTTCAATCGGAGGATGCCCGAGGAGATCAACCGCGTACTGACCGATCATGTTTCCACCATCTTATTTTGCCCCACGGAAACCGCGGTCAATAATCTCAAAAGAGAAGGGTTCACCAACATCGCCAACAACGGCCATCTTGTCTCTGATTTGCATCCCCACGAACTACGCACTACGCACCACGAACCGGTTGTGCTCAACGTCGGCGACGTAATGTATGACTCCGTACTCTACAACCTGAAACTCGCCGAGCAGCGGTCGACGATTCTTAATAATCTCCACCTCAAACCCTACGAACTCAATAAACCCAACGAACCCTACGAACCCAAAGGCTACGCCTTGGCTACCGTCCATCGTGCAGCGAATACCGATGACCTGGAGAGGTTGGCAAGGATCTTTACAGCTCTTGATTCACTCGCTCAGAGCGGATTGCAAGTCGTCTGTCCACTCCACCCAAGAACCAGAAAAGCCCTTTCAAAGTTAGGTGCAAAAAAGTGGCACGCAGACCTCACCCTTATTGAGCCCGTATCCTACCTCGACATGCTTGTGTTGGAGGAAGAAGCTGAGTTGATTCTCACGGACTCGGGCGGGATCCAGAAAGAGGCATACTTCATGCAGGTGCCATGCGTTACCCTACGGGAGGAGACCGAGTGGGTGGAGACCGTAGAGGCGGGATGGAACGTGCTAGCAGGAGCTAACAAAGATAACATCTTAAGAGCAGTAGAGCACTTCAATAGCCGGAAGCGAGCTGAACCGCAAGTTGGCCTTTACGGCGACGGTCGGGCCAGCCAGCGAATCGCTGAAGTTATTGTTTCCTTGAAAAGATGAACCTCTGGATTTTCAACCACTACGCCGTTACTCCTGACTTGCCCGGTGGCACTCGCCATTTTGACTTAGGGAGAGAGCTGGTCAAGCAGGGATACGATGTAACGATCTTCGCCTCAGGCTTCCACCATTCTCAGCACCGGCGGTTGAAGCTCCCGTCCGGCGAGCCCCGGAGGATAGAGGATGTCGATGGCGTGAAGTTCATCTGGCTCAAAACCTTTCCGTACAAAGGAAATGACTGGCGGCGGGTGCTGAACATGGTGAGCTTCATGCTCCGCGCCTGGTGGATCGGACGAAAGTTGCCCAAGCTTTCTCCAGAGATTCGAAAACCGGACGTCATCATAGGCTCTTCGGTGCACCTCTTGGCAGTGTTGGCGGCCTACTGGGTGGCCAAACAGCACAAGGCTAGGTTCATCATGGAGGTACGGGACCTCTGGCCTCAGACGATCATCGATATGGGGAAGATGAGCGGGAGAAATCCTATTGTTACGGTACTGCAGTTCATAGAGCGGTTTCTCTATCGAAGGGCGGAGCAAATAATTGTTCTTGCACCTAGCATGGGAGAATATATCGCCGCTCGAGGGATCAACGAGGGAAAGATCGTCTGGATTCCCAATGGGGTTAATCTCGGCAGATTCGATGATGTCGAGATAGCAGAATTACCCAGTGAAGGGTTCAAGGTGATGTATCTCGGCGCTCATGGACAGGTCAATGCTCTCGATGTCCTGCTCCAAGCGGCCAGGATTGTTCAGGATCAAGGTTGCCAAGATGTAAAGCTTATCTTGATCGGCGACGGTCCCGAGAAGCCGAGGCTGACCGAGCTAGCCAAGTGGCTGGAACTGAGGAATATACAATTCCGCAATCCGGTTCGAAAGAATGAGGTGCCTCAGGTCCTCAGTGAGGCTGATGCCTTTATCTTCAACCTAGAGAAGGCTAAAGTCTTCAAATATGGAATTAGCTCTAACAAGCTGTTTGACTACATGGCTGCAGGAAAGCCTGTGCTTTTCTCCGTTGAAGCTCCAAATAATCCAGTTGAGGAATCTGCCTGTGGCCTCACCGTTCCGCCGCGAGATCCACAAGCCCTGGCTGAAGCCATTCTTAGACTTTGTCAAATGTCCAAAGAAGAGCGGGAGGCAATGGGCCAGCGCGGGCGGGAATACGTTGAGAAGCATCATGCTATCCCTGTTTTGGCCGACAAACTGATTCGCTGCATTGAGGAAGCCTCGTGATGTTCAAGGCGAGCGGACAGCTTCAGCTAACCCTCAAACGCGTGTTTGATGTTGTGGTTGGCCTCCGTCCGTCTCTCCGCTCATCCTAACGTTACCTACCGTCCCGCTCCGCAGTTGGGGGAACATACCCATGCGATCCTTGGGAATTTGCTCGACCTCGAGGCTGAAGCCCTGCATGACCTTGAAGCGGACGGCGTAATCTGAGCTGGAGCAGGCTCCCAGCCCCAGGCGGTCGGGCAGCCATGCAGCGCGGTCAATTGGAAGCGCTTCGCATTCGACCTTCTCGTTTCCGCATGGGGACTGCTTGTCTTTCCGTTCCCCTTGGGATTCCGGCCTTGGTTTGGCATCTCACACATCCTGGATCAGGTGTATGCTGGGCGGCATAGGCGACCTTCTACTCTCCTCAACCCAGGGGATACGTGGGATGATCCTTCTCACATGGAACCGGCGAAATCACTCACCCGAGACGATCCTCGCGTCATGGCCGCAGGCGTTCGGGGCGTCTCTCGCTCCTCTCCTGTCCCCTTCCTCGTAGTGTCAGGCTCCCTCATCGCCATCTTGGCTCACTCCGATTGACGATCTGCCTGGTTTGCATCAGTATGAGATAAACGATGCACCCATCGAGCTGAGCGAGCAGAAGGAGCTGACATGGCGGTGTCCCGTTTCTTGAGATTCAAACCGAGCAAGTCACCAGCGGAGATTGACCGCGTGCTGCGATACCTGATCCGCCACGCGCGCAGGAACGTTGAGGGCTATCGTTGCGTCCTGAACGAAGCGGGTGCCTCCCCTGCAAACATCCACGGAGTTGACGACCTCTCCCGACTTCCCATTGTCAGCAAGGAAACGCTGTTTCGGCGGGTGCCGCTGCGGCACACGCTCCATCGCCTCGCGAATCCCTCCCGATGCGTTCGCGTCGGGACGAGCGGTTCGACGGGACTGCCCCTGAATGTATTCATGAGTCGAGGGGAGGCTTTGTATCGGCGGTTGTTGGTGTTCCGTTCTTGGCAGCGTTTGAGCAGCTTCCGGTTCCCGCTTAGCGTGGCGGATGTTGGCTCTTGGGTTGAGGATGAGGCACCGATGAGCATTCAACACAGGGGCGTTGTTACCGTCGTCAGAGTATCGATCGCGCTTCCGGTGGAGCGTCAGATCGAGCTGCTGAGGCACCATCGACCTCAGATCATCTCCGGGTACCCTACAGCATTGAGCATCCTTGCCGAAACCCCGCAAGGGAGCTCCGATCTTTCTTCACTGCGGCTTGTAGCGACGCGTGGAGAGGTTTTGTCCGAGGAGACGAGGAAGACTCTTGAAGCGTCGTTTGGCTGTCGTGTGGCCGATTACTACAACTGTGAAGAGATCGGCAACATTGCGTGGGAGTGTCCGAAGGACTCGAAGGTTCTTCACATTAACACCGACGGATGTGTGGTGGAGATCGTTGATTCGCGTGGCCATCCGGTTCGCGATGGAGAGGAGGGGCGCGTGATCGTGACCAATCTCTACAACTGCACCATGCCATTCATCCGATATGATCTCGGCGACCAAGGCGTAATGATCAGCTCTGGACGGGATCGTTGTGCCTGCGGGAGCCAACACCCACGGATGGCTGTTCTGAGTGGACGGGATGACGACTGCGTATACCTGCCCGATCAGCGAAAAGTGTCCCCGCGTTTGGTCGCTACGGCTGTTAATCGTGCCTTCTCAGGGGAGTTTCCCCTTGGGGAATTCGACCGTCACTTTAGAAGATTTCAAGTCGTTCAAGACGCTCTGGATCACCTGACCATTCGCATCGTTCCCGAGGCGGAACGTCTCAGCGACTTCCACGAGGTCATTGCTCCTGCCTTGAGGAGACTGCACCCGGAACTGCAGTGCTCGATCGAGGTAGTGGATGATCTCCCGCTCGAGCCATCGGGCAAGTTCAAGAAGGTGATCTCCAGCATTAGATGACCGGACACATCCTAGGTGTCTTCCCGATGAACGTAAGTCTCGCGGGGATCTCCGACCATCTTGATCCGTTCGTAATGTGAGCAATGCTGAACGGTTGAAGCTCTCTCTTTTCGGAACGATCAGCGAAGGGCCGTGGTGACCCAGATCGGTCGGCAACTTGTCTTGTCACCTTCCGCCGTATAGGCTTGAGCGGGTGTAAACGATACCGTCATCCAATCGGGGAGCGATACAGGAACTCGGCAAAGCAAACTTGGCTTCAGAAGGAGCGGTAACGGGAGCGGAATGGGAATCGCCATTGTGGGTGCCGGTGGACACGGTCGAGTCGCGTTTGAATGTCTTCGTCTTTCGCAGTCGGATAATCCCGATGTTGTCTTCTACGATGATCGATACGAGCAGATTGGTGAGATCGAAGGGATTCCCGTGCGCGGTCCGATCTCTGCGTTGTTCGACGCCGATGAATTTGAGGAGGTCTTCGTCGCAATCGGGGACAATGTGCTGCGGTACGAGATCACGCAACGGCTCCTGCGGGCCGGGAGAACCTTGATCTCGATCATCCATCCGCATACAGCCATCTCTCCGCGGTCGTGTATTGCCGAGGGAACGATCGCCGTTGCGGGAACCGTGGTCAACTGCGGTGCTCAAGTTGGCCGAGGGGTGATCCTGAACACGCTCAGCTCGGTGGGACACGATTGCATCGTTCAGGACTTCGCCCAATTGGTCTCCGGAGCCAACCTTGCCGGAGCTGTTGTCATCGAATGCGGCGTGTTCCTCGGGATCGGCGCCAAGGTCGCACCCCAGGTTACCATCGGAGCCTGGTCTGTAGTTGGGGCAGGTTCGATCGTGCTCGAGGATCTACCTCCTCGTTCATTCTGTTACGGTGCGCCAGCACGTGTGATTCGCCCGCTCGGAGACGACGAACTCCCACACCCGAAAGGATCATCCACCTAGCTTGGTCATATCGAGGCTCACGAACTGGTGAGGTTGTGAAATGGGAATGGTTGGCCGGCTGGCTCGATTCAAGCTGCGGAAGACTCCCGCAGATATCGGGCGAGCATTACGCTTTGTCATCTCCGATGCGGGTGCGAACGTTCCCTACTACCGTACCGCGTTCGAGGGAGCGGGGGTCGCAGCGACGCAGGTCAAATGCGTCGAGGATCTTCCCAGGCTCCCAATAACGCACCGGGACAGGCTCCTCGCGAGCGGACACGAAGGTCACCTTAGGTGCGGTGTCGATCGGCAATCCCTGTTCAAGAGACACACATCTGGAACGTCAGGGACGCCGATCACGGTATACATGAATCGTGCAGAATCTCTGTTCCGAAAAGCGTCTTTGATCGACTCGTTCCTCCGCAACGCCAGCCTCGGATTTCCGATGACGATTGTCGATGTCGGAGCGGAACGCGAGATGCATACGAAGGACTTTGTGCAGCGACTCGGGCTCGTCAACGTTGTTCGAATTGTACGATCTCTCCCGATGGGAGAGCAGGCCGAGTGCCTTCGCCAAGTGAATCCGACCGTAATCGAGGGAAGACCGAGCATGCTGTGCGTACTGGCGCAGGAGCTTTCGAGGCAGGGCATCGATTCAGTGCGCCCCAGGCTGGTGGTTTCGTTCGCTGAGGTGTTGTACCCACACGTGAGGAAGTTGCTCCAAGACACGTTCTCCTGCCGTGTGGCTGACTACTACAACTGCGAAGAAGTCGGGAGCGTCGCCTGGCAGTGCCCCGAACACCCTGGTTGGATGCACGTGAATCCGGCCACGGTCCTACTGGAGGTCGTCGACGAGCAGGGTGAGCCCGCACCCTGCGGGAGGGAAGGACGCGTTCTGCTCACGAACCTCTACAACACCACCATGCCGTTCATCCGCTATGAGATTGGAGATCGAGGGGCGCTCTTAGAACCGACGAGGTGTTCTTGCGGCTTCGTTGGCCAGACGATCCGTCTCATCGGGGGTCGGGACGAGGATTTCTTCGTGTTGCCGGACGATCGCGAGATCTCCCCGCGGGTCATCTACGCAGTCGTGGAGCGCGCTTTGCCTTTGGCCACCTTGGGTAATGAGTTTTACCGTGCCGTACGGGCGTTCCAGATCGTACAACAGGAGCGCGATCTGATTGTCGTAAGAGCAGTCCCTGGACCTGCCTACTCCCGAGGCCTCTGGAAGAACTTGGATCCGAGCTTCAAGACGCTTCACCCTTCCATGCGCGTGCAGGTCGTGGAGGTGGAGGATCTCCATCCGGAGCCCGGAGGCAAGTTCAAACAGGTGCTGAGGCGAAGGATTATGCGCTAGGGAGATGTGCGAAGCGGAGGTGTCTCGCTCGCGTTTTAATGAAGGTTGGCAGAGGAGCGCTGGGAAGTGGGCTCACGAGGACGCGGCCACGTACGCAGTCATCACAACTGGGACCAGTTGTTAGGTCAGCTCGCACGCATGATGGAAAAGGTAGGAACTGGGCGAAATGGCGGTAGAATAGAAGGGCGATTGGCGAAAACAATGAAGCGATTTAGTACTCGGTTGGGACTTGCCCAACGCGTACATTTTCTTGGGTATCGCTGTGACGTTCCTGCACTTACCCGAGTCGCAGTGGCAGTATTGGTCACTTCTGGACGGGAAGGCCTTTCTCACACTGTGCTGGAGGCTATGGCTCCTGGCGGAAGCTATGATTAAAGTTTTGGAATGGCCAGACGAGGTAAAGGTTAGGGCAAGAGAAGCGCAGAATTGGGTGAAGCACTATGCTTCACAAGATGTGATCGCTCTCCGTAAGGCTCTATGCATAGAGGTGCTTTTATCGTCATGAGAGATAGGGATACATTGACTATTGGAGTGACCGCAGTGGGGGCGGGCTGGGCCAAGTCATCTTGGATGCCCTGCGTGTTAGCTCACTCAACGTGCGGGTCATAGGGTTTGAGGCCACGGGATGGTCAAAGGGCCTGTACGAATGCGATGTGGGGTATCGACTCCCCCTTGCAGGTGAACCATCCTATGGCGAGGTGCTCCAGAGGATCTGCCTGAAGGAGAGGGTGGACCTCTTGATCCCGGGGTCGGACCCGGAGCTGCCGATGCTGGCCGAGATCGCTCCGAGCCTGGAAGCCCAAGGGTGCCGGGTTCTGATAGGCAGTGCCCTCTCCGTACATCTCTGTCAGGATAAGAAGGCGTTTCACGATCGATTCGCTCAACTGGGTCTTCCGCTGGTCCCTACTATGTTGCTTTCGGAGGCGTTGCGAGATCCACAAGCCCTTGCGTACCCTCTCATCCTGAAACCCCGGTGCGGCGCTGGCTCCGTAGGTGTGCGTGTAATAGGCGATCCCTCTGATTGGCAGGGGTTTGTCCGTCGTGAGACTACCTCTGGGGATGAGGATTGGGTGGTCCAACCCTTCTTGCGGTCGGTTACATGGGATGATGCCCTGTGGGAAAGGGTGAAGACGAGCCGGCAACTCGTACAGAAGGATCAAATCGCCCTCCAGTGCCTTCTTTCTCAACAGGGCGAAGTGCTGGGGCATCTCGTCAGCTAGGTGGAACTCAAGAGCGGCGTGGTGAAGGCGGGTCGAACTGTCTGAGGACGGGACGATTTGGAAGGCGGCTGAGCCTCTTGTGGCTGCGTTTGCTGCCTTGGGCGCCAGGGGGCCGTTGAATCTTCAGGGATTTATGACTTCGGATGGCATCCGTTTTTTCGAGGCCAACCCTCGGTTTACGGGGAGCTCCCAGGTGCGTACGTTATTGGGGTATAGGGAAGTAGAGGCGGCAGTGCGCCACTTTGCCCTCCAGGAGCCTCCGTCGAGGGTTAGAGCTTGTCTTAAGCCCGTCTCCGGTTGGGTGTGCCTGCGGCAGATGACGGAGCGGGTTGTGCCCAGGGTGTGGGTGGAGCGCTTCGAGACCGAAAAGGTTCTTAGGGCTGCGCTCCCGATGAGGCGTGCGGTGGTTACCGGCGCATCGGGCTACTTAGGCCCTACGCTGGTGCGCACCTTGCTAGAGAGGGAGGTTGTAGCCGAGGTCATTGCTCCTGTCCGTGATCCCAAGGGAGCTAAGGCAGGCTGGGATGGAGAAGCTGGTGCGGTTCACTTTGAGCCTTGGGATGGGGCAAGGGAGCCTCCTTGCTTGGACGGAGCCGATCTCGTCGTTCACGCTGCGGCGATCAGGCCTCAACTTGCTCAGGCTTCTGACAGACTGTTTCAGGATAACCTGGCGTTGACGCACGCAGTGCTCAGGGGGGTGTGGAAGCATCAGAACCCACTGTTTGTATTCATATCGAGTTAATCGGTATACGAGGGAAGTCAGCCTCCCCCCTGGGAAGAGGAGACCCCGTTGGCCCCGGTTTCACCCTACGGGTATGCTAAAGCGGCCGGAGAGGTCGCCGTGCAGCTGCTCGATGGGCCCCCCACCTGCTGGGCGATCCTCAGGCTTTCGAGGTTGTATGGATGGAGTCCGCACGTACATTGGAATGAGGTGGCCAACCGATTTGTCGGCCTTGCTCGGAAAGGTCTGATGCTTCAGGTGCACGGGACCGGGAGCCAGGCATTGGATCTCCTGCATGTACGGGATGCCGCCGATTTCATCGCCACCCTCCTTTCTTCCCCCTTGTCGGTGTGGAATGCCATCTACAATGTAGGAAGCGGAAGCCCGATTTCCGTCTTGGAACTAGCGAAGCTGTGTCAAGACCTGGCAAAGACGCAGTATGGAACGAGACCTCTGGTAGAGGTAGTCCCGCAGGCCAAGCAACCTCTGAGCTGGGGATTGAGCATCCGTCGGGCTCAAGAGACGCTGGGATGGAGCCCAAGGGTTCCTCTTGCCGAAGGGCTTTCCGAGCTCATGGTCCATGTTCCGGAGACTCATGCAGGTGGTGATTCGGCTATTTCGTCGAACAACACACTTCCACAGGAGACCGGCAAATGAAGAACCTCCAGTTTGTGTTGAAAAGAGTTCTAGACATTGCGGCCAGTTTGCTGAGTCTTGTCCTTCTGGCCCTGCCCTTTGCCCTTATCGCCCTGGCGATTAAGCTCGATTCCAAAGGCCCGATTTTCTTCTGGCAGGAGGAGACCAGAGGTTGTCTTGAGCATGGTGACTTGCTATCTTAAGAGGTGCCGTCAAATCATTGGC
>Ga0315546_1000519_pt1 | contig 27327 bp, 24 predicted proteins | sample SalMarSW160170MG_FD_203833 | JGI IMG/M metagenome (GOLD analysis project Ga0315546, IMG submission 203833) | Salt marsh sediment microbial communities from the Plum Island Ecosystem LTER, Massachusetts, United States - Salt Marsh Sediment SW1601-170 ...
CTGTATTTGCGATGCTTTGTTAAATCGAGCAGATGGGATGTATTCTGGAAACAATATATTCAACTTAAACGATCCGCATAAACAATGATTTTACGTAGAATGAAAACTACACCCAATTTTTATGCCGTATGTGTTAATCCTCGATGGGTGCCGCTGGCATCAGAGCTTCTGCATAACACAAAGGTAAAAGTGGCCGGTGTAGTTAGTATGCCACTGGGAGCGGATTCGACTAAAATTAAAGTTGCCCAGGCGAAAGATGCCATCTTCGCCGGAGCCGATGAGATCGATATGGTTGCTGACTTGGCAGCTATCATCGAGGGCGATTGGCGGTACCTTTCAAACCAACTACAAGCGGTGCTAAAAGTTTGTCGGTCGATGAGGCCGGCTGTGCTGCTCAAGGTCATAATCGAATCGGCTGCGTTGACTCGTGAGCAGAAGATATTTGCCTGTCAAATCGCAAATAGCTGCAGAGTTGATTTTATAAAGACCAGCACGGGTTTGCATCCAGCCGGCGGAGCAACAGTCGAAGATGTGACGCTGATTAAAGAGACCGCTGCGAACTGCAAAGTAAAAGCAGCCGGTGGGATAAAAACCGCCAGGCAGGTTGTCGAAATGCTTCAGGCGGGAGCAGAAAGAATTGGCACCTCCTCAGGTGCTCAGATAATAAACGAGTTAAAGGCGGCTCAGCTACAATGATGATAGGGACAGTTGCAAAAACAGAAAGTCCGATTCTTTGCAAATTACACTACAGAAAGATTTGCACTTCAGTAGATATACCTGCATTGAGTGAAGTTTTTGCAAGCTTCAAATCGTCTTCGATTTTAGGTGCTAACTCGTCGAAAGTAGATGCAGACAGATTTAGCTACTGGGCGACAGAACCTAAAGACGTATTTGAATTTAGGACCGGACACAAAAATCCATTTGAAAAACTGCATAGAATTCTAAATAAATATAAATTAGAAAACCCCGCGATGAATCGCGGGGCTAAACGTTTAGCCCCAAAATCCTTCGACCTGGCTCAGGACAGGTTTATTTGGGGGTTGCCCAAGGGTATATTCTGCGGCGGATGGATCGGATACTTCAGCTACGAGCTTGGCAGATATATTGAAAGTCTGCCGGAAACGACAACAGACGACCTTGAAATGCCGCTTATTCGCTTGTGCTTCTATGATAGATTCATTGCCTACGACCATGTTGAGAAAGCCTGTTGGCTAATCGCTTTGCAGCTTTCCGGTGACGGCGAAGAGCCGGAAGAAAAATTAGCTTGCCTGGAAGAAGTGCTTTCTGACTCGCAATCAATTAGTGTGGAGCAACCTGCTTCAGCCGACCTTGAAACAATAGATTTTTCACGAATCCGCTGCAACATGAACAAAGACTATTACCTGCGGGCAATCGAGAAAATAAAACGCTATATTTATGATGGTGACATTTACCAGGTCAACTTTTCACAGCGGTTTGAATGCGATTTCAATGCTCGTCCGATAGACCTTTTCCACTGGCAGAATTGTTATAATCCCAGTCCATACGCGGCCTATATCGACGTCGGTGGTTTTCATATCGTTAGTGCCTCACCCGAGATGTTTATAACAATCGCTGATGGCTATATAAAAACAAAACCCATCAAAGGCACTCGACCGAGAGTAAGTGATGGCGGTCTATGCAATCAAATCAACACCGCTAACTTCGATGAATTGCTCAGTAGTAAAAAAGAACAGGCGGAGCTGAATATGATAATTGACCTGGAGCGTAACGACGTGGCTAAAATCTGTGAGCCGGGTACCAGAAAGGTAATACAGCCAAGAGCTATTGAGAGCTATCCGACTGTTTATCACGCTGTGGCGACCGTCGGCGGCAGGCTTCGCAGTAACATTACATTCTGTGACGTTATAAAAGCGATGTTTCCAGGCGGCTCAATCACCGGCGCTCCTAAGATCCGCTCGATGGAGATTATCGATGAGACCGAGCCTACCGCCAGAGGCGTTTATACCGGCAGTATCGGCTTTATTGGCCTTGACGGGAGTGTCTGCTTGAATATCGCTATACGAACGATTATTATCAAAGACCAGAGGACATACGCCCAGACCGGCGGCGGTATCGTAGCGGATTCCGACCCTGAAGCCGAGTGGCAAGAAACAATTACAAAGGCAAGAGCACTTATCGCTGGAATACAAAGCGTCGTGCGTCGTGCGTGATGCGTCGTACGTAAAGTAAACATTTGATAGAGTATCTGATATGGGAATAGAGATTTGGATATTTGGAGTAAAGGAATCGAGATAGTAAGAGAGACATATAAATCGACAGAAAAGTTCCCAAAAAGAGAGACATACGGCTTAATTAGTCAAATGAGGCGGGCAGCGGTCTCCATACCATTAAACGTAGCGGAAGGTTTTAGGAGATACCACAACAAAGAATATAAGCAATTCCTATACGTATCGTTAGGAAGCTGCGCAGAACTTGAAACACAAATCACGATTGTAAAAGAATTGAAATATATCCCGAAAGACGAAGAAGCAATATTGCTTGAAAAATTGGATCATTTGTGTCGAATGACTACAAATCTAATTAAAAAGCTATAACGCAATACGCATCACGCACGACGCAATACGAAATCATGGTTGAAAAGGTCTTCTTAAACGATAAGTTGGTGGATGCCGGAAGGGCCTGCATATCGGTTACCGACAGCGGTTTTTTGTACGGAGCAGGGCTTTTTGAGACGATGCGAAGTTATAACGGCATTGTTTTTGCCCTGACGGACCATTTAGACCGATTGTTTGCCAGTGCTCGATCTTTATCAATAAATAATCCATACACCAAACAATATATAATCGACGCTATATACAAACTCCTGCAAGCGAACGAATTGTCCGAAGCGCGTTTGCGGCTGACCCTTACCAACGGCCCAATGGCTGAACCAGATGAGCAGCGAAAACCGACACTGCTTATTACTGCCACGAGATTGCAGCCTTATCCAAGTGAGTATTACAAAAATGGTGTTACAGTTATACTATGTCCGTTCAGACAAAACACTGCTGAGCCGGTTTGCGGATATAAAACCATCAGCTATTTCTCCCGCATGATTGGACTTCGAGATGCGCATCAGAAAAAAGCAGCCGAGGCCTTGTGGTTTACGGTGGATAATCGTCTGGCTGAGGGTTGTATAAGCAATATATTTTTAGTCAAGGATTCGGTGCTTTTCACTCCGCTTATTAGTACGCCGGTCCTGCCGGGCGTGGCCAGACAAACCGTTTGCCAGATCGTCTTGAAAAATTCCATCGAGCTTGTAGAAAAGGATTTGTATATTAACGACTTGCTTGGTGCCGATGAGGTTTTTTTGACCAATGTAATTATGCAGGTTCTGCCGATAACCAAGATAGAAAAGCACACCGTAGGCGAAGGCAAGGTCGGGCCTATGGTTGAAAAGCTGCAAAGCTATTTCACCGCTGGTTTCGAGGACCAGTGCAGGAAGACCAAATGAAGATAAAAGATATTGCAGCGGCGATTGAAAAGATAGCACCCCCGAAACTGGCGCAGGACTGGGACAATGTGGGATTGTTAATCGGCGACTCCCAGAGCGATGTAAAAAATATCCTGCTGACGATTGATATTACTAAAGAGGTTTTATCCGAAGCCATAAAGCAAAAAGCCAAGCTGATCATTGCCTATCATCCTGTAATCTGGGACAGCCTGCGAAAAGTCACTGCGGACGGTCCAAGTGGCATCGTTTATAAACTAATTCGCAGTGGTATTGCGGTCTATTCGATACATACCGCATTGGATTCGGCTGTAGGTGGAGTAAACGACGGCCTGGCGGAAATCATCGGCATCCGCGATGCAAAACCTATCGGTGACTATGTTAATTATCCAGCCAAAGATAATTGCAAGCTCGTTGTTTTTGTCCCTGTCGATTCGGTTGCCAAGGTTTCAAATGCGATTTTCGCCGCCGGCGCAGGCTGGATAGGCAACTACAGCAATTGTAGCTTCCAGGCAACGGGCACGGGAACTTTCCTGCCTTTGGAAGGGGCAAAGCCGGCTGTCGGAAAAAGAGGACAGTTGGAAAAAGCTGCGGAGGTAAGGTTTGAAACCATTGTACCGGCGGACAAGCTCGAAGCGGTAATTGCTGCGATGAAGAAAGCGCATCCGTATGAGACACCAGCCTTCGATGTTTTCGAGCTCTATCACAATCCTGAAAAGTTCGGCTTGGGCAGGATCGGCAAATTATCACAGCCATTGTTTATAAAGCAGATTGTCGGTAGAATAAAGAACAGTACCGGTGCGAAAGCCGTCGGCTTAATCGGAAAGGGTTCCCGCTCCGCGGGGGTCCAAAAGCGACTGGTCAAGACAGCAGCGGTTTGTGCAGGCTCCTGCGGCAGTATTATAAATTCGGTAATCGCTGCAAATGTGGATTTGTATGTGACCGGCGAGTTGAAACATCATCAGGCATTGGCCGCACAGGAGGCAGGTTTAACGTGCATTTGTTTAAGTCATAGTGTCTCAGAGCGATTTATATTGAATAAATTTGCAAAACAGTTACAGAAGCAGTTTGAGCAAGTCCGCCGTACGTCTGGCGGACAAGTCACAATAAAAATAAGTAAGAAAGATGCTGACCCCTTTACATGGAAAAATATATGACAGAAGAACCAAAGGAAATAGCAGATATTGAGCAAGAAATAATCATTGAAGAGCAAACTGATCTATTGCAGGAAGAGGTAGATTCCAGCTTGCATGGGTATGACAGCGAGGAGGACTTAAATGTCGAAAATGAGTCCCTTGAAGCAGAACCTATGGAGGGTGAGCTGACGGCTGAGTCTGTAGTAGAGGCGGTTCTCTTTGCCAGCGATGAGCCTCTTTCGGATGCCCGGCTGGTTGATATTGTAGAGATAGGCGTTAAACAGGTCCGTCAGTATATTCAGAGCCTGAATGAAAAATACAAGGCCAACAATAATGCCTTTCGGATAGAGCAAATCGCCGGCGGCTATCAGATGCTGACCTTGAGTTCTTATAATCATTGGCTACAGAAATTATTACGCGTCCGCAGCGAGGGAAAGCTAAGCTCAGCAGCCCTGGAGACACTTGCGATAATTGCATACAAGCAACCGGTGATGCGAGCTGATATTGAGGCTATAAGGGGTGTCGCGGTCGGCGAAATTATTCGCAGCCTTATGTCTAAAGGTTTGGTTAAGATTGTAGGCCGAGCTGAGGTTATAGGCAGACCCATGCTGTATGGAACAACCAAGAAGTTCCTGGAAATCTTCGGCCTAAATTCCCTCAAAGACCTGCCGAAAGCTGAGGAGCTCAAAAAGCCGGACTGAAAAAGGTCCAAGACCCAAGTTTAGCCGTCGCCGGCATTTATCCTTCGTAGTACTACTCTGTTCTCTGGAGTATCAATACGAAGGAGAACTACGGAGAAGGACGGCGACGCTAATCTAAAGAATTCACAGCTCGCTGTAAATAAGCGGGCAGAGAGCAAAAAAATGTTTTAGCATGGTCAAATCATTCATGATGCCATAAGCAGCTTCTATCGCGTCAATTAGGGAATAATCAAGCACGTCCCATAATAGAATTTTACAAAAATAATGAAAAATGTATGTTTGTATGTTGACTTTGTGGGGGCAAGTGGTAATATTTCCCAATATAATATTGTCAGGTGGTGTAATGGCCAAGCTTTTATTAACAGGTGAATATCAGCACGTTATTGATGGTAAGAACAGAGTGCTCGTCTCGAACAAGCTCAGGAACCAGATTGATGTCGATGAGCACGGTGCCAATTTCTATCTTGTGCTTGGGGCGAACGGCATACTTTGTCTGTATCCTGAAAGATATTTCGAGCAGATAGTCCTGTCGGTTGCACCCCAGACCGCTGCACCAGATGAGGCTGTTTCGTTTGAGCGGATGAGCTTTGCATTGGCCAGCAGAGTGGAATTAGATGCACAGGGGCGGCTGCTTCTGAATGAAAGATTACGCAAAAGGGCAGGATTGAAGGACCAGATTACCCTCATCGGCGTGCGGGACCATATCGAGCTATGGAACAACGAGGACTGGGAGCAATATCTTTCGGATAATATGCCTCAGTACCAAAAACAAATGTCGCAGGCGCGGCAGTACGTTTTGCAAAAACAGGATAAAGAACTTTAATTCTTAGTGGAGGCAAAATGATGGAAGCAGCTTCAAACTATTGCAGGATTGTTAGCGAAAGTCTTACCGGCGAAAGGGAAGTTGATGAACGAACCTTTGCCTCGATAGCTATTCTTACTGAACGGCTGGAGCGGTTAAAGAGACTTGGTGGTCTTTTTGCCGATATTGGCTTTTCGACTAATGTTAAGAAACTTAAGAGCCGGGCAGACGTAGTGCTCGTAAGTTAATTCGGCCTGCGTGATGCATATTGCGTGGAAATCAAAACGCAGCCCGATACGCGATACGATATACGCTGTACGATAAATGTGAATGTCTCGACAGTAGAGCATATACCAGTTCTTGCTGAAAGGTTAGCCGAACAGATAAACTTGCCGCCGGATGGGGTGATGGTCGATGCGACCATTGGACAGGGAGGTCATAGTTTACTGTTCGGCAAAACTTTGGGCCCTAAGGGTGTTATCGTAGGCCTTGATGTTGATAAAGCTGCTATCCAAAGGGCCAGATTTGTATTAAAAGACCTCCTCTGCAAGGTAATTTTACACACCTGCAATTTTTCTCAAATCACAGAATATGTCCACAAACAAGGCATAGAAAAGGCTGACTTTATATTGGCGGATTTGGGTCTTTGCTCCGCACAGTTGGCTGATGTCGAGATGGGTCTTAGTTTTAAAACAAATATGCCTTTGGATATGAGAATTGATAAAAGATTAAAGACCACTGCTGCCGATATAGTGAATAGGGCGAATGAAAAATCCTTGGCTGATCTGATATACAGGTTTGGCCAGGATAGAGCCTCAAGGCGGATTGCACGATTTATCGTCCAGCAACGCCGTCGTGAGCCGATCATTACGACCGGCCAATTAGCTGCGATAGTCTGCAGGGTGCTGCAACGCCCAGCTCATAAGCGAAAATCCAGGATACATCCGGCGACCAGAACCTTTCAGGCGCTGAGAATTGCCGTTAATAATGAGTTAGAGAACCTGAAGAAGCTGCTTGAGTCTGTGCCGGCACTGCTGAACAAAAATGGTTATATAGCTGTGGTTAGCTATCACAGCTTGGAAGATAGATTAGTTAAAAATGATTTCAAACAGAATAAAAAGGACAACATTTACAGGATTATCACGAAGAAGCCAATTGTGCCTGCACGCGAGGAAATCGCAAGAAATCGGCGTGCAAGGAGCGCGAAGCTGAGAATTGCACAAAAACAATAACCTCGTAGTGCGTCGTGCGTATTGAGTATCGCGTAAAAAAATAATGTAATACGATATACGCAATACGCGATACGATATACGCAATACGCCGAAGGAAATGGAGTTTTGTTATGACTTCTGATGCCAAGATTGGCCTTTTGCTGGGTTTAGTCTTTATATTTATCATCGCATTTATCATTAACGGTCTGCCGAGCTTTCGTCATAAGACGAACAGCAATGAGCTAACTACTAATATGACTACCTTTGATGACGGCCAATTGGGCATAGGAATAAAAGAGCGTAAAACCCAGGAGACCTTAAATAGGATGGAACTGGATGAGAAGCTCCAGTCTCAGGATATTCAAGCCTCAGCGGACGGACAGGATGTCCGCTCAATAACACCGCTGCCGGAAAGCCTTTCGATGGCCAAGGGGCCTGATAAGAGCACCGAAATCGAGCACAAAAATCCTTCCCCAGCCGGTGCTCAGGAAGCCATGGTTAAAATCCAGCCGGCCTGGCCAAAGTCCTATGTTGTTAGCGAGGATGACAATCTGGCCAGCATAGCCAAGAAGTTATATGGTCCTGAGCAGGGCAACAGAAGGATTAACATCGACAGGATATTTGAGGTCAATCGCAGGCTGTTGAAATCTCCTGATGAAATCTATGTTGGGCAGAAGCTCATAATACCGCCGCCGTCGAATTTAACACAGGACGAAAGCAAAATAGATAATGTCTTCTCAAGTACAATGTTTGAGAAGGTCGAATCTATCAGCAAGAAACTTCTTTCGACAGATGGCGGTGGAACCAAAAATGAGAGGTGGTACACTGTACGGGAGGATGATAATCTTTGGAAGATAGCTGCTGCTAAACTTGGAAATGGTAATCGATATACCGAAATAACAAAATTAAATGCTGATATTATAGATGACGAGAATAATATCACTGTCGGGATGCGTTTGAAAATACCCGCTCGATGAAAAATGGGGTTTAGATTTCGATATATTTTTGGTATTTTCTGGTTTACATTTGTTTTACTCCTTGCCGTTTTTCTGCGTAGTGCCAATAACCGTATTTTCTATAAGCTTTGTACATACAAAGCCGAGCAAAGCCGATTAAAACAACAGCTTGGAAATAAGCAGCTCCAATTAGAAAGCCTGATAAATCCCGCTGCGGTTTCAGCGAACCTGCAAACTTCTGCGAGTTCGATCGAGCCATAAAACATTTGTGAACCCTGAATATTTAGATGTACGATAAAAGTGTCCGAGTTATTATTGTCCTTTTTTTGCTGTTGATCGGGGCGTTTTTAGCATTAGCTGGACGCTGTTTTTATCTTCAGTTTTTCAAAGGCGACTATTATGTTGATGTTTGCCTCAAACAGCAGCGGTCTTTCTATCCTCAAAAACCTCAGCGCGGTGTGATTCTCGATCGTTGCGGCAGGGTGCTGGCCGCAAGTAACAGAATCGCAATTTTGTTTGCTGAGCCGCGGCTCATAAAGGACCCCAAAACCACGTCTAATAAGCTTGCACCTATTGTGGGTATGGGTGCACATGAGGTTTGTAAGCTCATAATGGAAAGCAAAAATCCAGGCTTTATAAAAATAAAAGCCGGTGTTGATGAAGAGAAGTGCCGGGCAGCAAGCAGAATTAACGGAATAGGTGTTCAATATGATTGGCTAAGACATTACCCGATAAGAAGGCTCGCGGCTCATACGATCGGTTTTATAAGTCTCGATGGACGCGGTTTAGGCGGCGTAGAGTTCCAATACAACGCAGAGCTAAGCGGCTCGCCGGGACAGGATATATTTTTAGCTGATGTGCATCGTCGGCCTATCTGTCAAATTCAAAACATGTCCCGTTCGGCAAGCTCAGGGCAAGCCTCGAACGAAGCGAAGGGTTCGAAATTCAAAATTCGAAATTCCGAGGATGGGTGCGGGATTATCTTAACACTTGATGCTGCCATCCAGGAGTTTGCACGAACTGAGCTTATGAAACAGTACGAAATATACCAGGCTGAATCGGCAGTTGCGATTGTGGCTGATCCGACCAGCGGGGCAATTCTGGCTATGGTGTCACTACCTGATTTTGACCCGGCGTTTTTAGCCCCTGCCCCTGCGGCGGGGGTACCTCGGCCACAGGGGCCGAGGCTAATGGCCGACCCGGATAGTTTCCGCAATTGCGCGTTAACCGACCAGTTTGAGCCGGGCAGTGTTTTTAAGCCGTTTGCGGCGGCGATTGCATTGGATACCGGTGCCGTCAATACGCAGGAAAAGATATTCTGCGAAAACGGAAACTATGTTGGCAAAGGCTTTGGCAGGATCGGTGAATACCGCCAGGGATTCGGCGATTTAACGGTGAGGGAGATTCTCATTCACTCCAGCAATATTGGAATGGCTAAAATCGGACAAAAGCTCGGCAAAGATAAGCTTTACGAAGGTTTGAAATTCTTCGGCTTCGGCAGAAAGACCGGCATTGATTTACCCGGTGAGGCTGAGGGATTGTTACGGCCTACCAGTGAGTGGACAGGATACAGTGTAACACGGATACCTTTTGGCCAGGAAGTATCTGTAACCGCGATTCAATTAGTTCAGGCATTCTGCATACTTGCCAATGGTGGCCATTTGGTTCGTCCATTTTTAGTAAAAGCAATGGTTGATAACAATGGTGAGATTGTCAAGCTAAAGCGGCCGACGCCTCCTATTGGTTATGTAGTCAAGCCGGAAGTTGCCAGGTGGATTGTTACCGAGGCTTTGACCGGCGTGGTAAATAAGGGTACGGGCAAAAAAGCCAAGCTGAAAAAATGGCAGGTGTTCGGCAAAACCGGAACCGCTCAGTTGGCCAACGATGAAGGAGGGGGTTACGCTGAAAGCGCTTACGTGGCCTCCTTTATAGGCGGTGCGCCGGCGGAAAATCCGGCAGTAATCGTTTTAGTGACAATTTATAGGCCGAACGTCAAGCTCGGCAAAGGTTACACAGGCGGTACCGTCGCTGCTCCGGTGGCTGCTTCCATACTCGAGAAAACACTTAACTACCTCGGAATTCATAGCGACGTTACAGTTTCTCCTCACAGGGATTTTGTTCGTGATTTGGTCCATGTAGAGCAGGACCCTTTATAGCTTTTATCTTAAGACCAAACCGGAATTGGTAATATATCAAACGTTCATCGGTTAACATTCGTGTTTAAGGCATTTCCGATATAACCAGCTTCGATGCAGAACTGAATGATGTCACGAGCTAAAGGAGCGGCATCGCTTGAGCCGTGCTGGCCGCCTTCAACGACGACCGCAATTGCCAATTTACTGCTTGGAGTGTCTTCAGCGAATCCTGCAAACCAGGCGACCTCCGGCCCTTCCGTTGAGCCGGTCTTGCCGTAAACCTTCACGTCCTGCTCAGCAAAAGCGCTAAGAACCGGAGCAAATTCCCTGTTGGCTGTTCCGCCAGGCTCATTGACAACAGCGCTCATGCCATCGTAAATTACTTCTAAGGTCTGCGGTGAGATATTAAGGTCGTATTGCGTATTTGCCTTTTCGCGCGATAAGAAAATTTTAGGTGGTTTATACACGCCGCCTCTGGCTATAGCGGCCATTGCGTTTGCTACCTGAAGTGGCGTAGCTCGGAAATTTCCCTGGCCCATGCCAAACAGCCTTCTTTCCCTTCCTTCGAGAGCAGGCAGCCGATTGCCGATTGCCGATTGCCAATTGTCGATTATAAATCGTAAATCGTAAATCGTAAATCGCAAATCCGACTTAGGTGGAACAGTTGATATTTGTCCGGGTGCCTGCCTGAAATCTCGTATTGCGTATTGTGTCCCTTCGGCTTTGCTCAGGGTAGGCTCGCGTATTGCGTCCGACGTATCACGCATCACGCACGACGCAATACTAATAGTGTGTCCATAGCCGAATTTAAAAAGCCATTGCTGTAGGACCGAAGGATTAATCCTGTCGGCAAGGCGGGAAAAATAAATGTTACAACTGCCTTTAATAGCGTTGCGGGCATAGTTTGGCCAGCTACCGTCGTGACCTATCCTGTATCTATTGTATACCCAGCAGTTCGGCCAGCCAAATGGTGCCTCTTCAGCGGGACAACTTATAACCTCATCGGGAGTAATATTGCCTGATTCGAGCCCGGCGATGAGAATCAAGGGCTTTGTCACCGAGCCGGGTGGATATTGCTTGTTTATTGCCCGGTTTATCAGTGGTTTATTGGGGTCGCCGGCGAGAATACCGTAGTCATATCTGGCGCGGTTTAAATCAAAAACCGGCATCGAAACAAGAGCTAAAATGTCACCACTGGCTACCTCAATAACAACCGCCGCCATTCCAGGTCCGCAATTTAGGTCGTGTGGATATTTGGCTAAGTAGTTTTCTATTCTTTGCTGAAGCTCGATATCCAAAGTCAACTGCACGTCTTCGCCGAACTGTGTATCGGTTCGACTTATCAACTGGCGGTCAATATCGTAAACAAGCTCACCTCGTCTGCCGCGAAGTATTGTCTCGCAGACATATTCGACTCCATCTTCCCTACCGCAGACTTCGTCATCTAAATATCTCGCCAATCTGTCGTTTGCGTAGAGCTGTATATCCTGCTGCTGTGTTGCCGATCCTACCCAGCCGATTGTTTGGGCGGCGGCTGAGCCGTACGGATAAAACCTCTCTCCGATCGGCTGAATGTGTACTTCCTCGATATCCATAAACTCTACTTGAGCCGCAAAAACATCATCATCGGTTTTTAGATCGAGCAGAGGCCAGCTTTTGTGCATCTCGGTAATATTCACCCTGGCTGTCATCAGAAGACGGTTGTTCGGGTCGGGTACGGCTTGTTCAAACTCCACATCCGGATAATTTCTTTTCCACGCCAGATATTGACGCAGGTTCCATATTTGGTCATTTATCTGTTGGATTTTGCTCTCAATATCCGTATAAGACTGTCCAAAGCGTGTACATTTGTTGATTATTTGCTGCAAATTCTCGATGCCTGCCTGCTGTTCCTTTCGGATTTTGGGCAGGGCGGTCTCGGAGTTATCTTGTCTGGCGGCTCTTAAAAGTCTTGCTTTTCTGACTCGTTCGTCCAGAAGACAGGATAATTTATAATCTATCGACAGTTGGAATCGCGGCTCATCGATAGCTAAATCCCGCTCCTTTCGATCGAGGATTTTGCCCCTGACGGTCTTTAGCTGCCGGGACTGACCCCGCTTTAGTTCTGCGATATCATCCTGAAGTGATGAGTCGGACAGTAACTGCATTTCTACCAGACGCATTACGCAAACCAGCAGCAGCACCGTGATTATAGCTATAAAGATTTTTACTCGCTTATCATACATTGAAAGTGCTTAAAATGAGCTCAAGTGTCTAAAGTGAGCTAAAGTTATAATTTTAGGCACTTTAGGCACTCCAAACTTTAGTTCATTTAAAAACGTCTGATTCTTCGTCTTTTTGTACGCATCCATAGCTCAGCCGGCAGGAATAAAAACGGCCCGAGTATTGCCGAGTACAATGGTGTCCAAAGCAGCTTAGTGTATGCGTTTAACGGTGCTTGCTCTGGTTTGAGAAACACGAGGAAACAAGCCAAAGCAGCGGTCAGAAAGCCGATTACAAATATAGCGAGCGACTGATAAGGCCATTTCCTGAGGGCTATGACACCGTTCAGATCTGCCAGCAAGGTCCCAAACAAACCGAAACTGATTAATTGTGGGCCCATTGTTGGGCCGATTATATCAGCAGCGAAACCTATCGTGAATGAAGCTATAACCGCATCAGTGCCTGTAAAATTGACTGCAAAGAACACCAACAGTATTAACAGCAAATCAGGTTTAATGTTAGTAGTTGTAACTGCGACTATGTCAACTAAGCTGGTCTGCAGTATGGTGGCGATAATAACAAGCACTGCAAACCGAAGCCATCGCATTTAAATATCCTTGCCTCGAGACTCGATTCTTGATACTCGATATTCGCAACGAGAATCGAGGATCCGCCGAAAGGCGTCCTATGGAGAGCATCCAGCATCGAGTATTATCATGGATTCATCACTATCACGGCTACATAGTTTAGTCTTTGTATGTCACAAACCGGTTCTACTGTTATATCCCAGAGCGAGGGGTCTTTCTCGTCCCTTTTGCATTGGGCAATCTTTCCTATAATCATTGGCACATCCAAGAGTCCCGGTTTCTTGTCGGCCAAAACGATGTTACCTTTCTTGACTTTTTGGCTTATCTGAAAAAGCTGAATTTTGGCGCAATTTCCGCCTGCTCCCTGCATTATCCTCACTATATTCGATTGTTCTATTTTCACAGGGATTTTAGACGCCGGGTCAGTAAGCAGCTTGACTTTAGCTCTATTGGCTGAAACACCGGATATGGTTCCAATGATGCTGTTGTCACCCAACACAAACTGGTTCATTGCCAGGCTATCCTCTAAACCGCGATTGATAATCAGTTCGTTTTGCGGCCCTTCCGAGTCTGTAATGACATCTGCTAATACAAATTTCATACGCTCCCAGGCTGGATTAACACGCAATGCTGATAGCTTTTCAACCTCTTTTTGCGCGTGGTTTCGTTGCTCGATTATGTCAGCAAGGTAATTTCGCAGTTGGTTATATTCTCTGCGACTGACGACATCTGTGTCTGATGGCGTATCTGCTGCAAGTGTAATGCTTCTGCCGATGCCTAAAGGCCAGCCGAAAGTGCGGGCGAAAGCGAACTGAAATTTATTTGTCACACTCTTCGGAGCAAAGAGGAGGATAAAGCCGCCTAACATAAACCAGGTAAACAACATCCGTCTGGAGATTCTGATTTGCTTCCGTGCCATAATCGTATTGCGTATATCGTATTGCGTAGTGCGTGAAAGAAAATATGCAATAAGTAATACGCATTACGCATCACGCACGATGAATCACTCCCACCCCCGTTCGTCGTGATCCATTGTATCTTTCCACAGCTCGAGGTTTTCAAGGTAGACGCTTGTGCCGCGGGCTACACAACTAAGTGGGTCCTCAACCCTAATTACTTTTAAGCCGGTTGCATTTGCCAGCACCGTATCCATGCCGCGTAGTAATGATGCGCCGCCGCAGATGTGTATGCCGTTGTCGATCAAATCAGCGGCCAATTCCGGCTCGGCTTTTTCCAGTGTTCTGGTGACTGCGTCTATGATTGCAGCAACCGGGTCACGAAGTGCCTCACGGATTTCCTCGCTGGTTATGACGATTTTTCTCGGCAGCCCGGATATGGTATCTCTGCCGGCCACCTCCATAGTCAGCTCCTCTTGCAATGGGGCAGCAGAGCCGATTTGTATCTTGACTTTTTCAGCTCTTGGTTCGCCGATAAGCAGGTTGTATGTTCTTTTTAGATGATTGATGACCGCTTCGTCCATATCGTCCCCGCCGATACGGACTGATTCGGCAGTAGCAATATCAGCCAGACTCATTATAGCTACTTCCGTAGTTCCACCCCCAATATCAACAATCATTGAAGCGGTCGGCTCTGTAATAGGCAGTCCTGCTCCGATGCCTGCTGCCATTGGTTCATCAACCAGATAGACTTTGCGGGCGCCTGCCCGTTCGGCGCTGTCTATGACCGCCCGGCGTTCAACCGCGGTTATACCGCTCGGTACGGCGATTACTACCCGAGGTCTTACCAGGCCGCCTCTGCCGTGTACTTTCCGGATAAAATAGCCCAGCATCGCTTCGGTGATCTCGAAATCGCTGATTACGCCATCTTTAAGTGGTCTTATTGCGGTAATCGAGCCGGGTGTTTTGCCGAGCATTTCGCGGGCAACTGAACCAACAGCCTCGCCATTGTTTAAGACGACGTTGGTTCCTTTGCGTACGGCTACTACGGAGGGTTCATTGAGGACAATTCCCTTGTCGCGGACACAAACCAAGGTAGTACAGGTACCCAGGTCGATACCCATATCCATACTGAACCATCCCAAGAATGTGTCCAGAAACACGTTAGACTCCTTTCACAGTTTTTCGCTAATCCGCGACGGCGAATCAACTAAATATTTTTATATTATAGAGAGCTGTTTTGTCAATAGTTAATTAACTATGGTATTTTGAAAATTGTGCCATATTGAGTATGGCATGTATAGGCGACATAAGCCGCTGTAGCCAGAACGATGAAAAATGCTATCGCGACCATAGCCGTATAAATATTACTGGGTACGAACACTTTTTTACTACGAGTCTGCCCATTAGGACTCATATTATAACCTCACAGAAGATAGCGTACAGAATATATTTATATTAAAGATTGATTGCTATAGATTAGTACTTATGCTGTCGCCCGGTTGCGGTTCATATTGTACGAGTTCCAGACGGCCAACGGCTTTTTCAGGCTCAACGTCTAAAATCACGATATCACAGATAAACTGGTCGCCGCGAGTTACGTGGAATCTCATGTTCTCTGCGACGCCGTGGGCTTTTCCTATGGATATTTCTGCTATTTTATTTTTTATGTCCACATTGGCTATACGACCTTTCAAGCCGATATCTCTGGTCGGAAGTGGAACCAGGGCCGGACGGGCCGTATCTCTTATTGTTGTAACCGGTGGGGGTGGGGCGATGGCCTTGCCATACTGGCGCATGGGCTGGTCTAACCTGGATTGCAGGGCGGTGTTTTCTTCGAGCAGGCGTTTGTTTTTTTCGTCTAAAGTTGATATTATCGCCAATTTTTCAAGAAGAAGCCTTGCAGTTTCTTTGTGCTGGCTCTGCTCTCTGATCAGGTCGGCTTCGACACTTTTCCATGTCTTAATGGTTTCTTCTAATAAAGATCTTTGGTCCTGATTGGTTTTTGTGAAGGTTGCCACTTCGGCAGCAAAACCATCTACTCTCTGAAGCAGTTGCGATTTTTCCCGTTCGGCTTTATCAAGCTCACCTTGTAGCTGCTCAATTTTGATATTGAGTGCGGTAATTTTATCATTTAGCTCTTGTCCAAGCCGATTCATTTGCTCTGTTGTTTTTTCTAATTGCTGCTCGGCACTCATCTTTTTCTGTTGTATACTCTGGTACCTTACGTTTAATTGGTCATATTTCTGTCTGTAGTTGTCGGCGTTGGCTACGTATGTTACTACAATCCCGGAAAGGAAAATCGCTGCTATAGTAAGTAAAACCATTAAAATCTTTGTAAGCGCGCTCAAGATAAGCTCCTTTCACTAATTAGTTTTTATGAAAATGTAATCAACTCCGCACATAAAGAACGTCCGGTAATTATTATTCTCCAACACACCCTTCGACTTCACTCAAGACAGTCCGCCCAGTAAAGAGTTAAATCGTTGTATTAGGATTTTCTAATATAATTTTACGTTTTGAGTTTGTAAAGGTCAAGCTATTTTTACTAAATAGCCCAAATAAAAAAGGACATGAGATACTCCCAAATAAATTGTGGGATTATCTGGGTTATTTTCGTGTTGTACATTGTAAAACGGCCTTGGCAGCGGCAATACGGACGGTTTTTGATTCATCTCTTAGAAGCTGTGGCAGATATTTTTTAAGGGTTTCTGTGCCAATTTGGCCTATCGCCAGTGCTGTCAGCACTTTAACGCGTTCGAGGTCCTTTTTATCCAGGCTGGCGGTGAGATTCTTTTCAAAAACCTCGAGAACTTCCGGCTCTCCGGTGCTGTCTCTGAGTTTGCCGAGCTGCTCGGCTGCCGCCAGGCGAACCTCCAATATATCATCATCCAGCTTGGTGATCAGCACGTCCCTGGCTTTTGCCGTTTTCAGTGCTGCCAATGCCCTTATGCCCACAATCCTATCGTCGGCATAGCCGCTATAAGCTATCGCCCAGACCTTGGGTAATATTCGTTCATCACCCAGCATTGCTATGGCTTCTACTGCATTGAATCTAACCTTATCGCTCGAATCTTTGCGTTGCAAAACCCAATACAAGAGTTTCAATGCGTCCGGATTGCCGCTTTTGCCTAATAGCAGGGCTGCGTTAGCTCTGACAGTCTGGTCATCACTGGCTATGGCAGCGCGAAAGATTTCAAGATGCTCAGGATGCCCAAGCTTGGTCATTGCGTATGCGGCGGCGATTCTGATGTTTTCATTCGAGTCGTTTAATAATTCTTGTATCTGACTTTTAGCCAGGGAGTATTCCAAATCAGCTACAGCTAAAATAGCCAAGAATCTAACCGGTACAGCTTCATCCTCTAACAGTCGTTGTACTTTGGGCATCAACCTAATTTGTTTCGTGGCTGCGACAACTTCAATTGCGTTAGCTCTTATTTGTGGATCTGCGTCGGCTAAACCTGCCTCAATAATCTGTAACGCTTCGGGAATAGGTTTATCAGCAGAGACGGAAGAGGGTAGAAGGTTTGTAGCGGTTTGCGTAGATTCGTTACAGCCGACGAACATTATCGATATGCAGGCGATAAATAAGACATTTAGTAAATGGTGATTGGTAGCTGGTAATTTAATTTTTACCAAAATATTTTTTAGCCATTTACTATTTAACCTATTACCAATCATCTGCATTATTACGAGTAAAATAGTGCAAGCCGCACAGCAAAAATCAAGCCATTGGCCGTGCTTACTAAAAAACGTTACTCTTTTATCTATCGGCATTTTGTCGGCAAACCATCCAGCTATAGCCGTGCGCTGCATTGCTTTCCGGGGCAGTGTCCCGGCCAGGAATCCATTTTTTATCCGTCCGAGGCTGTCAATCAGGCAGCTTATGCCCGTATTAACGCTTCGCACGACTGCGAGTCTGTTTTCGACTGCCCGAAAGACACATATCGCTGCATGCTGAGGAAGTTCCGTGCTGGGCAGCGCCTTATCTTTTCCTTCGGCTTCGCTCAGAGCCTGCCCTGAGCCTGCCGAAGGGACAGGTTTGAATCGGACAAACCAGCCGTCATTGCTTATATTTATCAGCCAATTGATGCGCTTCTGCCCTTGCTTGTCTAAGGCAAATCTTCGTGCAATCGCAGGAATTGTAGCCTCATAGCAAATCATTACACTGAATTTGTAATCATGGCCTTGTCTGTCGGTCATTTCAAAAACGGTGTATTCGCTGCCTGCTTCGAGCGAATGGTCAAAGCCGTATGGATTGAATTTCATCAACAATTTAAAAAGTAAAGGAAAGCTCTTTCTGAAGGGAAGCGCCTCACCGAACAGAACTAAATGGATCTTGTCATATTGTTTTTCATACTGCTGTCCATCTTTTGTGTATAGAAACGCTGAATTGTATCGTTCCACCAGCTCGGTTTTTGTTTCATCCGGCTTACCTCCAAATGCGCCAACGAGCACAAAAGCATTATCTTTTGAGTGGTCTCGAAGTGCTTGGTCAAAAGCCTTCCAGGGGTGTTCAGGCTCCAATACATCCAAGACTTCCGGATTCAGTGTCGCCTGTACCATTGTCTCAGGCCAAATGATGAGCTCGGCACCGATTTCGACGGCTGCTTTACTTTTTTGCATCAGCTCGTCAAATATCGCCTGAGATGTTTTTTCAGCGACTTCTGCTTCTGCCCGCAGTGCCTCTCTCTTAACTGACTGCGGAATGTTTGACTGCAATGATGCAACCAACGGCCCATCGGTGACGAACTTATCAGACTGGTTTATTCTCCACCGTCCGTAAGCAACAGCAGCAACAACAGCCATAGCCACCAGAATTGTTTTAACAAAATTTCTGGTATTAAATATGTTTTTTAAACGTCGGGTATCGAGCATCAAGTTGGTAGGGTGGGCTTTAGCCCACCGATAAGATAATGGTGGGGCAAGCCCCACCCTACTGTTTGTCAAGCGTTGAGAATCAATTATCAATTCAGCCAATAATCCATTGACCATACCTATCAGAAATGAAACGCCAGCCGCACCGAATATGTCTGCTATTTGAATGATGGTAGTATTGTTATATTGGCTGTGAGCGAGAAACCGCCAAAAAAAACCGCCCAAGAAAAGTCCCTGTAACCGTTCGGCTCCGACGAACAATACACCTGTAGCTAAAAACAACGGTATCTTTTTTATTCTGCAGTACCGCAGGCAAAGCGCCACTATCGGCCAAAGCACCGCTGTATATGCACAAAAGGCGGCCCAGCCTGCAATCGTTATGGGAAATACCCAGTAAAGATTGCCGAGCCAGTAACAAAGTGACACTATGTAGGCTACAAGCGCTAACGAAAAAGGTCTTGCGTTGGGAGAACAGGCGAGAATGAATGGAACCAGCGACACCCACGCCAGAAACGACCAGCTAATGGGTGGCTGAATCACCGTCAGCATTACTGCACTGGTTATGAATGCCAAACCGAGAAATCGAATATTCATCGACTTTGTACTTTTCAACTTCATCCTTCGCAGTCCCGATCAAGTCGGGACGGAGAATGGACGGACAAATCCCGTAAAGCTGCTACTAATTCTCCGGTACGATAGTGTTTTTGGTTGTTCATTCGTACGACAAATTGATTTGTAAATATTTTCAGAAGGTTTTTGTCAGCCACAATTTCTTGAGCCGGCCTTTTCATATCGGATAAAAGCTGCCTCAATTCACTTAGCTCAATAATATCGAGAAATAAATTTGTTTTTCTTTGATTTTTCAAGTCGGCCAAACGTTCGTTTGCTTTTTCAACATATTGTGGTGAAGTTTCAATGCCTACATAGTTTCTGCTTAATTGGTATGCCGCTGCCGCAGTGGTTCCGGAGCCGCTAAAAGGATCAAGCACGCAATCTCCCGGATTGGAGCTTACTGCTATGATTCTTTTTAAGAGGCTTTCCGGCATCTGGCAGGGATGCCAGCCTGTGCGCTCTTTGAATGTCCCGCACACGCGGGAGTATTCGTCCCAAACATCATCTGGCATCTTACCTATCGGATTGGCACGTCTATCGTTATAGATTAGTTGCCGGTCAGAAGGCAAACGAACCGCATAATCATTGAAAGTGAAATTCTTTTTATCTTTGACGAAATAAAATATATGCGTATGTGCGCGGGCGAATTTGTTTTTTGTTTGTTGGCCGAACGTATAGTGCCATATTATCCAGTTGCGCATAAAAAGGCCTAATTCATCGGCTATAATTTTTACATTCGCAGCATATTCATCTCCAATAGCTATATAGAATGAGCCATTCGGCTTTAAGACTTTTTTACAGATGCTCATCCAGTCTTTTGTCCAGGCGATGTAGTTTTTACTTTTAACCTTGTCGTAGTATTTATCGTATTTGTATCCGATATTGAAAGGCGGGTCGGCAAAAATAAGGTCGGCAAAAGGCTCTTCAACTTTTCCCAGAACCTCTATACAATCGCCACAGATTATCTTGTTAATCAATTTCTGCATAGCGATATATTATAAAGTGTTGGAGAGTTTGCAAGGGGAATCAGCAATTCTAATAGTCCGAAGGAAAAGTGTGACGAGGAGACTTTTGTTTTTGAGTATATGGTTTATCTCTAACGAGGCTCTATTACCTTTTGCTCTTTGAATACCTTGCCGGTCAGGTAATCGGTAAAGGTAACTTTCACGGTCAGAGATTCTTTGAACTCGTCGACTTTGTCAGCTACGTCGAACGTTAATTTGTAATGGGTCATCAAAGCAGCAAACCAAAGCTTTTTTAGCTGCTCCGGCCCAACATGCCACTGGCCCAGCAGGGCTTGGTCTTGCTCTTTAGACAGGTTCCAAAGCTGCACATCCACATCGCCCGCTGCTTTTATTATGTCACCATCATGGTCGATTGGCTGTATATAGACAATCAGCTTTTCTTTTTTGCCATCTTTATCTTTATCGTAAAGATTGGTATATCTGCCGATTCTGATTTTTTGAAGATGATAAAGGTTTTCGCCCTTGACCTGCTCGGGCACACCGGAAAGCGTTTGCACCTGGCTTTTCAATTCTTCGTTTTCGCTTTTTACCTGCTCGACCTGTTTTTGAAGCTGCTGATTTTGCTCATTGAGCTTATCAATCTGCATAGCCAAAGTCGTCTGTTCCTTATTTATTTCCAGACAGCCTGAGGTAAAGATCAGAAGACAGAAGACAGAAGTCAGAAGACAGGGGAAAAAAATCTGTCCTCTGTTCTCTGTTTTCTGTTCTCTGTCCTCTGTTTTCTTCCTTCTCATTTGATTATACTTTTCAATCTCTTTGGTAAAACTGCGAAGGATGAATCAATCTTCGGCTTCCCCGCCGGTAGGCGTCTTGCTTTTAACTATTTCCGGTGCTTTTTGCAGGATTCGGTCGGCTAATCCGTAATTGATTGCTTCTTCTGCGTCGAGCCAGAGGTTGCGGTCACAATCCTTTTCAATCTTCTCGGCGTTTTGGCCTGTATGTTTGGCCAATATATCATAAAGCCGGGCACGAAGCCGCAGTATTTCCTGTGCTTCGATATCGATGTCGGTAGCGGGGCCTTGCAATATACCCGTTATTAAAGGCTGGTGCAGGAGAATTCTATTGTTAGCCAATAGGAACCGTTTATCAGGCCTGCCACCCGCCAACAGCACCGCAGCCATGCTCGCAGCCTGTCCGACGCAATACGTTGCGACGTCACAACGTAAAAACTGCATTGTATCATAGATTGCTAATCCTGCAGTGATTGAGCCGCCAGGCGAATTGATGTAAAAATGAATGTCGGTTTTACTGTCTTCATTGCTCAGAAATAACATCTGTGCTATGATTAAATTCGCTGATGTATCGTCAATCACGCCGGGGAGGAAGACGATTCTGTCTTTCAGCAGTCTGGAATAAATATCGTATGCCCGTTCAGTTCGGCCGCTCTTCTCGATCACTATCGGTACTAAATGCTCATTAACGCTCATTTGCAATATTCCTCTTCTGATAATTGGTTATTGGTAACTGGTCCCTTAGGGACCGGTTATTGGTGATTTGTAATTTAAATAACTATTTAACCATTCACCATTTAACCATTGTTATTTTTCTTTTTTCTCGTCCTTTTTCGGTTTATCTTCTTCGTGCAGCACTTCATCGATGAGGCCATATTCTTTCGCCTCCTCGGCGGTCATATATCTGTTTCTCTCGGTCTCGGCAGCAATTTTCTCGACCGGCTGGCCTGTGTGTTTGGCCAAAATTACGTTTATCATAGTTTTGGCTTTCAGGATTTCTTCCGCCTGTATTTTGATGTCGGCCGCCTGGCCGCTAACGCCGCCCCAGGGCTGATGGAGCATCACTTTAGCGTGGGGCAGTGCATGTCGGCTGCCCTTGGTTCCGGCGGCTAATATTATTGCTGCGCCGGACTCGGCTCTGCCGATACAGAATGTTGCCACCGGCGAGCCAACAAAACACATAGTGTCATAAATAGCCATCGTGTCATCAACGGTGCCTCCCGGCGAATTGATATACAGGCTGATTTCACTGCCGCGTTTAAGATTGTCTAAGTACAACATCTTCATAATGACTTCGGCAGCCCGTGCATACGAAATCTCGCCGATCAAAAACACGATTCGGTTCTCCAGCAGCAAATCGTCGAGGCTCATCTGGCGATAGCGCTGGTATGGGCCTGGGCCGTATTGATTGTATACATCCGGACTACGGGCAGGGACACTATTTTGTAACGCGTTGCAAAACAGTTCGTTTATCTCAGGTTGTTCAATAGACATTAATGCTTCCTTATAAAGTTGGTGATATACTGATTATGTACGCAATTATTTTTCCTTTTCTTTAGTGGTTTTTTTAGCTGATTTGGATTTCTGTTTTGCGGCTGTTTTCTTGGCGGCTTTCTTTTCCCCCCCGGCGGCGGTGGATTCCGTCACTGTTGCCGATTCCAGCAGCTTGTCGATACACTTTCTTTCATGAACCTGTAATTTAAGCTGGGCCAATGAGCCGTCTCGCTCCATTTCTTCTCTCATTCTTTCGGGGCGGCGGCCTTGTTGAATAGCCAATTGAGCAATTTGGCCGTTGATTTCTTCTTCGCTTGTCTCAATTCCGAGCTTCTCGGCGATTTTATCTATGATAAAGAATACCTTGAATTGCCGTTTAGCCTGTTCTTCGCTGCTTGCCCGCAGCTGTTCCATCTGCTCTTCGACCTGCTGCCGAGGCAATCCACGCATTAAAAGATTGACATACTGTCTTTTTAACAGCGTCGCCGAGTGCTCTGCAACTATATCCACCGGCAGGTCAAAATCGGTATTGTCGAGCAGATACTGGTAGATTTGCTCGGTCATTTCTGACCGGCTTTGCTGCTCTAACTGGCTGTGCAAAATATCGTGGATTTTTACACGCATCTCCGCTTCATCTTTAACTTCATATCTCTTGAGGAAGTTTTCATCCAGCTCAGCCGGCTTAAGCCATTTTATGTCCTTGATAGTGATCTGAATATCTACCTTTTTGCCGCGAAATTCCTCCTTGAAATATGTTTTCGGTACCTCAATGTTCGTTTGTTTGACGTCTCCAGCTTTAGCGCCGATTAATAGCTCATCGAGCTTCTCAACCGGAATCGCTCCGACAAAACCGTTTTTCCGAACGTATATATCCGTGTTGGCGAGCTTTTGCTCTTCTTCGATTTGTGGTGAGCTTGTCCCTAAGGGACTTGCCGAATCCACGCCTTCAGCTCCCTCGACTGCGCTCTCCACAGGGTGGCTTGCGCCAGAGACAGGTTTTATAATCACATCGGCGATTATCTGATCTTCAAGCTCAACGGCTCCACCTTCCCGCGGCGTCCACAAGCCCGACCATTTTCGAATTCGCAGAATCTCTCTGTCGATTAGCTCATCTGTAACTTCGAGCTTGGTTTTGGTTACAGGAACACCTTCAAGCTGCGGCAAATCAAATTGAGGACGCACCTCGACTTCAAAATCAAATTTTAGTGGGCCTGTCTCCGGCAGCTCTATCTTTTCAAAGTCGATGTCCGGCTCGCCGAGCGAGTTTAACTTATTATCTTTGATAGCTGCTGCACTTGCATCAGCCAGTAATTTCAGCTTCACCTGCTCTGTTGTCTCTTTGCCGAACCTTTTTTCCAGAAGCCGCCGTGGTGCTCGGCCCTTCCTAAAGCCGGGCACGAGCGCTTCTTTGCGCAAAGTTTCATATTGCTCATCGGTGGCGCTCTTAATCGTTTCTTCCTGCACTTCTATTGAGACCCTTTTTTTACACGGCCCTGCCTCTTCAATTGTCGCCGTGTATTTTATCTCTGGTGCTTGTTCTTCTCCCGCTTCGGCTTCGGCCTTCGCCGAGAGGGGCGTAGTTTCTTGTTCAACAGCCTCTGGTTGTTCTGTTTTCGGCTCAGTGGCCTGTTCTTCTTCCGGCATTTTGCTGCTCCTAAATTAATTGGTGATTGGTTAAATGGTAACTAATCCCTTAGGGACTGGTTAAATTCATGACGGCTGAGATTACTACTTACCAATTACCACTCACCAATCACCAATGAAGGGCCCCCTTAGGGGGAACCAAAAGCGGGTGATGAGACTTGAACTCACGACATTCACGTTGGCAACGTGACGCTCTACCACTGAGCTACACCCGCGGTTTTGTATAATTGATTATTGGTAACTGGAAATCGGTAATGCACAGCATGGCTTACGCCATTACCAATTACTATTTAACCAATCAGCATTATATGGGCTGTTTTTGACCATGCAAGGGGATTTTTTGCAAAATTTTGCGTACATTCACCATTCAACCAATTACCAATCAACATTTAACCAATTACCAGTCCCTAAGGGACCAGTTACTAATTCACCAATTCACTAATTCTCTAATCAACTATTCGTATAATTTGACCTTTGTGCACCTTTATGCTATACTTACGCAGATTAAACAAGCATTTTGCGGAGAACATCATGAGTAAAGTCTTTATCAGCTATAGCCACGATTCACCGGACCATGCGGATAAAGTTCTGGCTCAATCAGATCGTCTTATTGGAGATGGTGTCGATTGTATTCTCGACCAATATGAGGAATCTCCACTCGAGGGTTGGCCAAGGTGGATGGATACCAATATCAAGAAGGCCGATTTCGTCCTTATGATATGTACCGAGACCTATTACAAACGTGTGATGGGAGAAGAGGAACCGGGAAAAGGTCGTGGCGTTAGATGGGAAGGCAATTTGATCTATCAACACTTTTACGATAGCGATACGATGAACAGGAAGTTTATTCCAGTACTATTTGAATCGAGCAAACCTGAATATATACCTGTACCGTTAAGAGGTTCAACTCATTATTGGGTTGATAGAGAAGAACAGTACCGAGACCTCTATCGAAGACTAACTGGTCAGATAAAAACTCCGAAACCGAAACTTGGCAAAATAAAAAAACTTCCACCGCGTCAACGAAAACAGGATTTCTTTGCGCAGCAAGTCACATTGGCCAAACTTCCGACAACGGGTAAGGAACTATTTGGTCGGGAAAAGGAATTAGCAACGCTGGATAAAGCTTGGGAGGAGCCACATACGAATATTTTGTCGTTTGTTGCATGGGGTGGGGTGGGAAAGACGGCGCTGGTAAATTATTGGCTCAATCAAATGGAGCGTAACAACTGGCGTGGGGCGGAGAAAGTATTCGGCTGGTCTTTTTACAGCCAGGGAACAAGAGAAGACCGGCAGGCATCAGGCGATGAATTCCTTGCATACGCGCTAAAATGGTTTGGAGACCCCGACCCCAAGGAAGGCTCGCCGTGGAACAAAGGGCTGCGCTTGGCCGAACTTATCCGCCAGCAAAGGACACTTTTAATTCTTGATGGTTTGGAGCCGCTGCAATATCCGCCAGGAACTATGCAGGGGCAACTCAAAGACCAGGGCTTGCAGGCATTGTTAAAGGAGCTTGTACGCTCAAATCCGGGATTATGTATTATCACGACCCGCGAGAGTGTTAAAGATATTGACCATGCAGAAGGCTCAACGCTAAAACGCATCTTTTTGGAAAACCTCTCGGTCGAAGCTGGAGTGGAACTTCTCAAGACTCTTGGGGTGAAAGGAGCGGATAAGGAGCTGCGCGAGGCGGTTAAAGATTTTGGTGGGCACGCCTTGGCGCTGAACCTTTTAGGTACATATCTGGCAACAGTACATGAAGGGGAAATCCGCAAGCGGGATTTAGTTCCACACTTAACCGATGAAGAAGAGCAAGGAGGACATGCAAAGCGTGTGATGAAATCATACGAGATTTGGCTAAAGGGAACGCCTGAACTGGATATCCTTTATTTGATGGGACTTTTTGACAGGCCGGCACCGGGAGGAGCGATTAAGGTGCTTCGGGCCAAGCCCGCAATTAAAGGATTGACGGACAAACTGCAAGGACTTTCCGAAGCTAATTGGAAATTTGCAGTCAAGCATTTGAGGGACTTGCGTTTATTAGGCCAACGGGATGAGAATGACCCGGAAAAGCTTGATTGTCATCCTTTGGTGCGGGAGCATTTTGGCGAAAAACTTCAAAAAAACGAGCCAGATGCTTGGAAAGAAGCGCACAGCCGACTGTACAACTATTACAAGAATCTTCCAAAGAAGGAGTTTCCTGATACCTTGGAGGAGATGGAGCCTCTGTTTGCGGCAGTGGCGCATGGGTGTCAAGTGGGAAAGCATCAAGAAACATACAATGAAATATTTTTTGAAAGAATTAAAAGAGAGAATGAATATTATGTTGTACACAAACTTGGGGCATTTGGTTCTTTTCTGGCAACGTTGTCTAATTTCTTTGAAGAAGCATGGAAAAAGCCATTCTCTGATTTTAAGGAAGAAACAAAAGCCATTATTTTCAATCAAGCAGGTTTCGGTCTGCGGGCGTTAGGACGGCTGCGTGAGGCGGCGCAACCCCTGCAAGCAGGTATGGAGAATTCAATAGACCAAGAAGATTGGAAAGGAGCTGCTCAAGATGCAGGCAATCTCAGTGAACTAAACTTGACATTGGGGAATGTGAAAGACGCTGTGGATTATGCCCGCCAGAGCGTGGAGTATGCCGACCGCAGCGGGGATGGCATTCAAAAACATGCTCAAAGAGAAAATTTGGGTAATTCGTTGCATCAATCAGGAGAATTATACCCATCCTGATTGATATTTCGGTATAGTATTTATGTTATTATAGGACGCAAGCCGATATATCTATTGATGCATGGATTCGAATTGACATCCAAGGAAATCAACTCTCTGCGGACTACACATC
>Ga0315546_1000521_pt1 | contig 27156 bp, 19 predicted proteins | sample SalMarSW160170MG_FD_203833 | JGI IMG/M metagenome (GOLD analysis project Ga0315546, IMG submission 203833) | Salt marsh sediment microbial communities from the Plum Island Ecosystem LTER, Massachusetts, United States - Salt Marsh Sediment SW1601-170 ...
AAGGAAAGGATTTTCCTGTTTGTAGTACTTCTGCTCCCCGGATTGGTGCACGCTGCGGATTATGCCATCGGGGCCGACCTGTCCTTCCTCAGACAGGCCGAGGAGCGGGGAACAGTCTTCAAGGACAACGGCCAGCTCAAGCCCGGACTGCAGATATTCAAAGACCACGGCTACAACTGGATTCGCCTCCGACTATTCCATACCCCGACCCGGCTGCCCAACAACCTCCAGTACACCATTGCTATGGCCAGCGAAGCCAAAAAGATGGGATTTAAATTCCTGTTGAACTTCCACTACTCCGACACCTGGGCCGACCCGGCCAAACAGTATCTGCCCGCCGCCTGGAAAGACAAGTCCCACGACGAACTGGTCCAGGCGGTATCTGAATACACCCGTGATACAATAATCGCCTTTAAGGATGCCAACGCCTTACCGGATATGGTTCAGGTCGGTAATGAAATCATCAACGGTATGCTCTGGCCGGACGGAAAACTGCCCGATAACTGGGACAACTTCGCAGAGCTGATAAGGACTGCAATTAGAGGCGTCCACGCCGGCTACTCCGATGCTCACAGCCCCAAAATTATGATTCACATCGACCAGGGCGGCAACGTCAGGAGAACAAAGACCTTCTTCGACAAGCTGAACTCCTACAGCATCGACTATGACGTAATCGGCCAGTCATACTACCCCTGGTGGCAGGGCACTTTGCTCGACCTCAGAGAAAATCTAATCTTTATGGCCAACGAATACCAAAAGGACATCATCATAGTCGAAACGGCCTACAACTTCAAACCCGCCGAATACAAAGACAGGCCGGCGCCATTCCCCGAAAGCCCCGAAGGACAGAAACAGTTCCTCGATGAACTGACCCGAATTGTCCTCAGCACACCCGGCAACCGGGGCAAGGGCATCTTCTGGTGGGAACCCGCCGTGCCCCCAAACAGAAACAGCAGAGGTATGTTCGACAACGAGGGAAACGCACTGCCTGTCATTACGGTATTCGATAAGTTCACAAGAAATTGAAGGTATCGGTTTAGCCAAGCCACAAGGAGCTAAAAAATGACAAACTCTTTTCCCTTTTCCAGATGGATTGCGGCCTTGGTCTCTATCGCCTGTTTATCTCTATTTTTTCATCTACAGATTACGTTTGCAAAAACTGAGCAGCCATTATCTAAAGCCCAAAAAATTCACAACGGCATTCAGCTTGAAACCGACTCACTGAATTTAAAGGTGCAGTGCTATGCAGACAATATAGTTCGTGTCGTTAAGTGGCCTGCCGGTGGGACAGCCGAAAAAAAGAGTTTGGCTGTGGTTCAAAACAAACTGCCGGATTTAAAATTGGATTTACAGGAAAACGCCGAAACCATCACTTTAAGCTCGCCAAAAATCACACTACAAATATCCAAAAGAGACGGTGCAATTAAGTATCTCACCAGTGAAAAAGAAACTATTCTGAAAGAACAGGGCAAGGCAGTTATCACGCCGGTTGAGACGGAGCACGAGAAGGCATTCAGCGTTCAGCAAGATTTCAAGCTGACGCCGGACGAGGGCATTTACGGCCTCGGGCAGCACCAGGATGGCTATATGAACTATCGCGGCCATACCGTCAAACTCGTCCAGTCGAATACCGATGCGGTTACCCCATTTCTGATTTCTACACAGTGCTACGGGATACTCTGGGACAACTATTCAAAGACGATTTTTTCGGATGATGCAGAAGGAGCAACATTCTGGTCCGATGTCGGCGACAATATCGATTACTATTTCATATATGGCCGGAATATGGATGAAGTTATAGCAGGTTACAGAGACCTCACAGGACAAGCACCGATGTATGGCAAATGGGCTTATGGTTATTGGCAAAGCAAGGAACACTATAAAAATCGCGATGAGCTATTGGGCATTGCCCGCGAATACCGCAGCCGTAAAATCCCCATCGACAATATCATTCAGGACTGGAATTACTGGGGCGGCAGTAGAAACTGGAGCCAGATGTTCTTCGATGAAAGCAAGTTCCCAAGGCCGAAAGAAATGGTCGATATAATCCACGACCTCAATTTTCATATAATGATTTCCATCTGGCCGGCGCTTGGGCCCAATACTCCGATTCACAAAGATATGGAGCAAAGGGGGTATCTCTATGATAAGTTCGGCTGGGCAGGATTTAAGTATTATGACGCCTTCAATTCTGCAGCAAATCAATTGTATTGGGACTACCTAAAAAAAGGCCTTTATTCAAAAGGTATTGATGGCTGGTGGATTGACTCGACTGAGCCGGATGTGGTTAACGCTCTTACGAAAGAGGCAACAGAATATGAGATGAAGAGAATCGGCACAAATTATCTCGGCTCGTGGGCAAGGTATCTAAATGCCTTTTCGTTGTCTATGACCGACGCCCTGTATAAAAATCTCCGCAACGAAAGTGACCGCAGACGCGCCTACATTCTTACTCGCTCGACCTTCGCAGGCCAGCAGCGAAATGCCGCCACAACCTGGTCGGGTGACATCGGTGCAAGCTGGGACATTTACAAAAAACAAATCGCAGCCGGCATCAATCACTGTATGGCCGGCATCCCTTACTGGACCTTTGACATCGGCGCATTTGTCATCGGCAGTTATGGAGGCGTCTTCTCAAACGGCGGAAAAGACCCCGCATACCAGGAGTTTTACACGCGTATGTTTCAGTTCGGCACATTCAGTCCTGTCTTTCGCTCGCACGGCTCGGAAACGCCGCGTGAAATATGGGAGTTCGGCGAGTTCACAGAGCCAATGGTGAAATTCGATAATCTACGCTATCGCCTACTGCCGTATATTTATTCGCTCGCCTGGCGGGTTACCAACGACGGATACACGATGATGCGCGGCCTGCCAATGGATTTTACAAACGACAAAAAGACCTATTGTATTGACGACCAGTTTATGTTCGGCCCGGCGATTATGGTATGTCCGGTGACAGAATATATGCTCTATCGCCCGCCGGAGGACAGTATCCTCATAACGCCCGAACACTTCAGGACAAAAGACGGCAAGCCGGGCCTGGTTGCAAAATACTATAACGATACGGAATTCAAAGAACTATGCCACGAACAGGTCGAGCCGGACATAAATCTTTTCTGGTACACGGGCTGGCCCGACTATATTACAGACCCAACTTTTTCTATACGCTGGGAGGGAAAACTTATCCCGACGCAGACAGGAAAACACCGATTCCATATGAAAAGCTTCGGGCCCAAAAAAGTTTTCATAGACGGCAAAGAGCTGCCCTGCAATTACTGGTCGGTAGAGTTTTATACGGTTCCGGTTGAGCTGGAAGCCGGGAAAGAATATGACTTCGCGTTCGAGACAGGCAATTCTGCTGCAGGTGCCTTCAGGGCAAAGCTTTTCTGGAAGACCTCAGAGATTCACGCAAGAGAAAAAATCGTCGAGAAAAAAGAAAAGACCAGGGATGTTTATCTGCCTGCGGGACATAAATGGCTCGACTTCTGGACGGGACAAACGCTTACCGGCGGCCGGACTATAACAGCCGATGCGCCGATAGACAAGATTCCGCTGCTGGTCAGGGCCGGCTCAATTATTCCAATGGGACCATTCATCCAATACTCGACCGAAAAACCGGATGAGCCCATCGAACTGCGAATCTATCCCGGCGCCGACGGAAGCTTCACATTATATGAAGACGAGAATGACAACTATAACTATGAAAAAGGCGTATATGCGACAATTGACTTTAGCTGGGACGATGCAAAACATCAGCTCACAATCAGCAAAAGAAACGGTAAATTTCCGGGTATGCTGAAAAAACGCCATTTCCATATCGTTCTTGTGAAAAAAGACTATGGGACCGGAGTAGAGATTACAGATAAGCCCGACAAAATTGTTATATATAAAGGCAAAAAACAAATCGTTAAATTTCAGGGCTCATCTCAGGGGCAATAAATGAAGGGAGCTTTTTCTTTAAGCCATCGCCTAGTGTTACTGCTTCCTGGCGCCTGCGTTAGCGTGTTTCTAATATCCTGTCAGGCGACACCCGCTGCATCCAAACCAAAGCCGCTCACCGCTTATGATGAACAGCGACGAGATGCTTATCAATGGCGGGGGATAACCAGTTACAATAGCGGATTAGATGAGAAAGGGACCTGAGTATATGAATTGTCTTAAAAGAAACATCCATTTTGTAAGCGTGCTGCTGCTTGTTTTTGGTTGGTCTGCATCGGCAATGGGTGGTCTGCTGTCAAGTAACAGGGTGAAGTATAATTTCAATCCCGGCTGGAAAGTGCTGGTCGGCGATCCAAACGGCGCTGAGTCGGTTCGATTTGATGACGCCGCCTGGAAGCATGTGACCCTGCCTTATGCCTGGAACGAAGATGAGGCGTTTAAGAAGGATATTCATAACCTGTCGACCGGCGTTGCCTGGTATCGAAAGCATTTCAAGATTCCTGCGGAGCACGCAGGCAGGAAGGTCTTTCTGGAGTTCGAAGGCATTCGGCAAGGGGGTGAGTTTTACCTGAATGGTCAGTTCATCGGCAGGCATGAGAATGGGGTCATGGCGTTCGGGTTCGACATCACCGGCCTGGCAAAGTTTGCACCGCAGGAAAACGTTGTGGCTGTGCGAACAGATAACTCCTGGGACTACCGGGAGAAGGCAACGGGGCAAAGGTATCAATGGAATGACAGGAATTTCAACGCAAACTATGGCGGCATTGTTAAGAATGTTTATCTATGTGTGGCTGACAAGCTGTACCAAACGCTGCCGCTTTACTCGACCCTGGGTACGACTGGTGTGTATATTTATGCACAGAACTTCGACATTCCGGGTAAATCTGCGATGGTCACGGCCGAATCACAGGTTAGGAACGAATATCCCCTGGCCAAGACATTCGAGTATGAGGTAGTGATCGAAGAGATGAACGGCCAAGTTGTTAAGACCTTTAACGGTTACCCGGCCACAGTCGCACCGGGTAGGACTATGACTGTCAAGGCTTCTGCTCGTGTGGAAGGCCTGAACTTCTGGAGCTGGGGATACGGCTATCTCTATAACGTGTACACCATACTGAAGGTAGGCGGCAAACCGTTGGACATTGTCAGGACGCGGACGGGATTTCGCGAGACAGAGTTTGGCAATGGGCTGGTGAAGTTAAACAACCGCGTGATTCAGTTAAAAGGGTATGCGCAACGAACCTCCAATGAATGGCCCGCTGTGGGACTGTCAGTACCGCCGTGGCTGAGTGATTTCAGTAACCGCATGATTGTGGAAGGTAACGGCAATATTGTCCGCTGGATGCACGTAACGCCATGGAAGCAGGATGTCGAATCCTGCGACCGTGTTGGCCTGATTCAGGCGATGCCTGCCGGCGACTCCGAAAAGGATGTTCAGAACAGGCGGTGGGAGCAGCGAATTGAGCTGATGCGGGACGCTATCATCTACAACCGCAATAATCCGAGCATCATCTTTTATGAAGCGGGGAATAAAGGAATCAGTGAAGAGCACATGCAGCAGATAAAGGAGCTGCGTGACAAATACGACCCTCACGGAGGCCGGGCGGCCGGCTGTCGGGAGATGCTGGGCAGCAAGGCGGCTGAATACGGCGGCGAAATGCTCTACATCAACAAGAGCGCCGACATGCCAATGTGGGCGATGGAGTATTCACGCGATGAGGGGCTGCGCAAATACTGGGATGAGTTCTCGCCGCCATTTCACACGGATGGGGAGGGTCCACTTTACCGCAATGCCGATGCGAGCGATTATAACCGCAACCAGGACTCGCATGCCATCGAGGACGTGAAACGGTGGTATGACTATTGGCGTGAGCGGCCCGGCACTGGTGAGCGTGTCAGCTCCGGCGGTGTCAATATTATATTCTCCGACACGAATACGCATTATCGCGGCGCAGAGAACTACCGGCGCAGCGGCGAGGTCGATCCGATGCGCATTCCTAAGGATGGCTATTTCGCCCACCAGGTAATGTGGGATGGCTGGGTCGATGTCGAGCGGCCGCGTATTCATATCATTGGGCACTGGAACTACGCTGCAGGCACGAAGAAAGACATCTACGTGGTCTCGAGCGCCGACAAAGTGGAATTGTTCATCAACGGCATCTCAAAGGGCTTCGGTGAACAGAACTACCGGTTCCTGTTTGCATTCAAGGATATCGAGTGGCAGCCCGGCACGATTAAGGGGGTCGGCTACGACGCCGAAGGCAAAAAACTCTGCGAAACACAGAAGAAAACGGCTGGTAAATCTGATAGTATTCGCTTGACAGTTCGCACGGGGCCCGATGGACTTCAAGCCAATGGGGCGGATATGGCCCTGGTCGATGTTGAGGTGGTTGACGCCGAGGGCAACCGCTGTCCGACTGCTATGAATCTGATTGATTTTGCACTTGACGGACCTGCTGAATGGCGAGGCGGTATCGCACAGGGACCGGACAACTACATTCTTGCCCGAAGCCTGCCGGTTGAGTGCGGAGTGAACCGGGTTATTGTCCGTTCGGTTACCGAAGCCGGCCGGGTCGTCATCAGTGCCAAGGCGCAGGGTCTCAAGCCCGCATCCGTTGCGTTCCACTCAAAACCGGTAGAGGTTACTGACGGACTTTCACGTGCTATGCCTGACGCAAATCTGCCCTGCTATCTTGATCGCGGGCCCACACCAGAGGGGCCCTCTTTCAAGGTGTCACGTTTGCCGGTGCGAATCGCGGCTTCATCAGCAGGCGCAAACCAGGACAAAGCCGCCTTGAGCTATGATGATAATGAAATGACCAGCTGGTCCAATGACGGCAGCCGGGAGACGGCGTGGATACGGTATGATTTTGCGGAACCCGCCAGGGTGAGCGAAGTGACGATGAAACTGCAAAACTGGCGGAGGACGAGCTATTCAATCCGGATGTTCGTGGATGGCAGTAAGGTCTATCAAGGTGATACGCAGCGGAGTCTTGGTTACGTGACGATTCCGTTAGAGCCGGTGACTGGCAAGAGCCTCACAGTGACACTGCAGGGCGTAAGCAAAGACGAGGATGCCTTCGATATCGTGGAGATCGCCGGCAAGAAGGATCAGGCAAGCACCATCAGCAATGCCACAAAGGAAAAGGGGACTCTCGGAATTGTTGAGATAGAAATCTACGAAAAGCCCGACAAAGTTATTTCATATAAGGGCAAAAAACAAATTATTAAATTTTGATGACCTTAACGGGGACAGTAAATAAAAGAAACTTTTTTACCCTACATTTGCTGTCAAGCTACCTTATCATATCTCGCCGCTGCGGCAGTTTTTTGCTTGTTGCGAAGAGTATATATCTTGATATAATTGCTTTCTGCAAGCTGCTTTGGTTTTCTTAATCGTGCCTTACCGGCAGCAAAAGCTTATAAAAACTGATAAAAGGAGCCGAATATGGCATCAATTCTACTGGCGTTTCTACTGAATTTCAATATTGGCTTTGCAGGAAAACCGCCGGAAAGCACAATACCAAATCAAAAATGGACACAAAAGGTAGGCGCTCAAACAACTCCCCGGAAAAAGCCCGTTTTTAAGGTGGCTGATTACGGCGCCGTAAGCGACGGCGAAACGCTAAATACCAAGGCCATACAGGCAGCGATTGACGACTGCTCTGCAAAAGGAGGCGGGGTCGTAATGTTCGAGCCCGGCGTTTATCTTACCGGCTCAATCTTCGTCAAAAAAGGCGTCCATTTGCGCATAGATAAAGGCGTTGAAATTCAGGGAAGCCAGGATTTATCAGATTATCCGGATATAGATACCCGAGTAGCAGGTATGGAGATGGTATGGCCGGCTGCCCTGCTCAATATCATCGGCCAGGATAATGCGGCCATTACCGGAGAGGGCATTGTAAACGGCCAGGGAAAACCCTTCTGGGACAAATACTGGACTATGCGAAAAGAGTACGACCGAAAGGACCTGCGCTGGATTGTGGATTATGATTGCAAGCGGCCTCGGACTCTTTTAGTGGCTGAATCAAAAAATATTACCTTAAAAGGCATTACCCTTCAGCAGGCAGGTTTTTGGACCGTGCATATTCTTTATTCCAAATACGTTACCATCGACGCCCTGGTGATTCGTAATAACATCGGCGGCAGCGGCCCAAGCACGGACGGAATCGACATCGATTCTTCGTCATTCGTGCTGATAGAGAATTGCGATATCGACTGCAATGACGATAATTTCTGCCTGAAAGCCGGTCGTGATGCCGACGGTCTCAGGGTCAATCGCCCGACCGAATACGTGGTCATCCGCAATTGCATCTCCCGCGCAGGCAGCGGCTTGGTCACCTGCGGCAGCGAGACGTCCGGCGGCATCAGGCATATCCTGGCCCACAATCTTACTGCAAAAGGAACCTCCAACGGGATTCGATTCAAATCAGCCAAAACCAGAGGCGGTATAGTCGAAGATATACAAGTCAGGGATATAAAAATGGATGGCGTCGGCACTGTTATCAAAGTGGCTATGAACTGGTATCCGAGCTACAGCTACTCAACGCTACCGGAAGGATATACCTATGAAGAGCTTCCGCAACACTGGAAAACTATGCTGCAAAAAGTAGAGCCGCCCGAGCGGGGATTCCCTGAAGTTAAAGATGTGCACATATCCCGTATCAAGGTCACCGGCGCCAAAAAAGCTATAGACGCTTCCGGAATGAAAGAATCTATAGTGAAAAATTTCTATCTTAAGAATGTCGAAATAGAAACCGATACGGCTGGAAAAATTGAATATGCCAAAGGATGGAAATTCAAGAATGTCTCAATAAAGGCCAAAGATAACAGCAAACTGGACGTTAAGAACTGCACCGATATGAACTTTAAGTAGCGACACAGCACACGGCTTTTGATACAGAAATTCATTCTGCTCCAGATGGCTGAAAACATACTACCCTGCGAACCTGAGCTGGAATCGGCAGGCCGGCGTATGACATTATTTGGCCAGCTGCCCGAGGAACACAGTATTGCAAGTATAAGCAAACCGAATTAAAATATGTCAACGGTGCAAAATCAATAACGATAATCAAATAGAAGGTTTGCCATGGCTAAACTAAACAGCACTCTGGAGCTTAAACACCAGACAATCACAAAGAAAAAAACAAAAAAAAGAGTTTATGTCGGAATGAGCGCCGATATTATCCACCCCGGGCACCTGAATATCATCCGTGAAGCAAAGAAGCTCGGCGAGGTTACCGTCGGCCTGCTGACAGATGCGGCAATCGCAAGCTATAAGCGTCTGCCGTATCTGTCCTATGAGCAGCGAAAAGAAATTGTAGAAAATCTGGTCGGCGTCAGCGAGGTTGTGCCTCAGGAAACGCTTGACTATATACCCAACCTGACAAAGCTCAAGCCGGACTACGTTGTGCATGGCGATGACTGGAAAACAGGCGTGCAGGCCAAAGTCAGAGAGCGGGTAATAGATACGCTGGCAAAGTGGGGCGGGCAATTAGTCGAACCCACATATACTCAGGGCATCTCATCAACACAACTTAACACTGCCATACGTGAGATAGGGATAACCCCCGAAGTCAGAATAAAAAGACTCAGCCGACTGCTCGATGCGAAAAAGATTGTCCGGATTATTGAAGCCCATGACGGCCTCAGCGGTATGATAGCCGAACACATATTCGTTCAAAAAGACGGTATCAACTATGAATTTGACGGTATCTGGTCGAGCAGTCTTACCGACTCTGTGGCAAGGGGCAAGCCGGATATTGAATATGTCAATTTAACATCCCGTATGACGACTTTGAACGATATACTGGAAGTTACGACCAAGCCCATAATTTATGACGGCGACTCCGGCGGATTGGCGGAGCATTTTGCCTTTAAGGTCCGAACCCTGGAGCGTCTCGGCATCTCGGCAGTAATAATTGAAGACAAGGTGGGATTGAAAAAAAATTCCCTGTTCGGGGTGGAATGTCACCAATCACAGGATACGATAGAAAATTTCTGCAGCAAAATATCTGCTGGTAAAAAAGCCCGGATTACAGATGACTTTATGATTATAGCAAGAATCGAAAGCTTAATTTTAAAGGCCGGCCTGGACGAGGCGATAGAACGCGCAGCCGCTTATATCGATGCCGGCGCAGATGGAATTATGATACACAGCAGGGAAAATAATCCGAACGAAGTTTTTGAATTCTGCAAGCGATATGAAAAGCTCGACAAGAGGGTCCCGCTTGTAGCGGTTCCTACAACTTATTGCCAGACAACCGAAGACCAGCTAAGTGATTTCGGTGTTAACATCGTGATTTACGCAAATCATATGCTTCGAAGCGCTTATCCCGCTATGGTCAGGGCGGCGAAACTAATACTTGCCAGCGGCAGGGCCCAGGAGGCGGATGAATCGTGCTGCATATCGATAAAGGAAATAATAAACCTGATACCGGATAGTGTGCGATGATAAGCTGCAGGTCCTTTTACGAATTACTCAAGGCCGGGGGCGTGAGTTTTTTTACCGGCGTGCCGGATTCGACTTTGAAGGACTTCTGCGCATACGTAACGAAACATACTACAAAGGAAAATCACGTCATCGCCGCCAACGAAGGCGGCGCCGTTGCCCTTGCCTGCGGGCATTATCTGGCCACCGGACAGCCGGCGGTCGTCTATATGCAAAATTCCGGCGAGGGTAATGCCGTAAATCCGCTCGTTTCTCTTGCAAATGCCGATGTCTATTCGATTCCGCTGCTTATGCTCATAGGATGGAGGGGTGAGCCCGGAACAAAAGATGAGCCCCAACACGTCAAGCAGGGCAAAATTACTCTTTCGCTTCTCGATACAATCGGAATACCTTACAAAATACTGCCTGATACGAACGAGCAGGCCCGGCAGTGTATTGATGATATCTTTTCTGCAATGAGACAGAGTCAAATACCAGCAGCCCTTATTGTAAAGAAGGGAACTTTTGAGCCCTACGAATCGCCTGAAGAGCAGAATTTGTCCAATTATCCGATGCGGGAATATGTAATAAAGATGATTATCGACCGGCTTGGGCCAAATGATATAGTGGTGTCCACAACGGGAAAGACCTCCAGAGAGGTTTACGAATACAGGGACATTGTCGGCGGCCACAATAATGATTTTTTAACGGTCGGCTCTATGGGGCACAGTTCGCAGATAGCTCTGGGCATCGCGCTGGCAAAACCACAAAGACAGGTATTTTGCTTAGATGGTGACGGGTCGGTTATTATGCATATGGGCTCACTGGCCGTAACAGGAACACAGAAAGCGAAGAATTATAAGCATATTATTTTTAACAACGGGTCCCACGACTCTGTTGGGGGCCAGCCGACAGCCGGTCTTTCAATCTCACTGACGAAAGTAGCCATATCCTGCGGTTATAAAATGGCAAATCTGGCCGTGACAAGAAATGAAATCGATGCAGGTATAAAACTTCTTAAATCGGCAGAGGGGCCGGCATTGCTTGAAATCAGGGTTAGAAAAGGAGCAAGAGCAGACCTGGGAAGACCTAAAGAATCTCCAAAAGAAATCAAGAAAAACTTCATGGAAGCGCTCTCCGAATGACACAGAAAGAATATATTGGCTTTAACTCCATTAAGTCCCTTAAGCCGATATTAGCAGAGACCTCAGCAAAGAGGATTTTCCTTGTTACAGGAAAGAGCTCTTATATTACAAGCGGAGCAAAAGAGCTATTAGATAACCTTTTAACCAATTATGAAGTTCAAAGATTCTGGAACTTCGACTCGAATCCCAAGGTCAAAGATATCGAACGGGGAATCGAAGTTTTTAATCAGGATGATTATAACGTTGTGATTGCCGTTGGCGGGGGCAGTGTCATTGATACTGCGAAGCTGATAAGCTTCTTTGCCGCAAACAACCTGAACATACGTGAATATCTCAGCAATCCTCAAAATAATATCAGAAAGCCAAAGCCCTTAATTGCAATACCAACCACCTCTGGTACGGGCAGTGAAGCCACGCATTTTGCGGTTTTGTATATCGAGCGGACAAAGCATTCTCTGGCTCACGAATATATTTTGCCGGACGTTGCACTTGTTGACCCTGCCCTGACGATGTCTATGCCGAAATACATTACAGCAACTACAGGTATGGACGCCCTAAGCCAGGCCATCGAATCATATTGGAATATAAACTCCAATGACAAATCCAGATCTCTCGCCGCGGAAGCTATCGAATTAATAATGTCAAATCTGGCCAACGCTGTAAACGCACCGGATAAATCGGCCCGTTCAGCTATGTCTAAAGCCGCCAACCTTGCAGGAAAAGCAATTAATATCACAAGCACTACGGCCTCGCACGCGGTTTCCTATCCTTTGACATCATATTTTGGCATTCCGCACGGCCACGCAGTTGCGCTCACATTGGCAGCGATGCTTGAATATAACGCCGGCGTAAGCGACGATGATGTTTTGGACGCAAGAGGGTGTGATTACGTGACTGAAAACTTAAATAAGCTCGCTGCCCTGTTAGGAAAAAAAGATATTGCCGGCGCAAAAGAAGAAATAGCCGAATTGATGAAAAGAATAGGACTGGAGATGAAACTGAGCCTTTTAGGGGTCAAAGCTGAAAAAGATATCGATACCATAATCAACAACGGATTGGACCCCGATAGAGTCAAAAACAATCCCCGCAAGCTCACAAGAGACGCTTTGCGGAAAATGCTGAATTGCATTTATCAATAGCAAGATAAATCTCCAAAAGCAATTTCACGCAACAGCTCGTAATGCGATTGTCCTTCATCAACAGATATACAACAATATATATCACCCATCGCCCTGCTTTTATCTTTGCCTGAGCAGCCGGGCAAAGATACATTCTTCGTATAATCCTCACCACAGCAATCACTCACTTCCCGCCTTTTAATTCCTTCTATGCCTTAACCGGATAAGGTCTTGTTATAGACGGCTTTACATCAAGCTGAAAAAACGCTTTATAAATTAAGAAAACAGCTTCAGGAAAATGCAAAATTCGTTTTATATAGCTTTTTGTGAGGATTTCGGTTATTGTTCTTGATTGGCTTAAAGATAACCTCTTTTCAAGGATTACTAAAATGGATGAAAGAAAATTCAAGACAAGTGTATTTGTCATAACAGCGATGATTGCTTTAGCCGTCGTCCGTGTCGATGCTGATGAGAAAACACAGTATAAACTGAAGCTCGAGAAAGGCCAAAAATACTATATAAAGATGGTTACGGAACAGCAGATAACCCAGACTTTGATGGGCCAGGAACAGGCGATGGAGCAGACAATCGGTCTGGGCACCAACTTCGACGTCAATGACGTGAATGACGATGACGGCAACGCCTGGATTAAGTACACATACAAATGGGCAAAGCTCAGCTATAAAACGCCTATGGGCGAGATAGAATATGACTCATCCAAGGAAGCGTCGTCCGTGCCACCGGAAGCTATGGGTGTTGCCGCACTTTTAGATGAGGGCTTTATGCTGTATTTAACACCCAAAGGAGAAGTCAAGCAGGTCAAAGGCCTGGATAAGATGCGCAGTAACATTCAAAATAAGCTGCCCGAAGACCCCGCCCGCGAACAAATGATGAAGGGCTTAGAGCAGTATCTAAGCGACGAGGCCATAAAAGAGCTGACCGAAAGCTCGATGGGGATATATCCGGACAACCCCGTAGGCATCGGAGACTCCTGGAACAGAAACTTTTCCTTATCACACGGCCTGGCGGCAATTATGGAGACCAAATGGACACTGAAGGGCCGAGAAAACGGTGTAGCAACCATTGAAGTGCTTTCCAATATCAAATCAAATCCTGATGCAAAACCAATGGAGATGGGCCCCACGAAAATAAGTCATGACCTATCAGGGAATCAGAAAGGGTTGATAAAAATGCAGGAATCCACGGGACAAATACTGCACAGCAAAGCAGAACAGCAATTGTCGGGAAATATGAAATTGGTAGTTTCCGACCCGCAGCCGCAGGAAATGATAATTCCTATGACGATTAATAGTATCATAACCGTTGAAATGAGCGAGCAAAAACAGCCGGATGCCGAAGAGGATGCCAAATAGAGCTGTATCAGTGGTATTGCGAACAGCTGTATAGAAAATTTTTTGGCTTTTACTCAAAAAAGATTTGATTTACAGTAACAAATAGGGTAATCTATCACGATTGAAATCGCTCCGTCGCACGGGGTAGCTTTGTAGCACGGGCTTCAAGCCCGTGAAGACACGGCCAGGATGGCCGTGCTACAATTGGGGTCAACAGCATCACGGCCTGGTTGACTCAAGCCTCCGGCGGAGCCAAACCGGGCTGATATAGTAAGGCCTCCGTGACAGATGAAAGTAAGTTTAAAGCTTAAAGATGAAAACTCAAAATTTAGGAAATTATCCAGCACTGAAGCTGCTTTAGTGCTGGATTCCACAGTTTTTACTTTTTCGCTTTACGTTTTAAGCTTTTTTGATTACCCGGTGGTGTAATTGGTAACACATGGGCTTTTGGTGCCCATATTCCAGGTTCAAGTCCTGGCCGGGTAGCTTGGAAATTTAAAAGTTAAAACTTAAAATTAAAAGTTCAAAATCAAAGAACTTATGGCAGAAAAAGTCGCAATAATACTGGCAGCAGGGGTCAGCAGCAGGATGAATACACAACAGGCGAAGGTGCTGCATGAAGTATGCGGCCGGCCTATGCTGGCTTATGTGCTCGATGCCTGCCGAGAGGCAGGGGTATCGAAGATATACGTAGTAATCGGTTTCTCTGCTGAAAAGGTCCAAGAACGATTCAAGGATTACGATGATATAGTCTGGGTCCGGCAGGCAGAGCAGCTCGGAACGGCTCACGCAGTAATGTGCTGCAGGGAACACCTGAAGGATTTCCAGGGCCAGACATTAATCCTTTGCGGCGATGGGCCTTTGATTCGAGCTGAGACACTGAAAACACTTATCCAAAAATATAAGAGCGGACAACCGGCGGTAACGCTGGCAACTGCGGTTCTCGATAATCCGGCCGGTTATGGAAGAATAATCCGAGATGCCTACGGCAACATCCAGGGTATTGTTGAGGACAGCGACTGCACAAAAGAACAATTGGCTATTAAAGAAGTGAATCCCAGCTATTATCTTTTCGATAATAAGATTCTTTTCGAGACGCTGGAAAAAGTTCAGCCGGACAATGTCAAAAAGGAATACTACCTGACCGATGCGATGTCTCTTATTATTGAGACCGGCCATACGGTCTTTGCAATAACGGCTGTCAGACCTGAAGAAGCGATGGGCGTCAACAGCAGGCGCGAGCTGAGCGTGGCGAGCAAGATTATGCAGCAACGAATTCAGCAGAAGCTGATGGATAACGGCGTAACGATAGTTGACCCCGATAACACGTGGATTGATGCAGGGGCGGAAATCAGACAGGATACGGTGATTGAGCCGTTCACGTATGTTCACGGCAGGGTGAAAATCGGCAAGGACTGTCGAATCGGGCCGTTCGCTTATCTGAGAAGCGGCACGGTCCTGAAAAACGGTTCACATATAAGTGCAGGGACGGTAGTCTCGCAGGAAAGTATCGATAAACCCGGGCATAAGGACTAAAACAAATGTTTATGGACGAAGGATTAAAGATTTTTTCCGGCAGCAGCAATCCGGCTCTGACCAGCGCAGTGTGCAAACACCTGGGGATTCTGGTCGGAGGCGCAAAGATTGACAGGTTTCCGGACGGCGAAAAGGTCGTCAGAGTTGAAGATGATGTTCGCGGCAGGGACTGCTTCGTTATACAGTCAACGTGCAAACCCGTCGATGAGCATCTGGTAGAGCTTTTAATCTTTCTGGATTGTCTTCGCAGGGCCAGCGCAAAGCGTATCACGGCGGTAATCCCCTACTTCGGCTATGCCCGCCAGGACAGAAAAGACGAAGGCCGCGTGCCGATAACAGCCAAACTCGTTGCAAATATGATTACCACCGCCGGCGCTAACAGGGTCCTTGCGATAGATTTGCATGCACAGCAGCTACAGGGCTTTTTCGACATACCGGTTGACCACCTGACAGGTGAACTGGTTTTGAGCAGGTACTTCAGAGATAAAAAAATCAATAATCTAACGGTGGTCTCGCCCGACGTCGGCAATATCAAAACCGCTTCCCGATATACGTCCGACCTCGGCGGTGATTTGGCGATTGTGCACAAGAAACGCATCAGCGGCAGCGAGGTGTTGGCGCAGGAGATTATCGGCGATGTAGCCGGAAGAAATGTCCTGATGTGCGACGATATTATTGCCACCGCAGGTACCGTATGCACCGCCGCCGAGCTCCTCAAAGAGCGGGGAGCCGAAAAAATATACGTAGGCGCAACTCATGGGGTCCTTGCAGAACAGTCAATCAAACTGCTCAACAACGCCCCGATAGATGAGGTCGTTATTACCGACACTATACCCCTCAATAATAAACAAAAACAGATTGCAAAAATAAAGGTCTTAACCGTAGCAGAAATGTTGGCAGAAGCAATAAAAAGAATTCACAGAAACGAGTCGGTTTCCAATCTATTCCAAAATATGCCGACTGAAAAAACATAATAAACATAAATGAGGCCATTATGGGAAAAACTTTGCTATTGAAGGCACAAATAAGAGAAAAAACCGGTTCAAAATCTGCCCTGAAAGTCCGTAAAAGCGGGCAAATACCTGCCATCGTATATGGCCACAAGCAGGAGCCGGTGGCTGTCTCGCTTGACGCGCATAATTTTATCGAAGGACTGCATCATGGACATCGCCTGATGGACGTTCAGATAGGCAAAAGTAAAGAAAAGATAATTGTAAAAGACCTGCAATACGACCATCTTGGCAAAGACATCATACATGTAGATTTGATGAGGGTCGATGTAGCTGAGACGGTCAGGATAAAGGTTCCAATCGAGCTCAAAGGAACGGCCAAGGGCACCCATGAAGGAGGTATCATCGAGGAACGCACAGACCATCTTGAAGTTGAGTGCAGGGCAACCGATATTCCTGAATCCATCGTTATTTCAGTGAAAGAACTGGACATCGGTGATGCACTGCACGCAGGCGATATAGCACTTCCGGAAGGGATAAAACTGATAGGCCCGGCGGAGACGCTTGTTGTTACCTGCCATTTGGTTACCACTGTCAAGACTGCCGAAGAGATTGAAGAAGAAGCCCCGACCGCCCCTGAGGTTATCGGCGAAGCCAAAGAAGCTGAAGAAGAAACTTCAGAAAGCAAAAAGGAATAATCAGTACCCGGTGAAAATTAATTATGGCCGATATGAACATGGTCGTTGGCCTTGGTAATCCCGGCGATGAATATATCGACACCCGGCATAATACCGGCTTTAAGGTTGTCGATTTACTGGCAGAAAAGCTTGGTATAAAGATAAAAACGGGAAAATTCGGCGCCCGCCTCGGGATGGGCGGATTTGTAGATAAAAAGTTAATATTGTTTAAGCCGTGGCAGTGGATGAATTGCAGCGGTCAGCCGGTCGCGACGGCGGCGGGCTTTTATAAGCTCGAACCGGACGAATTGCTGGTGATAAGCGACGATATGGACCTTCAGCCGGGCAGTATCCGCCTGCGGGCCAGTGGCTCTGCCGGCGGCCACAACGGCCTGGCTGATATTATCGAGAAACTCGGAACAGACAGGTTCAGCCGGCTGAGAGTGGGCATCGGCAGAAACAATGAACAAACGGATATAGATTTCGTGCTCGACAGGCCCTCGAAGGATGAGCTGCCGCTACTTAATGCCGCGATTGAAAAAGCGCGAGACGCCGTGCTGTGTTGGCTCGAATACGGCATCGAGCAGGCAATGCGTCAATTTAACAGTTAAACAGAAAACGAAAGAAGCTATCTATGGCAAAAATCGAAAACAAGAAAACAACAACCTTAACTTTTGATGGAGGCCAATGGTATGGAAACCACAGCTAAGAAGCTCTATGAGGCGATGTTCCTTGTTGATTCCGCACAGGCAACGGACTGGGACAATACTATCTCGACCATTACATCGGTATTGAAAAAGGCCGACGGAGATATTGTCTCTATAAGAAAATGGAGCGAGCGAAAACTTGCCTATCCGATAAACGGCAAAATCAAAGGGACATATATCCTCTGCTACTTCAGGGCTAATGGCGAGAAGATACGAGAGGTCGAAAAATCCGTTCAGCTCTCAGAGCAAATTATGCGGGTCTTAATCCTGTGCGCCGAGGCGATGGACAAAGAGGACATTGAAAAAGCAACGCCTGCCGAACTGGAAGAAAGTGGAAAACTGCAGCCTGCCAGGAAAACTTCGGAAAAGGTCGAAGAAGAACAGGTGCTCGCTTAGGAAAAAGCATGGCCCAATGCAGAAGCCGTGCCTTTTCAGCGGCCTCTATAGAAAACAGGCAGCCGGTAAAATTGCTCTGACAACGAAAGCACCCTGGCTGCAAAAGCAAGTTTGGAAAAACAGTATTATAAAAAAGTTAAAAAGAGGAGTTAGTGTATGGCTGGTTTTAACAAGATTTTCCTGATGGGCAATCTGACTCGTGACCCGCAGCTCTCATATACGCCGAGCCAGACGGCGGTGGTTGATTTCGGTCTGGCGACGAACCGCAAGTGGACAGGCCCGGACGGTAGCCAGCGGCAGGATACCTGCTTTGTGGACTGCAGGGCTTTTGGGCGACTGGCAGAGAACATAAATAAATACCTGACCAAAGGCAGGCCTGTATTTGTCGAGGGCCGGCTTACATTCGAGAGCTGGACCGCACAGGACGGCACAAAGCGAAGCAGGCACAGAGTTACGGTCGAAAACTTTCAGTTCCTGCCCGGCACCTCGCCCGGTGATGTCAATCAACCAGGCCAACAAAACGAACAGAACGGTCCCGATTCTCAAACAGAACAACAAACAGAACCGGACGATATTCCATTTTAGTTCCGTAGTAAATGGTTCGTAACGAGCATTGCACGTTAAGTGAAAGGTAGATAAGTACAATATGGCAAACAGAAACAACAGTCCCAGGGACTCCGCACGGAGAAAACCAAGTTTAGCAGGTACTCGTGAGCAGACGCAATGTCGCTTTTGCCGACGCGGCATAAAATATATCGACTACAAAGATATCGAGACACTGCAGCGGCTCTTAACCAACCGCGGCAAGATATACTCACGTAAACGCAGCGGCAATTGCGCAGGATGTCAAAGAAAAGCTCAAAAGGCAATCAAACGAGCAAGGTATATGGCACTATTGCCTTTTACAAGCTAAACTACCGTTTTATAAATGACAGACAACATAAGAGGGATAAGATATGAAGGTTTTGCTTTGTGAAGATGTCAAAACACTCGGCTGGCTGGGCGATGTGGTCAACGTCAGCGAAGGCTATGCGAGAAACTATTTGCTCCCGCAGGGTCTGGCAAAGATAGCGACCGAGGCAAATCAAAAAGCCCTTGCCAAGGATAAAGCCAAACGCGCCGAGCAAAGGATACACGAGAGAAAACGTATGGAAGAAGCGGCAAAGGCCGTCGAAGGCGCAGAAGCGGTCCTGGCAGCAAAGGCCAACGAACAGGGAGTATTGTTCGGCTCTATAACCGCAGAGCAGATAGCAGCCAACCTGCGTTCACAGGGCTTCGAGGTTGCCGATGATGTTGTGCAACTACCGGAACACATAAAGCGGCTCGGCACCCATTCGGTGATTCTCAAATACGACAAGGATTTGAGCGCTGCGGTCAACGTTGTTGTCGTGCCCGCTTCCGCTTCGGAGAGCCAAAGGCAAGACAGCAAGCGAGGCGAGCCGCAAGGAGATGTCTCCGCACCGGCCAGTGACGAGGGCTCAAACGCACCTTCTGAGCAGAATTCGCCAGAGCAAAGTCAGCCGAAAGCCGAAAAGCCGCCTGAGACCGCCGAAAAGTAGGTTCGAAGCTCAAAAAAAATATCTGAAAAGTCCAAAAAATTCTCCTGACCCCCTTGAAAAGGCCACTTGATTATGCTATAATCAAAACAGCTTCAAGAGGAAGAAAATAGGTGAGTTTTTAAGCTGGCCAAGGATTGTTCCCGCCTTAAAACGTGATTTCTGCAGTCTTAGGGGCTCCTGATGGAGGACTGGGTTTTTTCCTCCCTTTCCTCTCCCTCCGCTCCCAGTCCTCCGTCAGGGGTCCTCAGGACTGTTTTTTTTTATGCGCATATTCTTCGGCTCCACCTCATGATGACAATATATGGTCTCGGGTCGAAAGATATAAGTCAAAAAAGCGTTAAAATAGGGTTTAACAATCGTAAAAACAATTGTTTGACAGCAATACCCACTGGCAGGTAAAATGCCAAGTTTGTTATGGAGGACCGATTATGGCCAATAACGGACGAACAAAGACTATCGACCCGGCTTTGTCCCCCAGGGGCTACGCCGCGGCTTCGACTGCACCCAGGAAAAGTAAAACATCCGTTGGCAACAGCGGAAAATCGTTTGATGGGACCAAGAGTATGCCTGAGTCGCTGGCGGCTGAGGCAGCGGTTCTTGGCTCGATGATAATCGACCCGGAATGCATCGGGCAGGTCGTCGAGCATCTCAATGCCGAGTCTTTTTACCGGATGGAGCACCGCTACATATTCGATGCAATAATCGCCCTATATGAAAAACACAAAGGCGGTGTTCTCGACGGTGTTCTGCTGCGAGACGAACTCGAGCGGCGTAAGCAGCTCGACGCAGCCGGCGGTGTCGAGTATATCATCAGGATTGTAGATTCGGTGCCCACCACGGCCAACGTGATGTATTATACCGGCATTGTAAAAGATAAGATGCTACTGCGTGAGATAATTCAGGCGGCCAGCGATATTATGGATGAGGCCTACAACCAGAGCACCGAAACAAGCGAGACGCTCGATGAGGCCGAGCGCAAGATTTTTGCCATTACCGACAAAAAAATAACAGGTAAAGCCAGCACGCTGAAGGATTTGATTACGCAGGCCTACGAGCTTATTGAAAAACGCGACGGCAAATTAGTCACCGGCCTGGCGACGGGTTACTATGAGCTTGATGATTTAACCTGTGGCCTGCAAAACGGAGAGATGGTTGTCGTAGCGGGAAGACCAAGTATGGGAAAGACGGCCCTCGCGCTGAATATGGCTGAGCATATCGGCGTGCAGGAGAAAATTCCGGTGGCCATATTCTCGCTGGAGATGGGCCAGCAGCAGCTTGCCGAGAGATTTTTGTGCAGTATAGGCGGCTTTGACAGCCAGAAGGTCCGAAAGGGAATGCTCGATACCGACAACAAGGAGCAGCTAAAGGATGTCTGCGGCGAGATATATGATGCGCCGATTTATATTGACGACACATCGACAATGACGCCGCTCGAGCTTCGGGCCAAGGCAAGAAGGCTGAAAAGCTTATATAATATCCGTGTCATTTTCGTGGATTATCTGCAGTTGATGCATATGGGAATTAGGGTGGAATCGCGCCAGCAGGAAATCACGACAATTTCAAGATATATCAAGTCCCTGGCGAGGGAGCTGAACATCCCGGTTGTCGTTATGAGCCAGTTAAACCGGTCGCCGGAGGGCAGGGAGGGCCACAGGCCGAGAATGAGCGACCTGCGCGAAAGCGGCAGTATCGAGCAGGACGCCGATGTTGTAATCTTGCTGCACCGCGAAGATTACTACCATCGCGGCGAAGAAGATTACGTCCAGGACAATAAGGCCGAGCTGATAGTAGCCAAGCAGCGTAACGGCCCGACCGGTGCCGTATCGCTTGTATTCAGAGAGAAATATACACGGTTCGAAAACGCCTCCTTCGCAGAAGAGCAAGCTGTGCCGTTCTAACAGGGGGAATGCAAAATTTCTAAAGGTATAAATATGCAGTTAAACCAGAGTCCTGACCATTGCCAGGCAGTTTCGCTGCCTGCTTTTGTTCTGATTGCTGTTATATCGATTGCGCTTGTGAGCACAGGGGCAGGTTGTGCGCAACAGCAGCCCGCTATCGACAAAGAAAGGATGGAAAGGATTGCCGCAACCTCCGGTAAAAGGGAAATCATCCGGTCGATAGATTTTACCGGCAACAACGCTTATAAAAGCAAGACACTGGAAAAGAAACTGGGCTTCAAAAGAGGCGACTACATCGACCCAGTCCTGGCTGAAGCATACAGAACGACCCTGATTGAATTCTATCGAAACAATGGTTTTCCCTTTGTCGAAGTTCTGCTGGACAGCAACAAGCTAAACAGGGGCGAAGTATTCTACGCCATCAATGAGGGGCCGAGGATTAAAATCGCATCGATTAAATTCAGCGGTAACAAGAATATCAAAACACGCTCGCTGACAAAAGTCGTAACAGCAAAAACCAGGAAATGGCTCGTCAGGCCGTGTTACTACAACGAGGAAGCACTGGCTGAAGATGTAGAGAAGCTCAAAATCGCCTATTATGATGAGGGTTATCTGAACGTCAGTGTAAATAAGCTGCTGCGGTTCTCCGACGACAACAAAAATGTCCATATCACCTTCACCATCGATGAAGGGCCGGTTTACACCGTCAACAAAATCATCCTCGCCGGCAACCAGCGCATCGACGGCGAGACCCTGCTGGAGGAATTTAAGCTGCGGCAGGGCGATGTTTACCGAAGACGAGCAGCTGAGCTGCATGCCGGGAAGATGAGAAAAATTTATCGCGAACGCGGTTATATCAATGCGAAGGTCGAGCAAAGACCTGCATATGTCACCGCCGCCGATGTTGTCAACATCGAGTTCGATGTCAGCGAGGGCAGGCAGTTTCGAATCGGGCGAATCGATATAACCGGCAACCAGCAGACACAGGACAAAGTCGTCCGTCGGGTGCTTGACGAGTATGACTTTATACCGGGGCAGTTCTACAACGCCGATATCGCACCTAAAGAAGGCGACGGAAAACTGGAGAGAGAGGTCAGAGCGATGGTTATGGCCGAGGAGGTAGCTATCAGGCCTGTCAGCGAACCATATACATACGACCCGGATGAGCCGGATGTGCTCGTTCAGGATACTTATGTAAACATAAAAGAAGGACAGACCGGCGCAATAATGGTAGGCGGCGGAGTATCCAGCGACGCCGATGTCGTAGGACAGTTCGTATATCAACAAAGGAATTTCGATATCACCGACTGGCCGAAAAGCTTCAAAGATTTTATCACGGGAAAGGGATTCAAAGGCGCAGGCCAGACCCTGAGAATCTCTCTGTCACCCGGAACCGAGGTCAGCGAATATTCAATATCGTTCACCGAGCCGTATTTCCACAACAAACCAACCTCGCTCGAAGTAGCCGGCTCGAGCTGGATGAGGTATAGAGAAAGTTACGATGAGGGAAGAACAAAAGGATATGTGTCGCTCGAAAAACGATATAAAAACGACTGGAGAAGAAGCATCAGCGTCCGATGTGAAAATGTCGATGTTGACGATATTGATACCGACGCCCCAACAGAAATTACAAAGGTCAAGGGCAGTAACTCACTTATGGGAGTCCGGCTCGGCGTCGGAAGGGACTTAACCGACGACAGATTTAATCCAAGCAGCGGCTATAATTTTGGTGCCAGCTACGAACAGGTCGCTGGCGACCACAATTTCGGCATCTTGAGCGGAGTTTACAGGCGATACAACACTATCCATACGGACCTGGCCGAGCAAAAGACCATCCTGGCCACCAAGCTTCTCGCGGCAACAACGGTAGGCAGTGCGCCGCCTTTCGAGAGGTTTTACGGCGGCGGCACCGGTTATTACGGCATAAGGGGTTTTGATTATCGAGGCGTCAGTAAAAGAGGTCTTCAGACGGGTGTCGCCAATCCAGAACGGAAAGACCCAATCGGAAGCGAATGGATAATCCTCGGCAGCACCGAGGTGAGTGTGCCTATAACAAGCCAGGATTTTGCGGCGCTGTTTTTCGTTGACGGCGGTGCGATTGACACCGGCGGTGTCCGTGCATCCGTGGGAATCGGCGTCCAGATAATGATACCGCAGTGGTTCGGGCCTGTGCCTATGAGGTTCGAGCTTGCTACGCCGTTTATGAAAGACAGCGAAGATGATACACGGGTCTTCAGCTTCTCCGTTGGGGCACTGTTTTGAGCCGCTGTTCAGGATATCACGGGCTGGAAGCCCGTGATACCACAGCCAAGATGGCTGTGGTACGTCGTCAATCAGAGCATAAATGGAAAGGATAATTTATGAAAACTAAAGCGATGGTCATAAGCTGCCTGATGATAGCAGTTGTTTTGTTTATTTGCTTTGGCCCTACCCAGGGTGAGCCGAAGGAGGAGAAAACCGCCGTTAAGATTGGCGTTGTCAATATTCGCAAGGTCTTTCGCGATTGCAAGAGAAACGCAAGCTATAGGGCTGATGCCCTTTCTGAGCAGGCCAGGTGGGAAGCGGAAGAAAAGAAGCTTCAAAATGAAATCGAAACCCAGAAAATCGGGATTAGAGCGCTGAAATCCGGCAGCAGCGACTATCTGGCACAGGTCAAGGAAGTGCTGGAAAAACAGGCACAACTCGAAGCCAGCCGACAGTTCAACAGCCAGCAGCGAATGGCAAAAGACCAGCAATGGACCGAAAACCTTTATAAAGAAGTTTTGCAGATAACGCGTGAACTGGCTGAAGCAAAAGGTTTCGACCTGGTCCTCGAAAAGGGCGAGGTCGAGTTTCCCGCAATGAGCACCGATGAGCTTATGCTGACTTTGAGCACGCACAAACTGCTGTATAGCGACGGGTGTCCGGATATCACCGATGATGTAACAAACAAACTCGATGCCAAATAGAAAAACGACTCCGAAAGCAAAACAGGAAAAAATACAGAAATCAGAATTGGACACTCTCAATGCCGGATTTTTGACTTTACATCGTGCCCTGATAACTTCGCAGCATAAATTTTGTGAACTCGGTGATTAAATTAAAATGAAACTGACGGTTGAACAGTTAGCTAAGCGCCTCGGCGCCGAGCTGGTTAACACAGGCGGCCAGGCCCAAGGGAAGATAAGCGCCATCGGTCCTGTAGAGGCAGCCGGCGAGAATGACATCACGTTTGTCAAAAGCGACAAACACATAGCGGCCCTCATAAAATCGCGGGCAGCGGCGGCTATTGTGCAAAAGAGCATCGAGGGTTACAACGGGGCTCAGCTAATTGTCAAAAATGTTGATACTGCCTTGATAGAGGTATTGAACATCTTTGCGCCCGAATTGAAAAAGCCGACAAGAGAAATTGACCCGAGCGCAAGGCTCGGAAAGAATGTCAAACTGGCTGAGGACATATCCATCGAGCCAAATGCCGTAATCGATGACAATGTCGAGATAGGCGAGAACAGCATAATCGGCAGCGGCTGCAAAATAGGCGAGAATACAAAAATCGGCAAAAACTGCCAACTTGACAGCAATGTCGTCATCCACCATAACTGCCAAATAGGCAACAATGTCATCATCCAGGCAAACAGCACCATCGGCTCGACCGGCTTTGGTTATTCGTTTATCGACGGCACTCATAAACTCATTCCGCACAATGGCGGAGTGGTGATTGAAGATTTTGTGGAGATAGGCGCCAACTGCTGCATCGACAGGGCGAAGTTCGGCAATACTATAATCGGGGCCGGCACAAAGATAGACAACCTCGTGCAAATCGCTCATAACGTGGTGATTGGCAAATGCTGTTTGATAGCCGGCCAGGTCGGTATTTCCGGCAGCTGCAAGCTAGGCGACGGTGTGGTTTTAGGCGGCCAAGTCGGCCTGGCAGATAATATCGAGATAGGAGACGGCACAATGATAAGTGCCCAGGCCGGTGTTGCAAATAACATCGAAGCCGGCCGGCAGGTAGCCTGGACACCTGCGATTGACAAGAGAAAAGCATTCAGAATAGTCAGCTCGCTGATGCGTCTGCCGAAAATGGCTGAGCAGTTCAAGCAGATGGTCAATAGAATAGAAGAACTTGAAAAGGACAAATAGCGACTGGGATTTCCGATTTACGATTGCCGATTGCCAATTGCAAATCGGAAATCAAAAATCGTAAATCGTAAATGCTCCTGACTCACTATTATGAAGCCGCAAAAAACAATAAAAACCGAATGCAAACTCAATGGCATAGGCCTGTTCAGCGGTCAGGAGGCAAATGTTACTTTTCGCCCGGCTGCTGTTAATTCCGGCGTGGTTTTCATCCGTACTGATGTGCCCGATGCGGTCAGGATAAGCGCAGTTGTGCCCAATCTTGCCGAGCGGAGCCGGCGCACAACGATAAAGAAAGGTTCCATCAGCATTGAAACTGTTGAGCATTGCTTGGCTGCCATAGCAGCAATGGAGATTGACAATCTGGTTGTGGAAGTCAGCGGCCCGGAGCTTCCGGCGCCTGATTGCAGCAGTTCTGTGTATTTCAAGGTCCTCAAACGCGCAGGGATAAATGAGCAGCAGGCAGACCGAAAAGAATTTATAATCAGAGAGCCGGTCAGCATTGTTGTCGGCGACGCCTCGATATATGCCCTTCCGTATGCGGACGACGGATTAAATATCACCTACGACCTGGATTATAGCGGCCATACCGGAATCGGCAGACAGATTTTCAGTTATCGGCTTACACCGGAGAGCTTTGAAAAGCATCTGGCGCCGGCTCGAACATTTTTGCTCGAGGCCGAGGCAAAGCAGTTCCAAGCCCGCGGCGTGGGAACGCACATCAGCCCCCGCGATATTCTTGTTATCAACTCGGACGGCCCCATCAAGAACAGCTACAGATTTCCCAACGAATGTGCAAGGCATAAGATTGTTGATTTAATCGGAGACCTTGCACTGGTCGGCAGGGCCATCAAAGGCAGAATCGTGGCTTATAAAAGCGGCCATACGCTGAACCAGCAGCTTGCGAGAAGATTGTATGAGGCGGCCGAGCAGCAGGAACGAATACAGGCATACGGCACCGATGCGCTTTTAGATATTCGGCAGATTGCAAAGATTCTGCCGCACAGATACCCGTTTCTGTTAGTGGACAAGGTAATTGAAATCGACGGCGACACCCGAATAAAGGCCATAAAAAACGTAAGCTTCAATGAGCAGTTTTTCCAAGGCCATTTCCCGGGCACGCCCATTATGCCCGGTGTCCTCATCGTTGAAGCGATGGCCCAAGTTTCGGGCCTGTTGTTTGCACAGCGTTTGGAACACACCGGCAAACTCGCCGTCCTGTTGAGTATGGACAACGTAAAATTGCGCAAATCCGTCGTTCCCGGCGACCAGCTTATCCTCACCTCCGAGACGATACGGCTTCGCAAAAGAACCGCCCAATGCCGGTGCA
>Ga0315546_1000530_pt1 | contig 26933 bp, 43 predicted proteins | sample SalMarSW160170MG_FD_203833 | JGI IMG/M metagenome (GOLD analysis project Ga0315546, IMG submission 203833) | Salt marsh sediment microbial communities from the Plum Island Ecosystem LTER, Massachusetts, United States - Salt Marsh Sediment SW1601-170 ...
TCCAGTGGGCGGATCGGGTCGGTGTCGCTACCCTTCCCTACCTTGGTCTCAGGGTCATAGCTGACCAGTTTCCCCGTTATTGGTACGCTCAATATCATGCTAGGTAACCTCCACTTACTACTGCCCTGCATTTAGCCGTGACATTGCAGATATAATCGGCAACTGAAGGACCACCAGCAATACTCAGTGTTATTCCTGTGCCCACTCTTATGTACAGCGTGCCTGTCCACCCCAAGTCAGCCTCAGTGAGTAGGTTAGCTACATCACCATCAGCAAGGCTGATGATTATTCCTTGTGTGGCATCGTCTGTCTCGATAGAGATACTTGTGAGGGTACCGCCTGGCGCCCCGGTCGGCAGTTTGATATTCAGGCTTTCGAGGATAACAGCCTGAGCGGTACCGGTGAATAGGTTGTAAACACCTACTCCTTGGTCCAGGTCGATGGTGGTGGCTGCTATCTGTGCCCTGCCCATTACCAGGGGATCGGCGGCAGTCTCTATGCCATCAAGCTGTGTTTCCTTGGTGTAGTCATTGACCGTAGTGCCGGCGCCGTGGGCGTCAGCAACTCTGGCATTACCATAGATGTTAATAGTGCCCGTACCGATACAGTTGGCATTGATAGCAATGTCGGCTCCATTGGCATAAATATCGCAGTCTCCGTCGGTCATGGCGTCAATAACCAGCGTCCCTTTGAAGCCTCTGATATAGAGAACGCCGCCATTCTGTGCGGTAAATGTGCAGTTGCCCGACATCTCCTTGAAGCTGGCTCTAGTTGGGGCATTGACGGTTATCGTTAAGTTGCTGTGAACCGAGTTGCAGTGGTGCAGGTCGGCATTACTGGCATTCCGCAGAGACATCGCTGAACCGTAGAGGTCGCAGTAGTTGGCTATTCCCTGGAAGTTGGTCAGTGCATAGACCAGGCAATCCTCAAGCGTAAGCAAACCAGTGGCTCCCTGAGCACCGGTTATAATGCACCTGCTTATGATAGAACCATCTAAATCTTGACCGCCCAGATCAAGAGTGTCCGTAACATCTTCGTGCCTATGCCCTATGAAATCATAATGCGCCATAGCAGCACCGAGGACTAGCGCACCGTGAACGTCAATTACCCTGAGGTTGCGAGCGGTGCAGATGGCTATGACATCGGCTATGACATCGCTAGGAACACGAGGCGTACCTATCGGCCAGGTTGTCCCTGGGACACCGGTGACGGAGTCGAAGTACACTCTAGCTAGTGGTAATTCTTGCCAGCTGCTCATTTTCTATCCTCATACATTGTTCTTTCCGTGTGAGTACTGCCCATCTAAAGTATACGGACCGGCAGCACTCCCCGTGGCGCTGACTCGTATGGAATCTCCAGCTACATATGGGACACCGAACATATCCATGAGGGAGTGATACGTCCCGAAGTTGGCGTTAGTAATAACAAAGGTATCCACAGCCGTTTCCACGTCATTGATAAGAGTGTAGAGCGTGATAGTAACGGTGTTAGCGGCGGTCGGATCTTCGCACTTTATCCTCAAGTCTCTCAGTATGTAACGAGTATCCGCAACGTTGAGAGTAACGATAAATGTCTCAGCAGCAACAATCTCCTCGGTGAACCCTGCATCTTCCTGCTCGTGGAAGATACCGGTGGCTCCTTCAATATCGGCAACCAGAGCGTTGACAAGTGCTACCAGAGCAGCCACCTCAGCGGGGACAAACCTGAACGTGACTATCCTATATGGAACACCAGCGGGTATGGCTGCGACTATCCCTTTATAAGCTCCAGCCAGTGTAACCTCGCCAGTGAGAGTATCGAAGGCGGTAATATCCTTGCTGTCAACATTTCGTGGGTCCCCGGGGTAGAGGATGGCCAGCATAGAGACAAAGCTATTAGCACCGACCCCAGCCAGCGAAGCATCAATAAAGCTGGTGCCTGCCCCAGCTCCGGGTGCGGTTGTTGCGCCTTCAGCAGCTACCGATGTCCAATAAAAACCCTCTTGGTCCGAATATCTAAGTGGCATCTAACGCTTGCTCCCGATGTAGCCTATTTCCCAGTTTGCGTGGCTCAAGGCAACAGTGTCTATGACCTGCACCTTAATCCTACCAAGTTTGTTATTAAGAGCGATTCTGGCACTATCGAGGGCAACGAGGGTAGTTTGAGGTACCTCTTCAAAGTCCTGCCCTGCCTCCCATGCAAGGGTATATACCCTGTAGTCAAGGCTATTTACTCCGTGTAAGTTGGTTAGGACAATGGTTTTGTCACCCAGCTCGCGGGTATCCCAGTTAAAGGCTGTGACCCAGGCATTGGTTGTGATGCCATTCTCAATTCCGTCTTCATAACCTGCCGCTCCCGGTGTCGTGTCAACGGGTAAAGGGTGGGTCGCATCTATATCAGAGCCATCACCAAAGACGGCTCGTAATACTCTTTGTAATGTTCCTTCAAACATCTATTAGTCTCCCAGCTGCCTCAGGGAGGCAAAATTAGTCACCATGTATTCCTTACCGCATCCCTGACAGGTTATCCTGGTTGCCGATATGGGTTCGGTCTGCTTGTGCTCGCAGTGAGGGCAGACACACTCCTTCGTGGTTGACCAGGGTGGTGTCCCCACTGCTTCCTCTACGCAGAGTAAGGCAGCGCCTCCATATAAGTCACCGCCACCTTCGTTGTAGACGATTACATCCCAAGAATGAGCTAAAGCAGCTGTCGGGTCGTACCAGGCAGTGCTTAGCTCGCGAATCTTATTCTCATAAGACGCCTGTCCACCACCTAATACCCCCAAGTTTACTGCAACCCCCCATGGGAGCTCACCATCAATGTAGCCTTGGACCCGTATGTCCTGGGTCACCGCGTATGCAACAGATATTATAGATAGAGTGCGCCCTTTCGGGATAATTACCGGTAAAAGACCACCGGTGTCAGAGTCTCTCATGTGTCTCTTACCCCCGGCAGCAATTGTGTAGCCGGCAACCCACGGGTATTCTGCTTCTGCAGTTATCCACTCGCTAGCGAATGCCCGAAACTGCTGGTTGTACTTTAGGGCTATACCTGCCCTCTCCTTACCGGAGGAAATCTCCCTCGAGTAATCAGGCTTGCCTATGCCCCTAGTTTCGACTACGAATATTCCAGCCATTATTCTACTCCTATGATGGTGACGGCACAGCTTATAGCGTGCGGAAAACCTGCGTCCCCATTTCTGGCAATCATCCAGATTCTTTCACCCTTCTCAATGGGCTCATCAACGGTGAGAACTGGGGTGGCATCGTTCAGGGCAATGTAGGTATCTACCTCGTGGGGGTAAACCCATGTGTCTTTGTGGCCGACAGCAATGTCCACGAGGGCATTACACCCATCAGGCCAGTGTGGGATAAGCTGGACTATCCTGCCGGTCAGCGGTGAGGACTTGGCTATCCGCTGCCCAGTGTTAGGAAGCAGGGTTACTCTCAGGTTGACGTCTCTAGTGATTACAGCCATAGTGGGTAGTCCCTCCTTTTCCAGGAGTTTGTTGAGTGCAATCTGAGCAGCGCTAACCTGGTTGTGGACATAGTCCACCCGCTCATCAATATTGGTTAGCTCCTCAAAGGGTCCCTTACGTGTTGGATATACCATCAATTCCCCCCTTTAAGAGCTATTCTAAATTATAGCCAAGTGTTACATGGCAGCCGGCATCCAGGGTTGGCACCCCGGCCACACTCCTTAGGACCGAAGCTGCACCTAAAAACTTAACGTCTTTTAGCTCATCCCTCATGGAAACACAAGCGTCTATAGAGACGTTTACCCTCAGGCGGTCTGCCGTTTGCCCTACCACTGCGGCCACAGCCGCACCTGTCGCGGCCACTATGCTGGCGTTTGTGTTGAAAGTATCTCGAAAAACGAGCTGAGAGTCGGCAAGAGCATCCACATTATCCACCATAATCAGGCTGGGTTTAACCTTAGCGTTACGCTTCTCAGCTACCAACGCCATGGTGGTTGCAGTCATATCTACTACTCTACTAGCCATGTTTATTCCTCCTTACTACCAGCGCAATTCAGTGTAGTAATCAATTTTCTTGGCTCTGGCAAGTTGCTCAGGTGTTGGTGTTATCTCCTTCAGGTAGCACTTATTTACAACTAGCCCCAAAACCATTTTCTCCCAGAGTACCCCATTATCGACCAAAAGTCGCAGGATAAGCGGCTCAAGATCCTTTACTGAGTACATGAATATCCTTTTGTCATCATAGGGGCTATCCTCGGGCTTGCGGGCACCCAGATAGCGCAGAGTAGCCGAGGCAACATTAGGGACCATCCCTGCCTGCTCGAGCCGGTGGACATACTCACCAGAGGGAATGTAGAAGTGAACCAAATAGTTGCCTGGCTTGAAACCGAGGATGGTTTCGTAAAGGGTCTTGGTATTCTCAGGGTAGATATTCTCCCCACCCGTAGCATTGGACAGATCTATGTCCGTGTAATTCCCACCTGGGATTATGCGGGTTATGTCGTAGGGGACCTGGTTGGTCTTTTCAATCTGAAAGGTCTTCCCCTTGACGTGGGGTAAGGTGAGAGGCCACTGGTCCGTGAACCTCACAAAGAACCCCTCCTGGAGCAATTTTGGCACCCCAGGCGTAACAGTCGCCTCGGGCATAGGTTTAAGTTCAAGCATAACTCACACTCCTTCTCTCTCCTCTCCGGAGAGTAAGCTTATTTCTTTGGGCGAGTATCAGTCCTCGCCCATGGCTTTTCATTCTATTAGTAAGAGTAAGTTTCCTTCTCAGGCTTTGTTTACCTGTTGAGAAACTGCCTCCTGTTGGACCATCCCCCTCTCCGCAAATTCCACCTTGAGGATGTAGGGCTTCCTACATTCCCCGCAGACATCGAAGAGTATCCTCATCACGGGGAAGGGGCGGATAGTCCCGGGAACTTGAAGGACGCTGAGCTTCTTCAGGTCCATGAACGGGAGTTCCCAAACCCCGGCCCCCTCAGGAAAAGACTCCTGACTGATAATTCCCTTCTCTTTCAGCTCCGCCACATATCCGGCTACCAGCCTCTTCTCGCTTCCACATTCGGGGCACTTGTCGTGACACTCTATGGTCTCTTTCTTGGTACCATTGCCACCGGGCATAGCCATGTTGTTCTCCTCCTTTCTTTCTTCTTTCTTCGAGGAGATGGGGAGTGAGGCAATTCCGCCCCACTCTCCAAACCCTATTCATGTTAACTTGTTTAACGTGCTCCTTTACTAGGCGACTACGACTGTAGCACCTGTATCGGCTGGTTTGTACCAGAGCACCCAGCGGGCCGTGCCAAGAGCAGCTGTAGCAACAAGGCCGAGAATTCCCGGAGCCAAAGCTACCCCGTTGGGAGCATCTTCCATCATGAGGTTCGCTGCGAGATGCACATTTATCAGGGCATCAGTTGGGTCACCTGAGATAGTGATTACATCTCCCAGGGTGGCCAGTGTGATAGGGGTAGGGGTACAGAGAACCACGTCCGCACCGGCACCAACGGTTGGGCTTAGCTCAAAGCTGAGGGACGTGGCACCTCCCGGGGCCACCGTTATGATGCCAAGTAAGCCTGTCAGCAATACCACGCCGCCAGCGATAGTGAAGTAGGGGTCTCCCGGCGTAGCAACGTTCGCAATAGCCTCAGCCGGGCGGTCTACTTTAATTCCAAGGTCAAGATCATCCCACCATGCCATGATTACCTCCTTATGGTGACCTGAATTACCTTCCAGGCCCCCGGATTCTTCGCCTTATATCACAGTTACTGTGGCCACATCGTCAATGGGTTTGTACCAGAGCAGCCAGCGGAACGTGCCAAGGGCAGCGTCGGCAATAAACCCAATGACCCCCGGGCCTAAGACAACTCCAGCAGGGTTAGCAGCCATCATCTGTTGCCTGGCCACGTGGCCACCTACCATAGCAACACCCGGGTCGCCTGTGATAGTGAGCAAGTCCCCCTCTGTACTGGCGGTAATGTCAAGAGCAGTAGAGAGAACTGTGATTGCACCCCCGACAGCATCAGGTTCTAATGTAAACTGGCAATTGTTTCCACCCCCGACAGCTACGGTACAGTAGCCAAGTAAGCCTGTCAGCCGTACATAGCCTCCCGCTACGGTGAAGAAAGGTTCTCCCGGTGAAGGGTCGATTGCAATAGCTGCAGCGTCTTTGGTTACTTTAATCCCCAGACTAAGTTCATCCCACCATGCCATATTATCCCCCTTTCGGATAAGCCTGGGGTTATAGTGAACCCCAGGCCTCCCAATTCTTCGTTTACGTTATGCCGCAACCACGTAGCCGGCATCGTCAAGAGGCTTGTACCACAGTGTCAACTGTATTTGCCCGGTTCCAGGAGCTGCACTGGATACGATCTCGATGTCACCTATTGGTATCATCACCGGCAGCGTCATCATGGGTAGCGCGCTGCCCATCGCGGCCGGTATCATTGCATCGGTTGGCACGCCTGTGATGGTAACCGCATTGCCCACGGTGTAACCATTAACATTCAGCGGAGCGCACAGTACCGTGGTAGTAGCCGTGGCTACAGTCGGGTTAGCCTGCAGGGAGACATTGCAAAGAGCGTTGACTACCTCCGTGATTTCGCCGACGATGGCGGTAAGCAGTACCCTACCACCCGCTACACTGAACATAGCTAGGCCTGCCGTTATAGCGAGCTGATACGTTACCCTCTGGACCCTAATTCCTTGTCCTAGCTTATCCCACCATGCCATGTTAGCACCTCCTGTAAGATTGGGGGGAGAGGTTAACCTCTCCCCCTCAATTCATTGGTTTACCTTATGCCGCAGCTACTGCAGCACCTGTGTCAATGGGAATCCATTTAAGAGTCCATCTAATGGACCCCGGACCGATTAGGTCGCAGAGGAGTTGAATTGCCCCTATCTGGACAATAACACCCATGGTCTGGCCTTCCACGACCCCGGATGGAGCTGGAGGGATCATCGCGTCGGTATTGACTCCGGTGATGCCCAGGAGATCTCCTACCTGAAAGCCGTTCACGAGAAGAAGGGCACACATGTTACGGGTTGTGCCAAGGAGAGCAGCCGGGTTGGCGATGAGCTGAATACTGGAAGCGGTGGCACATGCTATAGTAAATTGACCCAAGATCTGGGTAACGAGAATACGGCCACCGGTGATAGTGAAGATATCGTGGGTATTCGCGATAAGGGTCTCAGTCGGCCTCTCGGTTGTCTGCCCCAACTGCCTCCGCCCCAACCACAGGTCTCTAATCCATCTAAACCAAGCTCCCATCTCTAACACCTCCTTATGTTAGGTCTCAGCACAATAAAATGTGCTGGCACGGCACCGATAAATATTTCGGCACCGGTTATGGCTACCTTTAGCTTGTGAGTAATGCTCTCAGGTTCGAGCTCATCTTGACCCAGAGACCGATTGGTCTCAGCTCGTCAATACCTGCCCGGTAATATTTGACATTAACCAGGGCCGTCTCCTTAGGGAAGACGAGCAACGGCTGCTTCAGCTCAACGAGGACATCACCTACGAATGGGTTGACCAGCTCAAAGTCAAGGTTCTGGATGTTGTAAGCCTGTGCGATGTAGGTTATCTGGATAGCATCAACACACAGTGCCGCTGCCGGGTTGGCAAAACCGAGAATAGCTAAGCCCTCCTCATTGGCCATTGGGAGCTCTGTGCCGGCTGCCGCAGCAGCCACATCACTTTCAATGAAATTGGTTGGGCCTGCAGCTGCCATAGCAGCGGTAATGTTTCTTATCCAGCTTGTCCTATAGGTAGGGGCAATTGGGAATATATCAGGGTCTTGGAACTGCTCAGCCCTGAGCATAATGGCATCCAGTTGCCTGCCTGAGCCAACCGCGCCCTTGAAGCCAGAAGCACTCTCAACATTGACTGCCCTGATAAGATCTACCAGCTTGGTTGCGTTCTTGGCGTAGAGGCTCTGGACATACTCATTCTGGAGCTTCAGAGCGATGTCAAGCTCATCGGCGAAGGTCTTGATGTCGAAGTAGTCAATCTCTGCCAGCTTATGTTCTTTTTCCTCTCCGCTGGCGGTGATGGTCACTGCCATCTGCTCCTGAATGCGCCCGGTTTCCTTGTAAAGGCCGGCGGCCTTTAGTGCTTCAACTACTGATGTGTTTGCCATAATTACATTCCCCTCCTTGTTGTTACTTCTGGGAGTACCCCAACATGCGGTGATGGGATAATTTCCCTTTTGACCGGTGTACCGACCGGGGTCACCGTAACCCCCGAGACATAGCGCGTGAGCCCCGCGGGACCTGCGGGTAGTTCGGGTAGTGTCGGCAGCTCAGGTGGTGCCGGCAAGTCAGGAATCTCCATTGGAAAGTCGGGGAGTACTGGGATCTTTCCTGCGATATCTACCAGCGTAGTGGAAATTGTTGGGGCTCCGGCGGGCAGCTTGGCTTCTACTGCCGCTGGAAACTTGGTTGCATCGAGTAAAAGGTCTTTGATATTCTTAGCCATAACTTCTGCGTACCTCCCTTAAAGTACTCTCTCGATTTGGGATTTGACCGCTTCAAAAGTGTCCATGATACCTCTGCCGACACCGTCAATCATGCCAAGCCCCGCCTTGGCTGTTTGCCCAACAGCCTTTACAGCTGCATCGGGTATCACTGATGGGTCGTCGGGCATCCGAGCCTTTACATTGTCCATGTTGGACTTGACCTCGGAGGCAAAGTTTTCAGCCACACTGGCTACATTCTTGGCCACTCGGGCTGGGCCTTCAGCCACCTCAATTACCCCATCAGCAATTGAATCGGCCAGTGTCTTAATCTCGGGCAATTTCGTTACCATTTCTTCCTCCTGGGGGGCAACCTTCACCGAAAAAGGAACGGGGCAAGCGTTCCAAACCTTCTCAGCGAAGGTTGCTTGCCCCGTTCCTCGGATAGTTACTGAAGCAAAGAGAAAAGGCGGATAACCGAAACTCCCGTTTCAGCAACTATCCGCCTTTTAAGTGTTTAACTTAAATTTTAAACACAAGTTTTTGATTTGTCAACTATTCTTATAAACATCACCTCCTAACTCAGACTGGCATGAGTAGCGGCGGTGGAGGAATCAACTTAAATGGCAGAGCTAAAGAAGGTCTAGCTCTTATAGAAGCACCTCCATCTCCTACCAGTATAGCATTCTCTCTGTTAAATTCAATACAAGCCTTTACCAGCTCGTCCTCCTCCACTTTGGCGTTCCTTGAGTAGCCCTCAAGTTCTACATTTAGAGCCTCCCTGGCTGTCTTGCCATCTAGTAGAGCATTTAGCCCGTCAATTACAGGCATCAGGCACTTGCCGGCAAACTCCTTATCGGCCCATGGTGTTGAAGCCAAATCGGAATCCATAACCCAGATATAGTCGTCCGTGTAACCCATAGCACAGGCAGCACCATTTGCCACTAAATCGGGGCAGAGTTCTATCCCGCACTGGCAGGACAGAAGTTTTATCACCTTACCCCTGACCTCCCTGGGATCATATTTCCCAACCTCAAGGATTATGGCCTCGTTCTGTCCAGTAAAAACATCTACATCGCCATGTCCACAGCCAATAATTATATCGGCTTGGGGTGCTAATAGTCGGAATGGCAGCCGACGCACCAGCATGCCAAGAAGCTGAACCGGCTCAACCCTGGGGGCTATGTATCTCAAGAGGAACCCTGATGCTGAACGAGTTGGCAAATCGAAATCACTCATGGCTAATACTGTGGGCATTTTATCTACTCCTCCATGGCCACTTGACTCCCATAGCTTTTGGGAGCGGTGGCCCTATGGTTGGGAAATTAGGCAAGCCCTTATTAACGATGCAGTCTTTCTTCAAGTGTTCTACGATAGCATCGCTTTTAGTAACAGCATTATAGCCAATAATTTTTATCGTCTCGCCGCAAAGAGGGCACTCGACAGTAACCTCGGGCATTCTACTTCTCCTTGGTCGTGACTCGTTTCATAAGGTAACTTCGCCTCTTGCACAGTCACATGATTTAACGAGAGAATTTATGAGTTCCGCTGTTAGCTCATCATAAATTAAGCTCAAACTCTGGTCGGAAATTTCGGCAAATTCGTCTTTAGTGATAAGCCCATCAACAAAACGCCGCTCGGAATCTTCTCTTAAACGGTGTGCCGCCATCTCGGCCATAATCAAGTCTTTCAATGCTAGTTGAGTGTCGCACCGGTTGGCAAAATTGATTGACGAGGAGCAGAAGTCACGAACATGCTCAAACTCCTTACCCAAGTTTGTCTTTGTTAATTTTTCTAATGTCTCTAGAGTTTTATACATCTCCTTAGCCATAATTCGCCTCCTTTACTTCTCCCTAGTTGCTATTTTCCTCATCAATTCGAAAAACTCAGGTTTTTCTCGCATTGTTTTAGGTATATCCTCTAGTGGCACAGCATTTGGGTAATCTTTAGCCTTGCTGCTCAAATTAACTAGAATCGGTTTAGAGCTGCCTTTACCCTCGGCCCTTTTAGCTGCCAAATACCTTCTAAAAGCATCAGCGGCTGCTTCTTTATCACCCCGGCGTAGTGCTTCTTGGTACCTTCCCCACTCTTCTTTTGAACTAGCCATTATCTCAAACCTCTCATTGGCATTTAGGAGAGTTTCTCTCAATGAGGACCCATCCCGCCACGAACTCTCCAGCGTGAGCGTCATAATGGCTTCTGCACTCATAGAGATCAGAACCTACACATTTTTGTGTCCCAGGTGTACATTCTGGCGGTGGCGGTGCACATTGAGGGGCATTCTTCTCAGCGAGAACCCATCTTCCCTCTCCAGAGCAAGAGTAGAGATCAGAGCCTACACATTTTTGGGCCCCAGGTGTGCATTCTGGCGGTGGCGGAGGAGGTGCCTCTTTCTTTTGGAAGGCAGCGACAACCCACCAATTGTCACTCATGGTTATATTCAGGGTAGGTGATGTAGATCCAACACCGGGATAGGGCGGATAGCCTCCCCAGTGGTCAAACTCGTATCCTGAATAAGGATGGGCGGTTAGGCTTACCACCTCGCCGGCTGAATACTTAGCTTTGCTCGGTGATTTTGTGACATATCCAGTTGCGAGTGGCTCAACGGTGACCTCTAGGGTGTATTCGACAGGCACAGGCACTTTCTCAAAGTAAGCCTCCACATTCTTGTCACTATTCATATAAAGATTGTAAGTTAGGCTTGTCCCGCTGGCATCACCTCCCCAGCCGGTAAATTGATAGCCAGAGAGAGGATGAGCTGTTAGCTTTACCGTGGTATTGGCAGGGTAGTCCCCACTGCCTGGTTCAACATAGCCGCCTGCGGCATAGGAGGGGACAAAGATACTGAGGTGGTAAGTTGTTGGTGCTACTGCTTTCACGGTACACAGGACCCCGTTATAGCTGGCAACTTGAACTGGGGAAGTCTCGTTCATAAAGAGGCCAACGGCTAAGGTATATGTCCCCCCCTTATTCAGGTCAAAGCTTCCTGGGGATATAAACTCGTGAGTACCACCATTGGAGTCAGCATGTCCAAATTGCCAGTCTGAGTATTCCTCAATCACAGCACCATCAGGGTCTTTTATCACCCAGCTAATGGCTAGTCTCTGGTCAATTGTCATATCATTGCGCCCCACGATGTGGAGTTTTGCACTCACACCCTGAGGAACATTAGAAACTGGGACACTCCCGTCACCGCTCCCAGAATATTCCAGCTCCTTTGTGATTATCTTGCCCTTGAACTCAGGAACCACTTCCTCGATGGTTATGATGTTTGGGTAGTAACCCGTGTAGATATCCGGTCCAGGGACATCTCTTATCGAAGAGTATAAACCGTAGTCGGTGCCAACTTCCCCTGAAGGCACGAGCAGGTCCATTGTTACAGTAATATGGTTCCCTGGTGGACGGCTGCTGGGGATAGAGAAACTTTTGTTGCCCCGCACTATCTCATTGTGTGGGTCAAGGAGCGTGGGATGCCAGATTGCGCTTATCATCCTGGCGTTGAGTAGCTCAGGACCAACATAGTCAAACTCGGTGACGACTTGTACTATATCACCCGGAGCTACAGTCAACACCTGGGGGTATACAGCTAGGTTTATAGTATGCACATTACCTTTTGCCATAGCTCGTAACTCCTCAGGCTATACTTTTGTATAACTGGTGATCGCCAACCCGCTGAATTGTGGTTCGCCCAGAATGGTTATGATATTCTCGTAATACGGAGTGTAGATATCCGGACCAGGGACATCCCTTATGCTCGAGTATAGACCATAATCAGTCCGATACTCCGCCGGGGGCACGAGCAGGTCTATTGTTATACTAATGTGATTACCTGGTGGTGGGCTGTCAGGAATAGGGAGCGCTTTTTCCCCGCGGACTATCTCGTTGTGGGGATCAATGCCGGGGTACCAGATAGCGCTAATCATCCTGGCCCCATCTAGCTTTGGGCCGATATAGTCAAACTCCGTGATGACCCTTATGGTATCACCTGGCAGCACGGGGGCTAATCGTTCTGGGTACACGGCTAAGTTTACTTCTCTTACTGCCATTTCCCTCCTCCTAGATTTTTTGGTATGAAACGATTTTGAGCTCCAAATATTGCCCTTCGGGCTTTTCAGAGACCCTAATCTTCATCATGTCGCTTTTGCCAGTGATGGGAAACACCCCAACAGCAGGGAGAGCTAAAGGCGCTGGTGTTGCGATAACAGTAACCTCGTAATCGCTTTCCTTTTCGGGCTTGAAATTGATGCTGAAGCTTCCGGTTACTGGTATTGGGAAGCTTCTCTCATAGCTGACCTCTTCAATGAATTCGGGCTTCCACCATTCCTTTCTTCTCACCTCGGCGTATACCCATGGGGGAGCACCTACGGCATCAAACATCTTGACCGTGCCCTCAATCTTGTAGGTCATATCAATGCCGCCACTCTCAGGCAAGGGTTTGGTTATCTCTATCTCTACTAGCTCTCCCAGTGCTGGCACTTAAGTCCTCCACCAAAAAGAAACGGGGCAAGCGTTATCGCTTGCCCCGTTTCTATGTTTCTTTTTTAGTTTACCTACAAAATAGGCTTTTGGCAAATCCTACTTGATCTTTCGACCGGTTACTACTTCAAACTCTCGTTTCAGCTCCTCTTTCAAGCCGTATTTCGGGATGGTTACCCATGGAGGTTCTTTGATTAGGCGGTCTATACCCCGCTTCATAAACCCCGGCCAAGAGATATCCCAACTACCAGGCACTGGAGGTCCTTCTTTGGGGTCTGTAGGTTTCAGTAAAATTTCAGCAATCCTGCCAACTTCCATGCCTTCCCTCCGTCAAATTGATGCTAACATATTGTCAGTCATTATCTCAAAAGGGACTAGCCCTACTCGTATTTCTACCTCGGTAGGTTCAAGGGTGTCAAGCGTCAGCCTCCAGTCATCGGTGCTGAATGGGCCGATATGGTCGGTCTTCTCAATGTAGTCGGTGAATGAGTCATAAGAAGCCCTAACATATATTCCGTAGAGGAGGGGGATAGGTAAGCCATTCCTCACCGCAAAGAGCAGGTGTTTCTTGCCATTGGCTCTCTCAGTGCTGAAATCACCATAAAATCGGAGAATAGGCTGAGGAGGTTTGGCAAGATACTCCGATATTTTCTCGCCTAAGCTCTTTGGTTTGTCGACCTCTCGTAGTAGAATCATAGACCCTTTGCGTACTCCTCGGCGGCGTCCCTGTCCCCGTAGTAGATTTCAGGCTCCATCCTTCTGTAGCCGCCCCTCAAGAGTATAGGGGTTTGCGGCTTATTGTTTAGCATGTGGTTCCAGGTTGATGAGTATAGCACACCGGTCCTGTCTTGCCTCCCACTGTAGTGAAAGCCACTTTCATACAGATTGGCGAAGGAATAACACCAGTGGTAAATAACATCAGTCTCTGTTACCTCAATGCTTTCAATATCCGAGCTTCTACCTAGACTCCGTATCCTCCACTCACGATACCACTCATCCCACAGCTTTGTTGGTGCTATTTCATCTCGAAAGACGAGGTGGTTTTCGCCAGGTGCTATAAAAATGGCGCAGAGCTGACCCTCCTCAGGCTCAAATAGTGGCTGGTATACAGCCAGCGTAACTTCAGGGCCCAGCTTGGCTCTTTGTTGGAAAAGGTCCCTCTGGCGTACCTGGAGGCTTATATCCCTTTCTATTCTGAGGTTTCTTACTGGTGAGGGTAATTCCAGTGCTAGATATTTCATAGCTCACTTTTTCCAAGGCCACCTTAGAGCGAGCATTCTAGGTAACGGAGGCCCATCAGTAAGCGCCATGGGCAGCAGGTTATTTAGTGTTTCTCCTTTGCCTAATCTCTCCAGAGGTGGTGTAGAACCCTTGCCGAATATTCTCTCGTGTAATGATTTGCGTTCTGTTTCTGTTTTCACGCTACTTGCCTCCATTTTGGCTAGTCTTGTGTAATAGTCTGGGAGCTCATTCAGGTGAGCTTGTGCTATTTTCCCCGTAAGAAGAGGGTCGCAGTTAGTCACATTGCAGTGCTCAAGCTCCACATTGAGCCCCTGCCTGAATTGTTCCACATCATATCGATCAAAACCAATGCCCAACTGCTTTCCAATCTCCCTTGCCTTTTCAGTAGTAAAGCCCGGATTACCACTACTGAAGAAGGGGTTAATAATCTTGAAACGACGATTGCAGGCTTCGCAGTAGACAGCGTGGGCATCAGGCTCAGCCGGGGTCTCGGCCCCGCAGTAGGGACAGGTAGGATACCAGACACCCTCAAAGGTAGCGGTTTCAAGGTCATCCCCGGTCATAGTGACCGATAGTTCCTTCTCCGGTTCACCCCGTAATTTTTCTGCCTCCCCCAGTGCCTTGCGGGGTCGTAGCCTCTGCCCAAAGCCAGTCCCCAAACGGCCTAAACCGTGCTGCTTGAAGTGCTCCTCGCACATATAGGCCCACGGCCCCATGCGGGTCTTGGCGTCATATAGTGCCGGCTCCTCGCAGAAATCGCACTTGGGTAGTTTCTCCACATATACCTCGGTGCCCGCTCTTGGATTTACCATAGTCTCACCTCCCGGATTGCCTCTAGCTACAAGTTCTCGTAAAGCATCTTCAGCTTCTTTCTTTGTAGGATAATCGCCTGCTGGAATATCTGCTGCGCCTTTATACCAGATAACACGCCAGACTTTCTTGCGGGGCATCCAATCTACCCGTCCCAAAGTCCTAGGCTCAGTCATTACCAATCCCCTCTCAACAGTTCATTTATCCAGGAGAAGGCGGGCTTATCATCAGGTGGTAACCAGATTGCACACCAACCCCCAGGGGAGATTTCGCCCTCAACTACTTGGCAGGAGTCTGGTCCCTGCCAGAAACGGCACTTGCGGCACTTATAGTCCCAGAATACTGGCGGCGGTGAAAATGGCATATAGGCTACGGCTGGCTTAGGGAATTTACCCTCTTCGGCTACACGCCTATTTATGTCATCAACCCACGGTTGAAGCGTACCCGGTGAGATAGTAGCATTGGCCGCGGCTTTGCTGATGGAAGTAATAAGCAAGCTGGGAATAGAAGTGTTCAATTACCTCCTCCTAAATTCCTCTAGTAGCTCAAGCGTCGGCCAGCACCCCTCATCTTAACCGCCAAGAAACGAGGTATTGGAGGGTCGGGGGGAAGTGCTGGTAAAAGACTCCAAATAACTTCAGGGATGGTTTCCATCACTGGGCCTAGGCGTTGCCTAACAGCTGGTGGGACTGCACCTTCTCCATAAATCTCGGCGTGCCTTTTTGCTCTTTCAGCCTCAGTGCGAGGGACTCCGAATGGCATAATTCACCTCCTTCTTCTAAGATAGCATTTCCTTTACTCTGGCAACTACTTCTGGTTTTTCTTTTATGAATCTAGGTAAAGGCGCATTGGGAAAGCGGTTGGGAAGTAAATCGCCAGGTGAAGTCATTTTACCAACCTCGTCAGCTACCTGATAGAGGACATAGGTTATGGCAGCGCCAGGCCCAAAAAGTGGGCCTCCGAGGAAAGCAATTATGGCTACCGTTTCCCGGTCTATTCTGCGCTTATTCTCCGTCCTACTCCTCCTTTAAGCCGGTTAGGAACCCGAGCAAGTCCTGGGGGGCTGTTTTCAGTATCTTCTCAATGCGTTTCAGCAGCTTCTCCAGTTTCTCCAGCTTCTCAAGGGGCATGGAGTTTATCTCTCTGATGAGCATGACGACTTGGTCGAGCTCCGGTGCATTTTGGGAGACTCTCTCAGCTATGATGAGAACTTGTTTTATTGCTTTGAGCTGCTTCTCGTCAGGAAATTTCTCCACTGTTTTAGAAAACTCGGAGAGTTTGGGGAGGCCAAAGGCCTTTTCTATTCTTTCCATTACCATAGCGAACCTCCATTAGAGTCCTCACCCAAAAAGGAACGGGGCAAGCAAATTATCCTCGCTTGCCCCGTTTTCCCTTTCTCTCAATTCTAAACTCTGATGGGCAATTGGTCAAGTTAGAGGCTTCTCTTGACGGTCTCCTGGATGAAGCCCCTGCTGATTGGTGGGGAGATCTGCAGGTTGCTGGGGAAATTATCACCCTGAAGATAAGGGGCAAAGGCAGAAGTCATCTTCTGGAATGCTGCCTCGATAGGGGTCGGCTTAAACTCCGGCTCGAACTTCATCCTGACCATGATGAGTTCGCCAATCCAGTCGGCTAGTTGCTGCAGAGTCGGTGGATCAGGGTGAGTCAGCCAGAAAGTGCCGGCTTCCTCAATGTTGACTATGCCCCAGACCACCCGGTTAATCTGAATGAGGTTAAGTTTACCTTCCGGGTTACCCCTAATCCGAAACAGAGGCTCGATTACCGGGAGGCGCAGTGAGCCCTCAATCTTTCGCCGGATAAGCTCCGCTCTGCGGTGAATCTGTATTACCGCTGATATGAAACGAGAGAAGTGCCCTGGGTAGGGATTTTCAGCTGTTCCCATAACTATTGACGGCTTGAAGATGCCCACCTCGATGTTATGCTCCTTAGCAAACTCAGTTATAGCACTCTCATTCTCAATTTTGCTTAACCCGTAAGGATTAACCGGCCAGGTGTATGCTGTCGAAATAAAAAACAGCTTAGGGATATCATGTTTAAGGCAGAAAGCAAGGACATTCCTTGTGCCCTCTACATTGGTTTTCCATATCAAGCCGTCCTTGTCCTCCTGGTTAAGAGTGTGGATTCCAGCCAAGTGGTAGATAGCTGTGATGTCCTCAGGCGCATCCTTCAATCCGAGGTTAGGCTCGGTTACATCACCGACGATGGGGATAAGGTCTCTTGAGCCAATAGGGGGGTGCCGCGACAGCCCATACACGCGATGCCCCTTTTCTATCAAGAGAGGGATAAGAGCAGAACCTATAAAACCACTAGCCCCCGTGACAAGTAAATCACTCATAATGACCCTCGCTCAGAAATAGCAAGAAAACTATTAAATCAGCCAAGCATAGGAGAGAATCATAGATGTCCTTTAGTTTCTCCTTCAATTTTAGCCTCCAAAGGATCTCACCCCAGGAGCTGCCCTACTAAGAGCAGTACGGGGTAAAATGAGACTGCGAGCATGAAACCCGCAGCAGCTTTTCTGAAGTTTGCCTTCAGGAAAACTGTGCAAGCTACGAGGAATGGGAATACTATAAAAGTTAAGCCTGTTAATGGAGCAAGCTGTCCTATTGCTATGAGGAAGACTTGGTAGGTGTAGGCGAGTACCATCCAGGTCAGCATATAAAAGCCGAGGTCTATTTTATATTCCCAAACTTTATAACCTATACTCTTAACGCCTTTCTTCAAGTTTGCCTCTGCGTCTTCCCATTCATCAAGTGGCATATCACCAAAGCCCAATGTTATCGATAGGGGGACGCTGATGATTAAGCCGCTAACCCAATCTGGATTTGGTGTGATGGCGAACATGCCCAGTAGCACTGCTACCGGTCCGGCAGCGCTGCCAATAGCTAGTTCTTGTGTCCAATTAAACTTAGCTTTAGCATACCAGAATGTAATTAGCATACCTATGACCCAGAGAGTAACAACTTGCCAGCCGACTCTCCATATTAAAAAACTAATAGGGATTGCTGACAGGGCATAACATACTATGCCATTGATAGCTGTTTCCCTAGCACTGACGATACCCGATTCAATAAGATTTTGACCCCCGGTGTAGTCTTTCTCGGCGCTGCGCTCCCCCACCTCACCTTTATCCAGCCCGGTCCAGGCATAATCAAGGAAACTGTTAAAGGCATGCCCCCCTGCCATTACCAGTATAGCGGCAATGAATGCTAGCCAAGCGTTGGAATTGATGCCCCCAGCTAAGACTGCGCCAAGTAGCACAGCAGAGCCGAAGAATGGTATTGCGAACCACCGGGGCAAGGTAAATAGATGAGCTTTAATTTTCTCTTTCATTTAAGACCTCCTTAAAAGTAAATATGTAAAAGTGCCATAACAAAAGCACTAGAAAGGGGGATAGTTAGGTTGTCATCAACATATTTCGTTGTTTTGGTATATTTCTCGGCTATCACCGCAGTAACGGCGCCAACGGCGCCAATCCAGTAGGGAGAAATAAAGTAGGCAAGAATTAGGCAGGTAATGAGCATCCCCAGGCTCCCCCAGTTTCCCTTGACCTCTCTATTGTAGACTCTACTTCGTATGATTCCAGTTACAGCATCTCCCCCGCCCATGAATGCTAACGGCACAATTGCCAGCCACGGTTCACCCAGTAGCCCCCAGCATATACCAATAAGCACAATGCCTGTTGCCGGGAAGTGTATCTCGGCTAGTGCTTGTGGTCTTCCTGAACCGCCTACACCGCGGAAGGTCTGTGGCTTGAATAGCCTGGCGTAAAGGAGCAGGATGGTAAACCCCGTAGTCAGGATTAGTGGCCACCAGGAAGTGCTGAATAGTAGTGGGCATAGCAAGAAACCGACACACCCTCCCAGGTGTCCCAATTTCCTACTAAGGTATTGAGGAATAGCATAGTCATAGAACAGGTTTGCCAGATATAGCCCTAATAGGGCTGCCCCGGCAATCAAAAGAGCAAATGGTGCCTCAGCTACCACTTCGCCCTCCCAGTATCATCCGCATCTCAGTCAGGAACTGCTCGAAAGCCTGGGCAAACTCCTCAGTGTCATAAATTATCTTATCGGTGTTAGCCCGGAAGTATTTTCTGCTGATTGCCGCCCTGGGTGAAAGGCTGCCATCAATAACATCAAGGAGCACCTCATCACCACTGGGGTAGTTCACTAGGTCGCCGTCAACCAGGAATTTGTCCAGTTTCTCATAGGGCACTGGCGGAGCCTGGTCAAGCATTTGGAGCCGCTGCCCCTTATACTGGAAAAACAAAACGCCTCCTTCAGTACCGGTTACCCTGAGTTCAGCATATTTGCTCTCAACCTCAGCTAGCTTCTTCTTGGCATCCTTGGATAGACTGTCAAAGAAATGGGCCTGCCGTGCCATGAATCTACGGAACATTTGCTCAACTAATCCTGCCATCTATACCCTCCTGAGTATTCCCTTAACTAACTTTCTCTTGAATGTTCTGCCCAGGGTAACCTCCTTGAGCACCACTGGCTTTGAATCGATTACCTTACTTGCCAGCTTCAAGAAGTAGGTCTTTACCTTCTCCTTGCTGCTAGTCTGGGGAATTGACACTAGAAGGGGTATGCTCGCTTTTTGGGCAATATCCTTTAGGTCAACTTGGGGGGACAAGAACTGGTACTCGATTTCACCATGGCAATTGAGAAAGCCGTCCTGATTGGCCACCAGACCGATAATGGGAATCTGCTTTACCCGTAGCAAGTCTATGGTCCTCTGCAAGCCGATGGTGGAAATCTTGGTTGGCTGGGAGACGATGATGACACCAAACAAGTCTTTTACTTGGTCAAAGAAGGAAAACATCTCATTGCTTGTGCTGGGAGGAAGGTCTGCTATTTGAAAGTCCAGCGGCTCTGGCCAGGTGACTATCTTATCTGACAGTAACTCACTGACGAAGCGCCACTTGCTCCAGGCGAGGACATCATCAATCTGCCTTCGGATTCCTTCCAGCTCATCAAGCCTACTGGCTCCGGCTTTTATCTTTTGAATCCTATCCCTGGCATCAACGAGCTCGTCGTGGTGAGATCCCTCCCAAAGGACGGCGTAATCCTCGCCGACAAAGCTAGCAATAGAGAGTAACCAATATCCGTTTACCTCAGGCACGATTACCTTTTCTTCTATGCTCTCAAGCCCCCACTTCGGCGAGTGAGTGAGGCCAAGCGCAGAATATAGGTTAGAACCGGTGACATCGATATCCAAGAAGCCTACTTTGTATTTTTTCTCAGCTAGGGCCAGACCTAGCCCAGCTACTACTGAACTCTTTCCAACACCGCCTTTGAGGGCTACTATAGCTATTTTCTTCATGACTCCTTTAGTCCCTCCAAAAAAGAAACGGGGCAAGCAAATTATCCTCGCTTGCCCCGTTTTATAGTTTCTGCCAAACAGAAAAGGCAGATAGCCGAAACATGAGAGATTCGAAAACTACCCGCCTTTTTAAGCATTATAAATCAGAATTTAGAAAGCGTCAAGGTGCTGTGAGTAATAGCTGGGTAATTGTCACTGTTTGCTGAATAGCAGCCAAGCTGATTTGTCGCTTTGCCAAGAGTATAGCTCTTGCATTTTGTCGTGAAGAGTGCTACAATTTCAAAGAATAGGAAAAACGGGGTAAGCAACCTTTGCTTGCCCCGTTCCTTTTTGGCTGAGGTTGCTACCAGAGGAGGTGAGTCTATGATGCAGCAGGTAGAAGAAGTCCCCACACCGGAGCCGGCCGAAACACCGGAGGCTAAGCCCGACTATGATCTTCACATCAAAGTCCCAGCTGAAATGAGGCAGATACTCAGAGATTCTGCCGAGCTTGCTTTCAAATCGGGCGATATCACCAAACCAGACCTGGTTGACCTGATGAACCTCTTTATAGGCTGGGGGCTACAAATCCAAAAGCAAAAATGGCTTGACCGCGTTGGCTACCGATAGAGGCACAAAGCCATTGTTTTATGGGATGATGGTATTGGAAGCAGACTCGTCAATGGTACTAGAGATAACCCCTGTTAGTAGCTATATTAGGGGTAGCCCACGGGATCCAATCGTAGCTAGATAATTGGGGTCCACCTGGAGTCCAATGGGAGTCCGCAAAGCTAGATAATTGGGGTCCAACTGGAGTCCATTTAGGGAAATGGAGGTAAGGAAAATGGGAGAATTCAAATGCCCGGTAACGGAATGTGAGCATGAACCTTTTCAAACTGAGGCTGCACTTAAAAGCCATTTAAGAAGTAAACACCCAGATTTTGCACTAGAAGAGGTGAGAGGAGCTAGAGAGGTCCCCATCGTCGAGGAGGATTTCGCCACGCTGCTCCGGAAGTACAGGATAAAAGGGGACCTGGCAGCCAATATCGCTGAGCATATCTCTCACACCGGTGGCCCCAGTGTCTTTGAAAAGCCTGACCTTCTCCTCAAAGGCATGGTTGCCTGGAGCAGCGATATCGCTCCTTCTAAGCGAAAGCTCATAATGGGGCGGTGGTTTGCTGAAAAGCAGATTGACATTCCTCCTGAGGTCCAACAGACGGCAGGAATGACAACGGACCAAATCCAGAAGGCAGAAGCGGAGCCAAAAGGAGGTGCTGAGGTTAGATATGTCTACGACGAGGAGGCACACGTCGTTAGGATGGCAAAGAAAGATGAGGTGGGAGGAACACTAGCACAGGCAAAGGAGTTACTGAAAATGGCAGAGGAACGCGAGAAAGCAGGAACCGAATCACCCTTCATGCAAGATGCAGAAGGACACTGGATACTAAACCCCAAGGCTAGGGTCTCTGGGGTGGAGCTCATGGCCGTTCAATTCATGCAACAAGCGCAGGCGAAAGGAGAACCCGTCGACCCTATTACGGCAATGACCAGAGCTGCGGAAACCTGGAAAACCCTTCGAGAAGGGCTTGGAGTTGGAGCCGGCACTCAGCCCGCGTGGATGACTGACCCAGTTGCATTTGTCGGGGCAATCAAAACCATCACCGGTCAAGAGGGTCTTGGTGGTGGAGCCGGCACTTTGCCCACGTGGATGACAGACCCAGTTGCCTTTGTCGAGGCGATCAAAACCATCACCGGTCAAGAGGGTCTTGGTGGTGGAGCCGGCGCTCAGCCCGCGTGGATGACTGACCCCACCGAGTTTATCAAGACAGTCAAAGCTATCACTGGTGATACCGGAGGCGACAGCGCACTGAAGGAAGCCCTGACTGAAATGCGCCAATCAGTGGATGAGATGAAAGAGCAAAGGTACCAAGACCAGTTTGCCAGCCAGCAGAAGCAAATCCAGGAAGTTACCAATGTTCTTAAGCAAACGCTGGGAACAATCTCAGACCTGCAGAAGGGTAGGGTCGGCCGAACTGAGATGGACATCATTCACGAAATCGTCACTGGGGGTAAGGAGGAGCTATCAGGAATGAGGAAGGATATAAAAGAAGCATTTACTAGCAGCTCCCTACCTCCAAGCAAGACCACCGAAGAGAGGGAAGGCAGAAAGCGGCGAGTGAAGGGAGCCCTCAAAACTGACCAGGAAATTGAGGAAGTCGGGCGGCGGCTCTTCTTTCCCCAGGGTTGACACCATCCAGGAGCAGGGTTAAAATTAGGTAGGGGTGAGGAGAAATGCCACCAAGAATACCTAAAATACAGTTTCCAACCCATCCCCTGGAGCCACTTCGAGAATTAGTCCGTGGGGGTCGTGAGCGACTGGAGGAAGCCAGCAACGATATCCACTCTATTGCCGAAGAACTTCGTGGTAATTTCCCCAACATAACCCCTACTATTCAGGAGACCGAAAAAGCCCCTAAAATTGAGCCACGGAGCCTTACAGTAGGTTCTAAGGTAACCACTGAGGAAACAATTGCCTATCAAAAGAGAGAGCTCGGTAAAGAACTTCTCCTCTTACAAAAGCACTTAGAGCAAGGGTGCCGCATCCCCCCGGTTACCGGTGAGCCCTGCGATTGTTGCTCCCCTAAACACACAGTCACCATCGAGGCTCTTGCCCTGGAAACCTATGGCATAACTGGAGACCCTATTTATCAGGAATTAGCAAAGTGGGCCGAAGGGATAGAGCGGAAAACTACCATACCCGAAATTGAAAGCGGCCGGCACAACTACGGGGAAGATGCTGTCGAAGCTAGAGGATACCGGAAGAAGCTGCTTGGCTCCGAGTCGCTTGGAGCCCTTTTAGCCCCGTCAGAGCGCCGTCAGATAGCTGAAAGGGCAACTAAAATGGTTGAGGAGGAAGCGTTATGAGAGAAGAGGAAATCGAAGAGATTGCCACCAAGGTTGCTGAAAAACTAAGTGAGGATATAGCAGTTGGCAATCTAATGCTCCACTCCGTTCCTTATCAGGAAGGCTCTCCGGGTATTGTTGTCAATGAAACCACGGCTATGGCCGCACCGTGCCGCTGCATCGAATACCGCCCAGGAAAGAAGCTTTGTTTCTCTCGTGGCATTATCGGTGCTCTCTCTGATGAGCAAGAAACAGTCTACTGCCCCGTTACAGAAAAGCTGGAGAGTCCTGGACTTGAAAAACGGCTAGCGGACTGGATGGACTCCGTAGAAACCTGCAAAGCGGAGATAGCCCACATACCAAAAGGCGAGAGACTGGAACCATGGCTTGGATGTATGTCTCGCGAGCTGAGAGCCAGCGGCATAGAGGCTTAAAGCGGTTTATCCACGCCAAAATGGCCTAAAAAAAAGTCTCTCCCCCTCTTGACAAATGATGCCCCTTGTGCTACTCTTTTGCTAGGTGTGATGGCGTAAAACCGCCTAAAGCCATTATACTAAGGCTTTATAAAAAATGGGGCAAGCGAAAAGTTTAAGTCGCTTGCCTTAATTTTTGGGCAGCGGCAGGAAGAAAGGAGGTTACTACAGTGGCTGGAGTATACGCTAACTTAGCCCAGTTGATGGCGAGCCGCGAGATGTCCATCTCCCGCACCCCCTTCAACCCGGATATCGTGGTGATCAAGAGAGCCAGCTTCCCCAAGGGAACAGTTCCCAAGCACCTCACTGGCTATCTGATCAAGAAGGGTGAGTGCGCCGGCAGGACTGGGACCCTGGTCTACAAGGGTAGACTGGTACCTGGAACCGCAGTCTGTGTTGCAGAAAAGCACGGAAAATAGTCCGCCTAGCGGCACCTGACAACTGAAACAAAGGGAAGAGCGACCTTGTAAAGGTCGCTCTTTTCGTTTATAATGCCATCAGTCTATGGCTTTTATCTTATGGGTATGACATGGATGAAGAAATCAAGCTACAAAAGATAGAATACTACCGCCAGGTGCGGCCACCTACATTGGACCAATTTTTATATCGTAAGGCAGTCCGGGAAACTATGAAAGCGATAAAGGGTAAGGTGGGTGTAACCCTCAACCCCGGGACAGGAACAGCTATTCCGGAGTCGGCCCTGGCCGCTAAAGAGGCACTAAAAGGTCTTACTGCGGAGAAAATAGCCAAAGAGCACGCGGACTGGGTTGAAGAATATAATAAAAAGCACGTGAAAGGAGAGTAAGATGAGAAAGATCCACATATTAGACGACGAGGATTGCGAACCCTGTGCAGAGGTAAAGGAGGAGCTCGAGGAAGAGATTAGGTCAGGCAAGGTTGATGTCCTACAGATTACCTCAGAAGAAGCCCTGAGGCTCCTGCAAGAAGCCGGTGCCTCTGACCAAATCGAATTCCCATCAGCCCTGGTTGAGGACGAAAAGGGGGTAAGGGTCTGCCAGATTTACCGGACCAAGGATATCACGCTATCCAAGTGTGGGGATGAAATCATTGCGATTCGGGAACCTAAAGAGGAGACTCCCGCTACCCCTCCGACTGAAACACTGACTCAGCCGCCCACCGGTTAATATAAGACTCAAAGTATGACCGCTTTTGACCGCGAGCAAATCCGGCATATCGCCCCGAGGCGCTCACTACCCTGAAACCATTCTCCTTATCGTCCTCGATAGTGACCTCAGCTGTGGCCTCAGCTCCTCTCGGGCGCAGGGTTATGCGGCTGCCATTATCCTCAATAGAAAATCCGTTGATGCTGATTTTCTTTAGCAGTGCCCCCTTTGCTTTACCATTCATTGCCGGCAGCATCTCAAAGATCGGCGTAGCCTTTGTCTTTCCCTTCTTTTTCTTTGCCTCGCCCTTGAGACCATTATAATTCTCCAAGTAGCCATCATCAGTGAACAGCCCGCAGCGGCAGCGACCAAACTCTTTGATATCCTCCTTAACAAAAGCACAGGGACAACTGTGCCGGCTAGGGACGCAGGGGCAACCACCCTTGTTTATTACCAGGTCAGCCCACTTATAGGGATCCTGCCCCGGGTGAATCTGGAGTTTATTCAGCTCGGCATATTTAATGATGCTCTTAGCAATTTGCTCTCTGGTTCTGCCCATGGCCTTATTATATCACATACTTGACAAGATTCAAATTGACCAGTATACTTATATTGTTCATTCCTGATTGGCTTGCCAGTAGGCTCCAGTAGGATTGCGGAAAGAAAGGAGAAGGGAAGGGATTAGCATGAAAATAGAAAGGCACCATGGCAAAGTCGTAAAGGTTGGTGAGGTAAATGTTAAAGACCTGATGCTACCGGATTGGGAGCTCGGTTACATCGAATTCCCACCAGGGCAAATGGTCGTGTATAGACGAGCCTTAATGAGAGCACATGTCTCCTTGGTCAGAGTCACCGACGAAAGGATATACTTCGAGGGAGGTTAAAGAGTGCAAACAGAACTAGAAAACCTAAAGCTGGTCCTGACATCACCTCGAGAACGAGCCCCCGGGACGATAAGCTCGTATCTCCAGACAGGCAGGTTCTTCCTGGAGTTTCTAGGTGATGGGGCACAGCCAACTGACAAGGATTTCCGCCGGTACTTCTTACATCGCAGGGAGGAAGATATCAGTGGAAGAACACTAACCAAGGAGTTTGTCCAGTTAAAGAAGCTCGCAGACGCAAATAACTGGCCATGGCCTTTTACATCCGATGACAAACCGGTAGCAGAAGAAGAACCATTTGCCCCGGCGTTCACCCCCAAGGAGATTGAGACTCTGATTAGAGCCCGAGATAAATACTCCAAGGGGGAGCTCTTCTACCTAGCAGTATCCACTACCTGGGGCCTGAGGCGAGAGGAAATGGTCAGGATAAACAAGAGGGACTATACAGAGGTCTCCATCAAAATAAAAACAGCAAAGCACGGCCGCCGAGTGGAGCATATTATTCCTGATGAGATTAACCCTATCCTCCAGAACTACCATCCCAGACTCAAGAGCCGAGGTAGCCTCACCTATGTATTTTACCGGGTGCTTAACAAGGCAGGCATAGAGAGAAGGAAAGGCTACGGTTGGCATAGTATTAGACGCACTTTGCGAACTCTCCTGGAGTGGAACTTGGCTGAAAACCGATTGCCCCTTTCCCTGGTTGCTGATTATATGGGCTGGTCAAGAACCCAAAAGGGTATTGTTTATGGTGGAGCTCCAATGCTCGGCGTCTACAGCCATCCAGAGATAATCTCTACTGACCCCTTCGCCATTGATAGGTTGGTGCTCGGAGTCCACCCCTTCCTGAAACACTGGGTAGTAAAGGATTAAGGTAACCACTAAAACGCCCAGATTTTGACTACGGGGCGTCGTTTCTCAAGTGAGAGGGGCGACGCCCCTTTTTTATTCCATTTTTATATCTGGCTCTATCAATTCTATATCTAATTTATTCAACCTAAAAAAAAATATCAAAATATATCCAAAAACACTTGACAAATGATTGGAGTCTATTATAAGATGATATTGAGACTATATTGACCAGTATTAGAATACTGACCAATCTAGTTTAGCACCTTAAAAAATACCACTTACCCGATACGAAAATACCGGCATTTTGTAGGTATCGGGGCAAAGCTACAGAGTGAATAGAGCGACACTCAACCGCTACTGACAACGCCTGACACTAAAGGTAGTGGCTCAAAGTTACCAGATGAGTAGCAAAGCCCGAAAGCGTGTAGGCTAGTGGTCAT